>Ga0210402_10000172_pt1 | contig 73540 bp, 89 predicted proteins | sample IncBWC7MmetaG_FD_161055 | JGI IMG/M metagenome (GOLD analysis project Ga0210402, IMG submission 161055) | Forest soil microbial communities from Barre Woods Harvard Forest LTER site, Petersham, Massachusetts, United States - Inc-BW-C-7-M | ecosystem: Environmental > Terrestrial > Soil >...
AAGAATCAAAACCTTCGTCTCCATCGATCAACAAACTAACGCCCAGAGGGGGGATTATTAGCTGGCCAACCGGGGGGAAAGTTGGATGGCCGTTGACAAGATCGGGAAGAATGAATTCGCGGTGTTGACGCCGAGCCGGGAGTACGGCGGGGTGAGGCCGATGAGCGATGACCTGAACGAGAATGCCGTAGGCGGAACGTACAAGGTATCCGAGATGACTTCAGAAGATGATGAAGCCTTCCGGAAGGCTGGTGGTCACGTTCACGACCGGTACTAACCTGTAACATCAAACTGACCCACTACCCATGACTGGGCCTCCACAAGGCCATGATTGGCCTCCACGAGGCCATGACTGCCCTCCACAAGGCCATGATTGGCCTCCACGAGGCCATGACTGGCCTCCACAAGGGCCATGACTGGCCTCCACAAGGCCATGACTGGCCTCCACAAGGCCATGACTGGCCTTCACAAGGCCATGATTGGCCTCCACAAGGCCATGACTGGCCTTCACAAGGCCATGATTGGCCTCCACAAGGCCATGATTGGCCTGGACGAGGCAATGATTTGCCTCCAGGGGTTCGCCGCATCTACCGAAATTGATGGTCGGCCTCTACTACTGCCTGTCAATGATGTTGTAGATCTCGAAGATTGTCGGCTTCGCCGTGATCCCCATGTCCTGCAGAATCGGCCCGAGCTTCGCGCCGAAGGCGTCGAGTTTGGCGGGACTCTCGAAAACGTTGATCACCTGCAGGCGCTGCCTGTCGCCGTAACAGATGTGGTAGAGCTGTCCGTCGGGCACTCTCTGACCGATTTCCGTGAGCCGGCGGAGAACCTCGTCGTATTTCGCTGCGTCTGCACCTTCCACTTCAAACATTGCAAGGATTGCCATCTCTCTCTCCTCTCGAACGGGTTTTCGACGTGGGGTGGGAGAACCGGGACCAATGTCTGTTCATTTTATGCGCGAACCCAACTTCGCCGAACGGAAGCGCCGCCACCGGTGTTCTTCACACAAAGGGGAAACGACCGATGAGCTCTTCCACTGCACTAGCGATTTCACCCGACACCCGAGAGACATCCGAGTCAACGACGCCGATCATCATCGCCCCAATCCCGACCGCCTTCCTGAACCGCGTTCGTCTCGAGGGCCTCGACGACCTCGGCCAGCCCGTAAAGCGCATCGAAGCCGAAGGCGGCGAGCCATGCCGCGACGTCCTTCGCCGAGCGCTGCCCGGCGAACAACTGATCCTGGCCAGCTTCACGCCGTTCACGAAGCCGGGCCCGTACCACGAGTATGGCCCTGTCTTCGTCCTGGCCGAGGAGAGCGGCGAGCAGGTTCTTCGCGACGCACTTCCTGCCGCCGGTTCACCGAGCGACTATCTCCGGGAGCAGTTTGCCGTCCGCGCCTACTCGGAGGCCGAAGAGATCGTCGATGCGATGTTGATCAACGCACACGATTTCGAAGGGACCATCGAACGATTCCTCCGCGCTGACGATGTCGCGTTCCTCCACGTGCGCTACCCAGCCTACGGCTGCTTCTCGTGTCGCATCGATCGGGGATAGGGGGCCGGTGGATCACCGGCTCGGCTGGCACCTGACGGGCAACGCAGAACGGGCGACCTCGCGGCCGCCCGTTTTCGGATTCGTGGTGCGTAGAAAGTCGCCTGCATCGAGGCGACGATTCAACAGTCCGTCACCGGCTCCAATGGCCATCCACCCAATAGTAGCCGCGATGCTCCTGCACCCAACGTCCAGGAACCCACTGCGCGCGCCGATGAGGAGGACGGGCCCAGGTACCGGCGGTCCAGGCATAGCTCCGGCCGTCCCAGCGGTGATAGCCCTGCTGCCAGACGTAGCCGGACCGCGGCGCCTGTACCTGTTCCACCACGATCGGTGGTGGGGCGATGCGCACGTAGATGCGCGTTCTTGCTTCGGAAACCGGGATGATCAGCAGCCCTGTCAGGACCGCCAAAGCCATAAATCGTGAAAGGATTTTCATCAATTGTTACCTCAGTGAATCAGTACTGCGAAGCAGATGCCTATTCCCTGACGATCCGGCTGGGTTCGCTCGCGCCAGCTGGTCCTCCCAATCTGTTCTCCGCGTCTCCGCGCCTCCGCGTGACGCTCTCCTACCTCGACGCCGCCCGCCCCTCTGCTAATCTCAGCGGAGGAGAAGCACGATGGGCTGGACGGCAAGAGAGCGGCGAATTCTGGCTGGGTTACGTACTCCGGCGCACATCCAGCAATTCCTCGATGAATTGGACTACGACGAAAAAGGTGGAGGCCATTCGCCGCGCGTCGTGATGCGGACGGGCAAAGCGCAATGCTTCAGCGGGGCCATGTTCGCCGCCGCCGCGCTGCGGGAACTGGGACATCCTCCCCGTCTCCTCTACTTCGACGCTGTCAGCGATGACGGACATTGCCTGGCGATCTACGAACGCGGAGGTTTGTGGGGCGCCATCGCCAAATCGAACTTCACCACCCTCCGTTCGCGCGAGGCCGTCTACCCCTATCTCGCCCTCGGCCTGAGCTACTTCGACGGCTTCTTCAACGTCTACGGAAAACGAACGATGCGATCCTTCACCAACCCCGTCGAACTGGAACGGTTCGAATCCCGCGGCTGGCGTTTCAGCGAGCAAGAGCTCATCGACATCGATCGGGCCATCGACGACACTCCAAAGGCGTGGGTACTGCCTCGCCGGATCATCAAAGAAGTCAGCAAGGCGAGTGAGCTTCTGCGAAATGCCGGCCTGCTGGGGTCCAAGCCGGAGGGACTCTGGCGGCGCTCGGGGTGAGCGAAGTCGCTTGATCGCGGGCAAACTGCCGATCTAGTAAAGTGGTGCCATACGGGAGGAGAGAATCATGCCGGTTTATCTCAACGCGAATTCGTCGTCCACCGGACAGTCCTTCGGGCCGACCAGCGGCACGGTGGTCATCAGGCTATCGCAGGCAACCGTCGCCAGCGATCCGAAAATCTTCGATGCGGGCAGGAGCGCATTCATCGCGCCCATCGCCGGCGTCTATCGCCTCACTGCCGGTGCCGTCTTCGGCGGGGGCAATGGCAGCACGGATGGGGTGATCATGGGGTTCTCGGTTAACGGCCAGCCACCCTTCCCCAGCGGATCGGGCAAGGATCTCGACACCACGAACGTGGTCGTCTTCGAGCCGGGTGGCTTCACCAGGCCGCCGGTGGCGCAGACGCTCAGCGTTCTATTGAAATTGAACGCGGGCGACACCGTGCAGTTCGCGCTGGACGGTATCGACGAAGCAAGATTCGAGGGCGACTACAGCTATCTCACCATAACGCTGGTGAGCTAGACGGATCATCAGTGATCCAACTTCTCTTGAACCCAGGCCCGGACAAGGGCGACTTCATCCACGCCGCGAGACGCGGCCAGATCCCGAAGCGCCCTCAGTTTTCTCGCCGTCAGAGGAACGGTAAGGCCAGGCCGGCGCGCGAACACCCGCTCGCCGGCCTCGATCAACTCGTCGGCGAAATCCGTAGCGTCGGGCGTGTCCCAGAACTCGGCCAACTCTCGAATCGAGTCCGTCTTCGGCAGCTTCATGGCTTCTTCCAGCCCGCGTACCGCCGCTTCTCAGCGTCAGTCATGTCCCGGTTACAGGGTACGCCTTCCGTCGCGGAAGGAGACTAACGACACACAGTAGATGCCGGCGCGCATCGGTCTGACCCAGGACGTAGTAGACCGGGTTCTTGCCGGTCGACTTCGCCCGTAGGACGAGGGCGTGCCGAAACAGACCTCCTCGAATTCCTCCGGAAGGACGCTGTGCCGGCCGATGTGCGCGATGCGCTCGTCGTTCCAGAGAAGTCGGAGATCTCCACGCGCGCATTGTACTGGGGGCTCGCCGGCGTCCGTCCAACGAACCTGGAACCAGGCGGCGGAGATGAAGCTGTCCGTCGACAGGGAGGCTTTGGCTATGCCGAGCAGGAGTGGCGTTCCATCGGCGGGCTCGCCGCCGCGGTTCATCACCTTCTCGTTCTCTTCCATGAAGCGGAAGCGGTCGACCTGCTCCCCATTTGACTGATGCTGAGGAAGTCCGTATCGCCGACGCGCGTCACGCGGACGGAACGCAGCATCTGCCGGCAGATGCCTTCGATGTGCTTGTCGTTGATGGCGACGGACTGGGAACGGTAGACCTCCTGGATCTTGTCGACCAGGTAACGCTGCAGCTCCTCGATGCCGAGGACCGCCAGGACGTCGTGCGGATCGATCGGACCGTCGATGAGCGGATCGCCGGCGCGGACGCGTCGCCTTCCTGCACGTTTACGTGAAGACTACGGGGGACGCTGTACTCGTGGCTGGTACCCTTGTCGGTCTCGATGATGACGCGGCGAATGCCCTTGACCACCGGGCCGTGATGCACCGTTCCCTCGATCTCGGAGATGACGGCCCTATCGCGCGGCTGGCGTTCCGTTGGTCGATCGATGTTTTGGTCGCGCAGAAATCGGCGACAATATACGGGCACACGTATGGCTACCGATCAAGCAGACGAGAGCGTTCTAAGTTGGTTGCAGGGATACCGGAACGCTGACGAATCGCAAGCAGATTTGCGACCGGGCGATCCGCAGCAGGCGGCGCTTGCCCAATTCCTCGGCGATCAGAAACTGTCGCACGATCAGATCATCGTCGACTTCGGAAGTGGCCGTGGCCTGCTCGCGCAGATGCTTAAGCATGTATATAAAGGCCGGGATGCTCCCCGCTATTTCGCCGTTGACCTGCCACACGAGCTCGACGAGTTGAGTATCCCGAACCCTATTCATAACGATTCACGAAAGATCACGCTCGGCGACTTCTACAGCTCAGAGTTGAAGGCGTGGCAAAAGGATATCGGCGCCGTCGTCATTCGCAACGTTCTTCATGAACTGACAATCGAGCAAACATGTCTATTGTTTCGGGCACTCAACGAACAACTTCGGCCCGAGGCAGTCATCTACATTCAAGACATGACCGATCTGCCTCGCGCAGAGGAACGTCACGTCGGATGGCCATGCGACATCCTCATTGAGTTTCTTCGCGACATGGGCATCATCGCCGAAACATTCGGCTTGGCGAGCTTCAGCGGAACGAACTGGTTTACGCTTACAGCTCATCCCACCGGGAGCGCCATCAACGAAACGCAGGCTCTCGAGGCCGCGATCCGTGCAAGAGAGAAACAGAAGAAGCAAATGGTGAAGGAGCTATCGAAGCTTGATGCTCGTCACAACACGGATGACTATGTTCGCGAGATCAAGCTCAATCATGAAATTGCATCACTGGAGTTTCAGCTCTCTGAGGCGCGTCCTGCCGATGAGCCAGCCGGCGGAGAGACCGATGACATAAACGTACCGCTGATCGAGCGCGCTACATTCGGGCCTCTCGACTTCGCACTCTCGCCGGGCGAAGGGTTGAGGGCAACCGGGCTTCAGGCAGTTCTGTCGCACAAACGGCTGATCGATTTCGCAGCGTTACTCGCCACGTGTGAGCACGAGGCTTTATTCAGCGGCTATTCTCAACGATCGCTCTTTCAGCAGGCCGATATCCGCTCCGCGTTGTATGACATGATCGTACGTCGACAATGTATCGTCCGCATTCTCGTCGTGGAACCAGACTCTGCTACAGCCCAACTCCGGGGCTCCGAACCACTCTATGCCGATCCTGCGCAGTTGCGCCGCGATATACGATTCACGCTTGACGAGGCAGAAAAATTCACTCGGGTACTGACTGGCGAGAAGGGAGACCACTTTGCCCATGAACACTTTCAGCTGCGCACATCCCCGAGTATCCCTTACTCGTCATACTTCATCATCGATGACAAGTGTTTCGTAAGCCTCTATTCGCAGACGGCCTCTGGGACGCGCGCTCCATGTTTCGTCTATCGGGCAACTGACGCACTCTCTAACGGATATCTTTATGTTTTGCGGAATGATTTCAACACGCGTTGGAACGTGATTACAGGAGCGACCGTCGCGACGGCTTTATGACGCGATGCGATGCGCTCTCGAACGCCTCGCGCACCGCTGTTAACTCCGCACCAGCTTCGGCTACGACGGATTCGATAATCAGCGGTACCTCGTTTGGAATGAGGTGAGCGATCCGCGCGAAAGAGCGCTGCGTCACGAATGTCAGCCCGATATGCCTCCCGTGCGGCGTAACTTCGCTAACGTGAACCTGTCGCAACCGATCTCCATAGCGGCACAGCATTTCGATGGCGACACCCATGGTCGGATCAATCTGATGAGCGTGGCCAAGATCTAGACAGAAACCTGCTTTGCTAAAGGCGACCAACAAAGGAGCAATCTCCGCAACCGTCCGCCCGGATTTCTTTCTTTGATCCATGTTTTCGAAACACAGCTGATGCTCCAGAGACCTCCAGACGTCCAATCGTTTTACTACATCGGGATGCACGACGATGTTCCATCGTTCTGGCAGCTGCGTGAGCATTTCGACGGCGTCTTCTTCAGACAATTTCTGCAGACTGCTGGGCGCGTGAATTGAAACGTATTCAAAGTTGCTTACATCGAGTCCCGCCGCTGCACGAACGAGATCGCCGAGCTCCCACTCCCGCAACGCTGACAATTCGATCGCTCTTGTTCGCTTCGAACGATGAAAAGCGACTGTCGACAACAAGTCAGCACAAGCCAGAGCGCCCGTTGAAAAACCGCACAGACGCATTAGAAAACTCCATAGTCGGCCATCATTGGCCTGAAATCGTCATTAAAGAAAAGAGATACCACGGCCTGATGGAACGCGTCGCCGAGTTGACGGATGCGTGTAAATACTACGCTGTTTTCGGCATCGTCGAACCTCAGCTGTTCCAATTCTAGGCGCTTGTCGTGGTCGTCAAGAATTGCAAGAAACTCGTCGTAGGGATCGAGTAGACTATGAGCAGCTGCTGCCGGATATCGCAGCAGAACTTCGCTTAGAGCGTCGATGGGTGATTTACTCGTCTCGTTAAAGAGAAACCCGGCGAAACGGTCCGGAAACGTCCGCAGATCCTTGACGAACTCCTCGCGTTCGCGAGGATGGTCGAGTTCAAACTTCAGGCATAGGATGAGGCCGGCGAGAAAAAGCATCTTACGCGACATACGAAGTTTCGCGTTTCGCAAGCTCCACTTCCATTCACCCTGCTCCCATCGTTTCGCTGCGTAGTCGACCGTGATCGTTCGCCAATATCGGACGACATCGTTCAAAAGAAATCGCGGCACGACACGTCGCGGACGCTGCTTCCAAGCCACGCTCGCCGAGAACGTGATATAACGCGCAAAAATCATCCGCATGACACGTTCGTAAACGACAGAATTGTTCAGACTTCGCGACTCGAGCAGCAGCAACATGCGAATCGTCAGGTTGAGATTCGTATCATGGAATCCACCAATATGATGAATTAGCTCGTGGCTGCTGACAAGGGCGCCGAATATTGGACCCGGCTCTGCCGCCACGTCTCGAAGTGCCTCCCTCACTCGCGCTAGAAGTGTGACGTGCTCGGGATCGGCAGGGCCGTCGACAAGCACCGACCAATCGAGATCACTTTCCGATGTGAATTCGAGGCGACCTGCTGAGCCGAACGCCACTAGCGATGTGCTAAGGCTTTCTGGAAGACCGAGCGACGCGATGCGTGAAAATAGGTCTCGCGTGTTTGCGCGTGCTCGCCTGATCAGCGGCCATTCAATGCCGTGGAGCTTCTCAAGGCGCTCGAAGGCGGCCAAATCATCAGGCGCGCCGGAAGGGACATCCAGGAGTTCGTGACTCGCCATTCGAGGTAGTCCGCTCATCCTCTGCTCCGAACACATCTTCGAAGGTGATGGTAGCACCCTAGTTCGACTCCACTTAGCGCTGGTTCAATCAGGCGGATCATCCGACAGGTGATCGCAAAGCCCCTCTCAAAAGAACTACGTCTCGTAGAGAAAGAAAAGGGCCGCGCCGCGATCTCGCGGCGCAGCCCATCGGATGACTACGCCTACTGCTCGTCGTCGAAGTCCGCCAGCGAAAGTGCTTCTTCGCTCTCGTCGTCCGTCTCCGCGCGGAGGAGGTCTTCGAGGTTGGGCTGGACCGGGACCGGCTCGTCCTTCTCGAGGTAGACCTCGCGGTAGACGGGCATGCCCGTGCCGGCCGGGATGAGGCGGCCGACGATGACGTTTTCCTTGAGGCCGCGCAGGTGGTCGACTCGGCCGGCGATGCTGGCCTCGGTGAGCACGCGGGTGGTCTCCTGGAACGAGGCGGCGGAGATGAAGCTGTCCGTCGACAGGGAGGTTTGGTGATGCCGAGCAGGAGTGGCGTTCCGTCGGCGGGCTCGCCGCCGCGGTTCATCACCTTCTCGTTCTCTTCCATGAAGCGGAAGCGATCGACCTGCTCGTCAACTAGAAAATCCGTATCGCCGACGCGCGTCACGCGGACGGAACGCAGCATCTGGCGGCAGATGACTTCGATGTGCTTGTCGTTGATGGCCACGGACTGGGAACGGTAGACCTCCTGGATCTTGTCGACCAGGTAACGCTGCAGCTCCTTGATGCCGAGGACCGCCAGAACGTCGTGCGGATCGATCGGACCGTCGATGAGCGGGTCGCCGGCGCGCACGCGCTCGCCTTCCTGCACGTTGACGTGAACACTACGTGGCACTGAATACTCGTGGCGGGTGCCTTCGTCGGTCTCGATGATGACGCGGCGCATGCCCTTGACCACCGGACCGTGATGCACCGTTCCCTCGACCTCGGAGATGACGGCCTTATCGCGCGGGTGGCGGGCTTCGAACAGTTCCACGACGCGCGGCAGACCGCCGGTGATGTCCTTGGTCTTGGTCGTGGCCCGCGGGATCTTGGCCAGGATGTCGCCCGGGTAGACCTCGTTGCCGTTCTGCACCATGACGTGGGCGCCGGTGGGAAGCAGGTAGCGCTTCTCCTCGCCCTTCTTCGATTTGATGGTGATGGTTGGCGTGCGCTTCTCGGCGGTGGCCGACTCGACGATGACCATCTGCGTGAGACCGGTGACGCGGTCGGTCTCTTCGCGGACGTTCTCGCCCTCGACGATGTCTTTGAACGTCACCTTGCCGCCGACCTCGGTGAGAATCGCCGAGGTGAACGGATCCCACTCGACGAGCGGTGAGCCGGCATCGACGTGCTGGCCGTCGTGCACCTTCAGCGTCGAACCGTAGACGAGCGCGTAACGCTCCTTCTCGCGGCCCGTCGTGTCGAGGATGGCGGCTTCGCCCTTCTTCAGCTTCTTGATCGGGGCGTCGTCCATGATCAACAGCTTGCCGTTACGGTTGATGACGACGAGATCGCCGTTCTTGTTCGTAACGGTGGAGACGTTGACGAACTGCACTTTCCCGGGGTTCGTTGCCTCGTGCTTCGACTGCTCGGAAACGCGCGAGGCGGTACCGCCGACGTGGAAGGTACGCATGGTGAGCTGCGTGCCAGGCTCGCCGATCGACTCGGCGGCGATGACGCCCACCGCTTCGCCGATCTCGACCATCTTGCCGCTGGCCAGGTTGCGGCCGTAGCAGCGGCGGCAGATGCCGCGGCGGGTCTCGCAGGTGAGACCCGAGCGGATCTTCACCTGTTCAATACCTGCCTCTTGAATCGAGTTCGCCAGCTCGTCGGTGATCTCGTCGTTCTGCGAGACCAGGATCTCGCCGGTGAGCGGATCGTAGATGTCTTCCTGCGAGACGCGGCCGACGATACGGTCGCGGAGCGGCTCGAGGATGTCGCCGCCTTCCATGATCGGGGTGACGATGATGCCGTCGAAGGTCTGGCAATCCTGTTCGGTGACGATCACGTCCTGCGCGACGTCGACGAGACGGCGCGTGAGGTAACCGGAGTCGGCGGTCTTGAGGGCCGTATCGGCCAGACCCTTACGGGCACCATGCGTGGAGATAAAGTACTGCAACACGGAGAGGCCTTCGCGGAAGTTGGCGGTGATGGGGGTCTCGATGACCTCGCCCGAGGGCTTGGACATCAGACCGCGCATACCGGCCAACTGGCGGACCTGCTCCTTGGAACCGCGGGCGCCGGAGTCGGCCATCATGAAGATGGGGTTGAACTCGCCGCGGTCCTGCTCGGTGCGGCGCATCTCGCTGAACATCTCGTCGGAGACGGTCTCGGTGGCGCGATGCCAGATATCGATGATCTTGTTGTGGCGCTCGCCGTGGGTGATAGCGCCGTCGAGACGCTGGCGCTCGACTTCGAGGACGGCCTTGCGGGCGCCTTCGACGATTTCCTGCTTCTTCGACGGGATGACCATGTCGTCGACGCCGATGGAGACGCCGGCCTTCGTGGCGTAGAGGAAGCCGAGGTCCTTCAGATCGTCGAGCATCTGCACGGTCAGGGCGTTGCCGAAGTTGACGAACGCGAAGTTCACCAGCTCCTGCAGGCCGCGCTTCTTGAGCAGACCGTTGATGAAGGGGATCTCATCGGGCATGTGCATCTTGAAAATGACGCGGCCGACGGTGGTCTCGACGAGCTTCTTCTCGAGGTCCTGAATCTCGGCGTGCATCAGATCCTGGTCGTTGAAGTGCTTGGTGAGGTCGATGAACTTGCCGGTCACGCGCACGCGGATCGGCGTGAGCAGCTCGACCTCTTTGGCCTGCAGGGCGATGACGACTTCATCGAAGCTGCCGAAGACTTTGCCTTCGCCCTTGGCGCCCTTCTTTTCCTTGGTCAGGTAGTAGCAGCCGAGGACGAGATCCTGCGACGGAACGGCCAGCGGCTTGCCGTTGGCCGGCGAAAGGATGTTGTTCGACGCCAGCATGAGCACCTGCGACTCGACCTGAGCCTTTGGCGACAGCGGGACGTGAACGGCCATCTGATCGCCGTCGAAGTCGGCATTGAAGGCGGTGCAGACGAGCGGATGGATCTTGATGGCCTTGCCTTCGACGAGGAGAGGCTCGAAGGCCTGGATACCGAGACGGTGGAGCGTCGGCGCGCGGTTCAGGAGAACCGGATGCTCCTTGATGACCTCTTCGAGCGCATCCCACACTTCGATGGTCTGCAGCTCGACCATCTCCTTGGCGGCCTTGATCGTACCGACCAGGCCCTTCTGCTCGAGGCGGTTGTAGATGAACGGCTTGAAGAGCTCGAGCGCCATCTTCTTCGGCAGGCCGCACTGATGCAGCTTCAGCTCAGGGCCGACGACGATGACCGAACGGCCGGAGTAATCGACGCGCTTGCCGAGGAGGTTCTGGCGGAAACGGCCCTGCTTGCCTTTCAGGGTATCGCTGAGCGACTTGAGGGGACGGTTGTTGCTGCCCTTGAGCACGCGGCCGCGGCGGCCGTTGTCGAAGAGCGCGTCGACCGCTTCCTGCAGCATCCTCTTCTCGTTGCGCACGATGACGTCCGGCGCGCGGAGCTCGAGGAGCTTCTTGAGGCGGTTGTTGCGATTGATGACGCGGCGATAGAGATCGTTCAGGTCCGATGTCGCGAAACGGCCGCCGTCCAGGGGGACCAGCGGACGAAGCTCGGGCGGAATGACCGGGATGACGTCGAGGATCATCCAGTCCGGATGATGGCCCGACTTGCGGAAGGCGTCGACGACCTTGAGCCGCTTGGCGGCCTTGAGCTTCTTGATCTGCGAGGTCTCGGTGCGCATCATGAGGCGCAGCTCGTCGCTGAGCTCTTCAACATTGACTCGGCGCAACAGCTCCTTGATGGCCTCGGCGCCCATCTTGGCGACGAAGACGTCGCCGTGCGCGGAGCGCAGCTCGCGGTAGCGCTCTTCGGTGAGCAGCTCTTTCTCGTCGAGCGTGGTGGCCAGGTCGCCCGGGTCGATGGTCACGTACGACTCGAAATAGAGGATGCGCTCGAGGTCACGGAGCGAGATATCGAGCAGGTGACCGATGCGCGACGGCAGGCCCTTGAAGAACCAGACGTGCGAGACCGGCGAGGCCAGCTCGATGTGTCCCATGCGCTCACGGCGAACCTTCGACTTCGTCACTTCGACGCCGCACTTGTCGCAGATGACGCCGCGATGCTTCATCCGCTTGTACTTGCCGCAGAGGCATTCCCAATCGGTGATCGGGCCGAAGATCTTCGCGCAGAAGAGGCCGTCGCGTTCCGGCTTGAAGGTGCGGTAGTTGATCGTTTCCGGCTTGGTTACCTCACCGTACGACCACGACCGGATCTTCTCCGGGGACGCGAGACTGATCTTGATGGCGTTGAAATCGTTGATCGCCTGCGGCTTTGCTGACTGAAACAATGAATTGAAGCTTTCCAAATTGCGCCTCCCTATGTGTCAGGCGTTATCCGTTGAACGCGGTTTCGGAAGCGAAAGAGCCACGGTGTTGCCGTAGCACTCCCAGCACGGCGCTTCCCATTCCTGGTCGCCGCTGGGAAAGTGCGCGGTCATGCTGACGGCCCCCATGCCCTGACAGGCAGGGCATGAGGCGTTGGGCATGCTGGTAACCGCTGTGACTTTCTTCGCCATGCGCTATTCCTTGAGCAGCTCCACGTCGCGGCAGAGCGACTGCAGCTCGCGGACGAGGACGTTGAACGACTCGGGGAGACCCGGATCGTCCGGGACCTCGCCTTTGACGATGGCCTCGTAGATCTTCGAGCGGCCTTCGACGTCGTCCGATTTCGAAGTGAGCAATTCCTGCAGCGTGTACGCGGCTCCATATGCTTCGAGGGCCCAGACTTCCATTTCTCCGAAGCGCTGGCCGCCGAACTGGGCTTTTCCGCCGAGCGGCTGCTGGGTGATGAGCGAATACGGTCCGATCGAACGGGCGTGAATCTTGTCGTCGACCAGATGCGAGAGTTTGAGCATGTAGATGTAGCCGACGCAGACGCGCTGCTCGAATTGTTCGCCGGTCATACCGTCGAAGAGCGGCGTCTTGCCGTCGTCGGGGAGGGCGGCGGCCTTGAGCTGCGCCTTGATCTCCGACTCGATGGCGCCGTCGAACACGGGGGTCGAGAAGTAGAGACCGAGGGTGCGCGCGGCCCATCCGAGGTGCGTCTCGAGAATCTGACCGACGTTCATACGCGACGGAACGCCGAGCGGGTTGAGCACGATCTCGACCGGTGTGCCATCCGGCAGGTACGGCATGTCCTCCTCGGGGAGGATGCGGCTGATGACGCCCTTGTTACCGTGGCGTCCGGCCATCTTGTCGCCGACACTCAGCTTGCGCTTCATGGCGACGTAGACCTTGATCATCTTGATGACACCCGGCGGGAGCTCGTCGCCCTTCTGGAGGTCTTCGCGACGCTCCTCGGCTTTCTGCTCCAGCACCCGGATGCGGTTCTCGGCGCGCTCGACGAACATGCGGATGGTCTCGCGGGTCTCTTCATCGACCGGCAGCGCCAGCAGCTCGCGACGCGAGAGGCGGCCCACCGTCTCGCGCGACGCCGTCTCGCCCTTGCCGACGAGCGTCTCGCCCGTGCGGAAGTCGACCACGTCGCGCTGCAGCTTCTTGTCGCTGAGGACGTCGCCGATGCGCTTGTTGCGCGCGTCGGTGATGATGCGAATCTCGTCCTGGATGTTGCGGTTCATCCGCTCGATCTCGCCCTCTTCGATCGACTTGGCGCGAAGGTCTTTCTCAACGCCCTTGCGCGAGAAGATCTTCACGTCGACGACCGTGCCTTCGATGCCGGGAGGCGTCTTGAGCGAGGCGTCGCGGACGTCGCCGGCCTTTTCACCGAAGATGGCGCGGAGCAGCTTCTCTTCGGGAGTGAGCTGCGTCTCGCCCTTCGGCGTGACCTTGCCGACCAGGATGTCGCCCTGCTTGACCGTCGCGCCGATGCGGACGATGCCGGACTCGTCGAGATCGCGCAGCGCGCCTTCGCTGACGTTCGGGATGTCGCGCGTGATCTCCTCGGGACCGAGCTTGGTGTCGCGGGCTTCGATCTCGAACTCTTCGATGTGGATCGAAGTGTAGTAGTCCTCTTTGGCCAGCTTCTCCGAGACCAGGATGGCGTCCTCGAAGTTGTTGCCGCGCCACGGCATGAAGGCCACCAGGATGTTGCGCCCGAGGGCCAGCTCGCCGGCATCGGTGCAGGGACCGTCGGCCAGGACCTGGCCCTTGCGGACCCGCTGCCCTTCGCGGACGTTTGGCTTCTGGGTAATGCAGGTGTTCTGGTTGGAGCGCTTGAACTTGATGAGCTGATAGATGTCGGCGCCGAACTCCTTCGTCTCGCCGGTCTCCTGATCTTCCGCTTCGACGCGAACGATGATGCGGTTGGAGTCGACCAGATCGACGACGCCGCCGCGCTTGCAGAGAATCACGGCGCCGGAGTCGCGGGCCACGATGTTCTCCATACCGGTGCCGACGAGCGGCGCATCGGTGCGGAGAAGCGGAACGGACTGGCGCTGCATGTTGGCGCCCATGAGGGCGCGGTTGGCGTCGTCATTCTCGAGGAACGGAACGAGCGATGCGGCCACGGAGACGAGCTGTTTCGGCGAGACGTCGATGAAGTCGACCTTTTCTTTTTCAATCGACACGAAGTCGCCGGACTGCCGGGCGATGACCCGGTCGTGAACGAGATTGCCTTCCTCGTCCATGACCACGTTCGCCTGCGCGATCGTGTAGCGCTCTTCATCCCACGCCGAGAGATAGAACGCGTACGGCTCGGCTTCGGCGAGCTGAAGCTGGCCCTTGCGCGATTTGGCCGCGGCGTTCTCTTTGCCGATGCGGTTGTTTTCTTTCTGCAGATCGCGCTTCTCGACGATCTGGCTGAGCGTGAAGCTGGAGTCGCCGACCTTCACGATCCGGTAGTGATCGAGCACGCGGCCGTCTTCGACCTTCTTGTACGGGCTCTCGATGAAACCGTACTCGTTGATGCGGGCATAGCACGCCAGCGACGAGATCAGACCGATGTTCGGACCTTCCGGCGTCTCGATCGGGCAGATGCGGCCGTAGTGCGTCGGATGAACGTCGCGGACTTCGAATCCGGCACGCTCGCGGGAGAGGCCGCCCGGTCCCAAGGCTGACAGACGCCGTTTGTGCGTGACTTCCGACAGCGGATTGGTCTGATCCATGAACTGCGAGAGCTGCGACGATCCAAAGAACTCCTTGATGGCCGCGATGACCGGCTTGGAGTTGATCAGATCGTGCGGCATCGCCGAGTCGATGTCCTGATGCACCGACATCTTCTCTTTGATGGCCCGCTCCATGCGCACCAGACCGATGCGGAACTGGTTCTCGAGCAGCTCGCCAACCGCGCGAACACGGCGGTTGCCGAGGTTGTCGATATCGTCGACGCGGCCGACGTCCTTGCGGAGGCGGAGCAGGTAGTTGATGACGACGAAGAAGTCTTCGGCCGACATCGTCTTCTGCGTGACCGGGGAGTCGAGGTCGAGCTTGATGTTGAACTTGAAACGGCCGACGCGCGAGAAGTCGTACTTGCGGGCATCGAAGAACATCCCTTCGAAGAGGGCCTTGGCCGACTCGAGCGTCGGAGGATCGCCCGGGCGCATGCGCCGATAGATCTCGATGATCGCGGCCTCGAACGACTTCGACGTGTCCTTGCGGACCGTGTTGAGCAGGATGTCGGAGACGAGATCCCACTCGGGGAAGATGACGTCGACGGACTCGACCTCGTGCGCGCGGAGGACGTCGGCCCAATCGGCCGGCAGGTTCTCGCTCGCCTCGAAGAGGACCTCGCCGCTGTTGACGTCGACGACGTCGGAGAGGAAGACGGCTTTGTCCATAGCCGCGAAGTCGACCTTGGCCGATGCTTCGTTGTGCTTCGTGAGCGCATCGGCCATCTTCTGGTCGAGCTTCACGCCGGCAAACACGGTGCGCACGGTGCGCCGGCCGCGGATGGAGTGGCGCTCCTTGGCTTCTTCCTGATCGAGGACGCGGCGGTCAAACGACAGGGTGACCTGATCGCCTGTGATCTTGGCCTTGATCGGCGTATAGAACTGGCGAAGGATCTCTTCGTCGGTCGTCAGGCCGAGGGCGCGCAGGAAGACCGAGCCGAGGAACTTGCGTTTCCGGTCGATACGAACGTAGAGGATGTTCTTCTGGTCGTACTCGAACTCCACCCAGGAGCCGCGGTACGGGATGATCTTGGCCAGGAAGGTATGGGCCGATTCCTTGGTGAAGAAGACGCCCGGCGACCTATGGAGCTGCGAGACGATGACACGCTCGGTGCCATTGATAATAAAGGTGCCGTTGTCCGTCATCAGTGGGATGTCGCCGAAGAAGACTTCCTCTTCCTTGGCGTCGCGCATGTGCTTGACGCCGGTGTCGGGATCCTTGTCGTATACGAAGAGGCGGAAGGTGACCTTCAGAGGAACGCTGTAGGACATGCCGCGTTCCTGGCACTCTTCGACCGAGTACTTCATCTGCAGGTCGACGGGGTTGCCGCAGATGTCGCAGATCTCGACGCGGTTCTTGTTGATCACACCGCACTTCTGGCAGCCGACCGTCTCTTCGTGCGGGTGATCGGTGATGATCTTCGAGCCGCAGTTCGCGCAGGTCATGCGCAGATGCTCGAGGCCCTTGAGGGAGCCGCACTTGCACTCCCAGTTCCCGATCGCGAATTTCACGAAGTCGAGCGAGCAGGTCTCCCGGAAGTCGCTGAAAGGGAAGACGCTGGTGAAGACCGACTGCAATCCGGTGTCTTCACGCTCCTCGGGGAGGAGGTTCATCTGCAGGAACCTGTCATACGACTTGCGCTGCACGTCGATGAGATTTGGCAACGCCATGTAACTCCGGATCTTGGAGAAGTCATGGCGAACCGGTTCCTGTTTCGGCAGGGAGGATCCGTTCATTCAATTGCTCCTTTGGACCGCGGCGTGGCAACGGCGGCAGTTCCGAAGCGGAGCGTGTGGACAGCAAAAGGCCGCAAGGCAGAAGGCTCTGCCTGCGACCGTCGGTTGCGGTCCACGCACACCGGGTTCGTCACTGCGTTAGTTGTGATGACGCGCCCTCAATGAGAATTTCGTAGGCGAGTCCCGCCGCAGGCAACGCGGCAGGGTGGATTCGCGAGGATTGTGAGCTATAGGAAAGGGCCGCTCCCCCCCTTTCCAGCTCAGGGATGACTCGTGCAATCTGGAAAAAGCAATTTCCGGACGGGACATTCCGCCCCGTCCGGATGATTTACAAGCAAGCTCTGCTGAATTATTTGATCGTGACCTTAGCGCCGGCCTCTTCAAACTTCTTCTTGATGTTCTCAGCCTCTTCCTTCGAGACTGCTTCCTTGACCGTCGCCGGAGCGGCCTCAACAAGGTCCTTCGCTTCCTTCAGACCCAGGCTGGTCACTTCGCGTACGGCCTTGATTACATTGATCTTCTTCTCGCCGACCTCGCTCAGGATTACGGCAAACTCGGTCTGCACCTCGGCCGGAGCCGCCGCTGCTGCCGGGCCCGCCGACGCTGCCGGGGCGGCAGCCGCGGCGGCCGACACGCCGAAGCGGTCTTCCAGTGCCTTGACCAGGTTCGAGAGGTCCAGCACCGACATCGTCTCAATCTGCTTCACGAAATCTTCAGTCGAAATAGCCATTTCAGCCTCCAAATAGTGTTTGAATCGTTCAATCTCGTGCGCCGGGCCTACAAGGCAAAGCGCGAATTTTGACTAAGCATTTGCCTCAGGTTCGGTCGCTTCAGGGCCGCCGCCCTTCTGCTTGGCGATCTGGCTGATGACGACCGCCAGGTTGCGGATGTTCGCCTGCAGCACGATGGCCAGTCCGCGGATCGGAGCCTGCATCACGTACAACAGTTTCGCGATCAGCTCGTTGCGCGACGGCAGATTGGCGATGGCCTGGATCTGGTCCGCCGGCACGATCTGGCCGTTGAGCATGGCGCCCTTGAACGAGATCGTCGGAACGTCTTTGGCGAACTTCGTCAGCGCCTTGGCCAGCGCCACCGCGTCGGTGCGGTTGTACGCCACCGCGGTCGGGCCGCTGAACTGATCCTTGAGCGCGGTCAGCGGTGAGTCTTTCACCGCGATGAGAGCCAGGGTGTTCTTGACGACGACATACGTCGAGTTCGTGTCGCGGACCTGGCGCCGCAGTTCGGTGACCTGGGGAACGGTGATGCCTTTGAAGGCGATCACGAACGCGTTCGTGGCTTTGCCGATGCCTTCGCCGAGCTCGGAGATCGCTGCTGCTTTGTCTTCGCGATTCATGCTCCCTCCTTACTCTGCTTTCGCCTCGGCCACGGCCGTGTCGATCGAGATCGATGGGCTCATCGTGGACGAGATGTAGATGGTGCGGACGTACTTGCCCTTGGCCGCGGGCGGCTTGGCTTTGCGCACCGCGTTGATGATGCTGGCGGCGTTGTCGCGAAGCTGGTCCGCGGAGAACGAGATCTTTCCGACCGGAACGTGGATGATCGACGTCTTGTCGACGCGGAACTCCACCTTACCGGCCTTGATCTCGGAGATTGCTTTGGCGACGTCGAACGTGACGGTGCCGGTCTTCGGGTTCGGCATCAAACCCCGAGGTCCGAGGACTTTGCCGAGCTTGCCGACCGAACGCATCATGTCCGGCGTGGCGATGACGGCATCGAAATCCGTCCAACCGCCCTGGATCTTCTCGACGATCTCGTCTCCCCCCACCATGTCCGCGCCGGCTTCCTGAGCCTCGCGCTGTTTGTCGCCCTGTGCGATCACGAGCACACGCTTGGACTGTCCGGTTCCGTGCGGGAGCACGGTGGTACCGCGGACCATCTGATCGGCGTGCTTGGGATCGACTCCGAGAAGCATCGACAGCTCGACCGTCTCGTTGAACTTGGCGAACGCGATCTGTTTGAGCAGACCGAACGCTTCATCCAGCAGATACGGCCGCTGTTCGACCTTCTCGAACGCTGCACGGTACTTCTTGCCGTGTTTGGCCAATTTCACCTCCGTAGTAATAACGGCTCTTGCGAGCCTCCTACTTGTTTGCCGCAGCCACACGCTACGGCGACTTGGTACTGAGTTGCTGAGTTGCTAGGTTGCAGGGTTGCTGACGTGGGCTTTGACTCAGCAACCTTGCAACCCAGCAACCTTGCAACTTGCTATCCGGTTACTTCCAAACCCATCGACCGCGCCGTGCCTTCGACGGTGCGAACGGCCGCTTCGAGCGACGCGGCGTTGAGGTCGGGCATCTTGGTCTTGGCGATCTCTTCGACCTGTTTGCGGGTGACGCTACCGACCTTGGTCTTGTTCGGCACGCCTGAGCCCTTGGGGATCCCGGCCGCTTTGAGCAGCAGGATGGCCGCGGGGGGCGTCTTGGTGATGAACGTGAAGGTGCGGTCGGAGAAGACGGTGATGACCACCGGGATGATCAGCCCCTGCTGCCCCTGCGTCCGCGCGTTGAACGTCTTGCAGAACTCCATGATGTTCACGCCGTGCTGGCCGAGGGCCGGGCCGACCGGCGGAGCCGGTGTCGCCGCGCCGGCGGGAATCTGGAGCTTGATGTATCCGGTGATTTTCTTAGCCATCGCTGGTTCCTTTGAAAACTATCGTTTCTGTGTTGCCGCGCCGCCGCCCTGCTCTTCGCTGGGGTCGAAACGCGCGACCTGCAGGAAGTCGAGCTCGACCGGCGTCGATCGGCCGAAGATCGTGACCATGACCTTCAGGGTGTTGCGGTCGAGATTGACCTCTTCGACGACACCGGTGAAGTTCGAGAACGGCCCGTCGATGATGCGTACATGCTCGCCGTGCTCGTAAACGTGCTTCGGCTTCGGTTTCTCTTTGGTCGTGACGACCTGCGTCAGGATCTGGTCGACTTCTTCCGGCGTCAACGGGGTCGGCTTCTTGCCGGTCCCGACGAAGCCGGTCACCTTCGGGGTGTTCTTCACGAGATGCCAGGCGTCGTCGGCCATGTCCATCTCGACGAGGATGTAGCCGGGGAAGAACTTCCTCTGGACCTCGCGCTTCTTGCCGCCCTTCATCTCGATGAGCGTTTCGGTCGGGATCTTGATCTCGCCGAACTTGCCCCGCATGCCGAGGGCCTCGATGCGCTGGTTGAGGTTCTCCCGCACCCGCTCCTCGAACCCGGAGTAGGTGTGGACGATGTACCACTGCTTCTGCGCGGTATCGACCATCGCTAGGTGCTGGCTCCGAACCTGGTGAAGAGGAAGTCGATCACCTTGAAGAAGATGAGGTCGCATCCCCAGAGATAGACGGCGAAGATGATGGTGGAGATGATGACCACGACCGTCGTCCCGACCACCTCGGGACGGCCGGGCCAGGTGACCTTTTTCATCTCCGAGTTGGTGTCACGAAAAAAGTCGCGCGTGGTCAGCCACCACTCACGCGGCCGGGCCATGACTGAGTTTTCTTTGTCTGATTCCATCGATACCCCGAAATGCTGACAGCTTTCAGCCCTCAGCCTTCCACGGCTCGTTGCCGCCGGGGGAAGGTTGAGAGCTGAACGCTGAACTGAGATGTTGGCAGGCCAAGAGGGATTTGAACCCCCAACCTGCGGTTTTGGAGACCGCTGCTCTGCCAGTTGAGCTATTGGCCTGCAAGTGCCGCAAAAGCCTGCAAAAGCGGGCTTAACGCGACTTATTCCAGATCCTTCGGCTTCGCCTCAGGATAAGTGCTACGCCTTACTTCGATTCCCGATGGGGAGTGTGCTTCCGATCGTGACGGCAGAACTTCTTCAGTTCCAGCTTCTCCGTCATGGTCTTCTTGTTCTTCGTCGTCGTGTAGTTCCGACGTTTGCACTCGGTACACTGGAGGGTGATGATTTCTCTGCCTGCGCGCGCCATGTTTTGCTACTCCGCTTGTGACGTTAGATGGAGCCCTCTGCGAGAGTTGAACTCGCGACCCCGTCCTTACCAAGGACGTGCTCTACCCCTGAGCTAAGAGGGCTTACTGCTTTCGCGGTTGCGATGTTTCGCGGTCGCGCGGTTCCGAGGTGAAAACACCGCGAGACCGCGAGACCGCGCAACTGCGCGACCTCGTTTGGAGCGGGAGACGGGGCTCGAACCCGCGACCAACAGCTTGGAAGGCTGTGACTCTACCAACTGAGTTACTCCCGCTTCTGAAGGCAGAAGTCAGAAGGCAGAAATCAGAAGTGAATCCCGCCTCACTTCTGCCTTCTGCTTTCTGCCTTCTGACTTCCAAAATATGGTGGAGAGAGGAGGGTTCGAACCTCCGTAGGTCGTTGACCGGCAGATTTACAGTCTGCTGCTTTTAACCACTCAGCCATCTCTCCATGAATCGACTGCCGATGGAGCTGGCGACGGGACTCGAACCCGCGACCTGCTGATTACAAATCAGCTGCTCTACCAACTGAGCTATGCCAGCACCAAACCGCTAGATTTCAAAGACACAAACAGCCTGTCGACGCTAAGCAAAAGGGTAGCTCAGACGGCGGAGGCCGAGGAACCGTGGGTTATAGCAAATGGCCAAACGGTACGCAAGAGGGAAGTTATTTCGCCCCGCCCTGCTGGCGCTGAACCTCGTAGCAGAGCACGGCCGCGGCGGTGGCGACGTTGAACGATTCGACGTGGCCGGTCATCGGGATCGTGACGATCCGGTCGCAGTGCTCCAGGACGTTGCGGCGGATCCCCTTCCCCTCGTTTCCGACGACGAGCGCGACCTTGCCGCGGAAGTCGATGGCGTCAGGGCGGTCGCCTTTGTCCTCGGCCGCGTAGATCCAGTAACCGGCCGCCTTGAGGGTCTCGATGGCGCGCGAGAGGTTCGTCACCTCCGCCACCGGCACCCACTCCGAGGCACCGGCTGAGGCTTTGACGGCAACCGGCGTGAGGCCGACGCTATCATGCTGCGGAATGACGACCAGATCGACGCCGAAGCCGTCCGCGACGCGAAGGATGGCCCCGAAGTTCTGCGGGTCGGTGATGGAGTCGAGGATGAGCACGAAGGTGGTGGCCTCGCTCGCCACGATGTCATCGAAGTCGGCATACGCCGTCTCCGAAACCTCGGCGACCACCCCGTTGTGTACGCCGCGGGCCGCCAACCGGTCGATCTGATCGATGGCCAGATTCCGCACCGCCACCCCCGCCCGCTTCGCCTCCCCGATCAACCGCTGGTGCCGCGCCGTCTCCTCGCGCGCCACCCCGATGTAGCGGATGCGCTCTGCGTGGGAGCGGATGGCCTCCAGGACGGGATTGACGCCGTAGATGATCATGTCGTGCGCACCAGCCGCCTCGCCATCAGCGGTCCTTGGTAAATGAAGCCGGTATATACCTGAACCAGATCTGCCCCCGCCGTCAACTTTGCGCGGACGTCGTCCGCGGTGAGGATGCCGCCGACACCGACGAGTGGAAATGACGGACCGACCCGTTGGCGCACGCGCCCAAGAATCGACGTCGACGGCTCCATGAGCGGGGCACCCGAGAGCCCGCCGGCTTCGGAAGCGGGGAACGGGCGGGCAACCGTCGTATTCGTGCAGATCATTCCCCGGGCGCGGTTGACGCAGACGTCGCAGATCTCGGCGAGCATCGTGTCGTCGATGTCCGGCGCGATTTTCACCAGCGCGGGGCCGACCGCGGTGAGGATGCGTTCCAGATGCTCGGGACGCTGGAGCTCGCGGAGGGAGGGCGTGTTGGGAGAGGAGAGATTGACCACGACCGCGTCGGCGAACGGCGCGAGCTTCGCGGCGCAGGCGCCGTAGTCATCGGCGGCAGCGTCGATCGGGACGTCGCGGTTCTTGCCGATGTTGACGAACAGCGGGACGGTTCGCGTCCACGACTTCAGGCGCGCGGCGACGGCATCGGCACCGTCGTTGTTGAATCCGAGGCGGTTGATGAGAGCCTTCTGCTCGGGGAAGCGGAAAAGGCGAGGCCGCGGATTGCCCGGCTGCGGGCGGAGCGTGACGGTGCCCACTTCGACGAAGCCGAAGCCGAGGGCGGCCAGCATCGGCATGAGCAGGCCGTTCTTGTCGAAGCCGGCGGCAATTCCGATCGGCGAGGAAAAACTCAGTCCCATCACCTCGCGGCGCGCGGACGCGGGAGGGGCACAGAAATGTTCGATGGCATGAAGGACGAGCGGGATCTGCTGAAGCCGCATCATCTGCGCTGTCGTGAGCTCGTGCGCATCTTCCGCGTCGAGCAGGAACAGCAGCTTTCGGATCAGCGAATACATAGTTCGGCGCGCGCGAGAGGCGAGAGCACCCGCGGATCCGACTCGCCGGCCCGCGCCAGCAGCGGGATGGCGCGGACCAGCTCAGGGCCATGATCCATTCCGGTCAGCATCAGCCGCAACGGCATGAAGAGATCCTTGCCCTTGAGACCGGTGGACTTCTTCAACCGTTCGTTCATCGCCTTGACGGCATCGGCATCGCGCGGCTCGCCGTGCTCGCGCAGATCGGCAGCGACTGCCGTCACGAACGTGGGGTCGATCTCCGGCGGCGTGTAATCAGTCACAAAGCTGATCATCTCGGCGAACTGGGGCAGCAGGTGCACCGAGGTCTTCACGACGTCGATGGCCTCCTCCAACCACGGCGCGTCGAAGCCGATTGCGTTCACGACCAGCGGCCGCAACGACGACGCGGCCATGGCGTGGATGTACTGGCCGTTCAGCCATTCGAACTTCTGCGGGTCGAACACCGCCGGCGCGGAGTTGACCCGATCGAGCGCGAAGTTGGCGATGGCGTAATCGCGATCGAATACATCCCGCCCGTCCGGCGCCGACCAGCCCAGGAGCGTGAGGTAGTTGACCATGGCCTCGGCGAGGAAGCCGGCCTCCGCGTAGGCCGACACCGACGTCGCACCATGGCGCTTGGAGAGCTTGGTCCGGTCCTGGCCGAGGATCAGCGAGACGTGGGCGAAGCGCGGGATCGGCCACCCCATGGCCCGGTAGATCAGCACCTGGCGATGCGTATTCGTCAGATGCTCCTCGGCGCGGATGACGTCGGTGATCTCCATGTCATGATCGTCGACGACGACGGAGAAGTTGTAGGTCGGCAGCCCATCGGAGCGGACCAGGATGAAATCGCCGAGCGACTCGCGCTTCCACGTCACCTCGCCGCGAATGGCATCGGCGATGGTGACGTCGCCGTCGTCGGGGACGTGAAAACGGACGGCGTGGGGGACGCCTTCCTCATCGCGCCGGTTCAACCAGCACTTCAGGTCGTAGTGCGGCGGCCGATTCTCCGCCTCAGCGATCTTTCGTTTGGCCTCGAGCTCTTCCTCGGTGCAGTAGCAGCGATAGGCGATGCCGCGCGCGATCAACTCACGCGCAACGTCTCCATATCGCCCCACGCGCTCCGACTGCCGGTACGGCGCATGCGGCCCGCCGATGTCCGGACCTTCGTCCCACAACAGGCCAAGCCAGCGCAGGTCGTCGAGAACCATCGTCTCCGACTCCGCGGTCGACCGCGCCTGGTCGGTGTCTTCGACGCGGATGATGAACGTCCCGCCGTGATGCCTGGCGAAGAGCCAGTTGAAGATGGCTGTGCGCGCGCCGCCGACATGGAGGTGGCCGGTGGGGGATGGGGCGAAGCGGACGCGGATCATGCGTCTCTACTCTATCCTGAGCCTGCCCATCCCCCTTCGATTCGAGGCAGTTGGGCCGGAAAACGGATGCGCACGTTCCAGGCACCGATGTGTCCGCGCAACGCAACGATGGGTCCCGAGCAACGTAACGGTGGGTCCGCGCAACGTAACGTTGGGTCCCGAGCAACGTAACGTTGGGTCCGAGCAACGTAACGGTGGGTCCCGAGCAACCTAACGTTGGGTCCGAGCAACACACCGTTGGGTCCGAGCAACGTAACGTTCGGTCCCGAGCAACGTAACGTTCGGTCCCGAGCAACGTAACGGTGGGTCCGAGCACCACACCGTTGGGTCCGAGCAACACACCGTTGGGTCCGAGCAACACACCGTTGGGTCCGAAGCAACGTAACGGTGGGTCCGAGCAACACACCGTGGGGTCCCGAGCAACACACCGTTGGGTCCGATTTATATACCGACGCCTGAATTGTGGGCAGCGATGTGCAGAATCTGGACAGGCGTATCCAAAACGGGCCTTGTAGCGACGCCACTGGGTCAGTCGGAGCCGCTGATCAACACAACGGCCATGGCGCAGATCCCATCTCCGCGCCCAATGAACCCCAAGTGATCCGTCGTCGTTGCTTTCACGTTGACGTGACCGGCCGGGAGGTCGAGAAGCCTGGCGATGTTCGCTTCCATGGCGTCGCGGTATGGAGCCAGCTTCGGCCTTTCGGCGATGATGGTCACATCGACGTTGGCGATGCCGGCTTCAATCTCCACCACGGCACGTTTGGCCTCGGCGAGGAAGATCGTCGAGTCGGCATTCTTCCAGCGCGCGTCGTCGGAGGGGAAGTAGTGGCCGATGTCGCCGGCGCCGGCCGCGCCGAGGAGGGCGTCGGTGATGGCGTGAAGGACGGCGTCGGCGTCGGAGTGGCCGGCCAGACCATCCGTTTCACTGATGCGCACGCCGCCGAGAATCAGCGGACGCGTTTCATCGAAGGCGTGAACATCAACCCCCTGACCGACGCGGATCATGCGTCGCCCTCCCCGCCCCACTCGGCGTAGATCCGCTCGGCCATCACCAGATCCTCCGGCCGCGTGATCTTGAAGTTCATCGAATCGCCGCGAACGAGCTGCACCCGGTGACCGTACTTCGCCGCCAACCCGGCCTCGTCGGTCGCGTCGGCATCGTCCCGGGCGGCACGTTCGATGATCTCGCGCAGGATATCGACACGGAAGCATTGCGGCGTCTGGGCGGCGACGAGCACGCTGCGATCAAGTGTCGAATCGATGGCGTCGTCCGCGATCTGATGGACCGTGTCGGGCAGCGCGATACCCGGAAAAGCAGCACCGTACGTGCGCGCCGCGTCGAGCGTGGCGTGGAAGGTATCGACTGAGAAGAATGGACGGACGGCATCGTGAACGGCGACGAGATCGAAATCATCGCCGCCAGCTTCCAGACCGCGCGTCACCGACTGCAGCCGCGTGGCGCCGCCGGCGACGAACTGAACCCTCTCCCCCGGCGAACTCTTGACTGAGCTCAACAGCATGTCCGCCACCGGCACGACCACACGCGTGACGACGTCATCGAAGAGAAACCTCTCGATGACGCGCTGCACGAGCGGCTTCCCCCCCAGCGGCAGAAACTGCTTCGGCACATCGCCGCCGAAACGCGAGCCGCTTCCAGCCGCGGGGATGATGACGAGGATGCGCTCCGGGTCAGGCATACGTTCGCCCAGCTTTGCTCGAACTTGCCACGCTCTCCGCGACTGGCCCCCCTGGGACCGCGGGCGTCTCGCCCGCGCGGTTTGGCAGGATGCTGCTAAGAACCGCGGGCGAGACGCCCGCGGTCCCAGGGGGGCATCGAGTAACAGGTTGCAGCAAGCCCGCAGCGGCGGCGGCTCCGGCCCGGGCACAGACAAGAGTGTCTGTGCCACATTCGGTCCCGCATGACTCCACTCTCCTGCCAATACCGAGGGCCAATGTGGCACAGACACTCTTGTCTGTGCCCAGCGGCGCAGCCGCGAGTCGGGAGAAGGGGTCTCGACGTAGGGAGTCGAAGGAGTGCAAGCGTTTATGCGCAATCACCACGAGACCCCCCGACCCCGCTCCATCACACCGCCATGATGTCGACTTCTTTGCTCTTCAGGATGTGGCCGACCTCGTCGATGTGCTTGTCGGTCAACTTCTGGATCTCGTCGAGACCGCGCTTCTCGTCGTCCTCGGAGATCTCGTGTCCTTTGAGCATCTTCTTCAGCTTGTCGTTGCCGTCGCGCCGCACCTGCCGGATGGCGGTTCGCGCTTCCTCGGACATGTGATGCGCTCTCTTGACCAACTCCTTGCGCCGTTCCTCGGTGAGCTGCGGGATGGGGATGCGGATCACCTTGCCGTCCGTCGCCGGATTCAGGCCGAGGTCCGAGTTGCGGATGGCCTTCTCCACGGCCGACACCATCGACTTATCCCACGGCTCGGCCACGATGAGCGATGCCTCGGGAACTTTGAGCGACGCCACCTGCGCGATGGGAGTGGGCGTTCCGTAGTAGTCGACCATGAGGCCGTCGAGCATTCCGGCGTTGGCGCGGCCGGTGCGCAGCGTTTTGAATTCGCGGTGCAGCGCCTCGAGGGCGCCGTGCATACGGTGCTGGATGTCTTTGACTACGTCATTGATCATGGTTCTTCCTCACATCAAATCAATCGCTGACCATCGAGCCGATGTCCTCGCCGAGGAGGGCGCGGCGGATATTGCCCGGCTCGCGAAGCGAAAATATATAGATCGGGATCGAGCTGCCCCGCGCAAGGTCGATGGCGGTGGCGTCCATCACCTGCAGCCGTTCGGCGAGCACACGCTGATAGTTCGCGTGCGGGATCTTTGTGGCGTTCGGATCTTTTTCAGGATCCGAGGTGTAAATGCCGTCGACCTTCGTGGCCTTGAAGATGATCTCGCACTTCAACTCGCTGGCGCGCAGCGCGGCGGCGGAGTCGGTGGTGAAGTAGGGATTGCCGGTGCCGGCGGCGCAGATGACGATGCGCGACTTCTCGAGATGGCGGATGGCCCGGCGGCGGATGAACGGCTCGGCCACCTCGGCCATCGTGATCGCGGAGGTGACGCGCGTCTGCGCGCCGCGCCGCTCCAGGGCGTCTTGCATGGCGATGGCATTGATGACCGTGGCCAACATCCCCATGTGATCGCCAGCCACGCGGTCGATCCCCTCGGTGGCCGCGGTGACGCCGCGAAAGATGTTGCCGCCCCCGATGACGATGGCGATTTGGACGCCGGTTCGATGAACTTCGACGATCTCGTCCGCGATGCGGGCGATGGTGTCGGCATCGATGCCGGTACGGCGCCCGCCCATGAGCGCTTCACCGGAGAGTTTGAGAAGGATGCGTTTGTATTTCGCGGTTCCCATCGCCAGCGGTTTTATACCACGGCGCCGTATACTGCCGTCTTCCCGCAACAACTGAATTCCCCTGCGGAGGCGACACATGTTCGATGTGCTAAAGGATCTCGGCATCGGAGTCGGTGAGAACCTCAATTTTCTTGTCTATCGGTCGGCGCAGGTCCATCAACTCCGTGGCCGTGCGGAGCGAGACCCGGTTTCGCGGTCCTCGATGCTGTACGCTGCAGCCACCATCGAGCCGCTCGTTTTGGCGGTGCTGGAAACAAACGGCCTGAACTTTGTCAGGTGGGAGCGTTCGCTCGGATTCAACTCGCGTCCGCCGCTTGGAGCGCCTCCACAGCGGCAACCGCTCAGTTTCGCAGTTAGTCCCGAGGCGAAAACCGCTTTACAGGGATACCTTTCGATTTCGCCTCAACGCCGGCTCGATCCGCTTGGACTCGCTGCGGCTTTCCTGATGGATCCGACAGGCCCGCTATTTGAGCACCACTTGCTGGAGGCAGGACTTCACATCAGTCGCGCGGCCAAACGGGCCACGATGTTCACAAAGTTTTCGCTGAACGGCGGCGCCGTCGATCCGATTGCAGCAGAATACGCATTCAGCGACCTCGCGGACTCATTCTTCAGAGCTGCGACACAGGACGCGACCGAGCGAGGTATCGCGTTTGAACCGCTGACGACTACGCAAGTATTCATCGCCGCAATCACGTCACCACATGCTGTAGAGTCGACCGCGCCCTGGTTCTTGCGCACACTCATCAATCGAGTCCTTGCGGAGGGGTTACCAAACATCATCGATGATTGGATGGCGTGGTACGGAAAGACCGATCGAAAGCCCAGCCGCATACTTTGGAGCCAACCGCTAACCGCAATCGCCGAACGCGCACATGTCCTTGCTATCGACGCGCGAAGTGGCAAGACCGTCCCCCAGACCGCTGCGCGCCACTTCGTAGGCGCCCTCATAGCCTCGCGACGCTGGGCGGCGAACTGCGGCATTCCCGAGCTGCTTGCAAAGCTCAGAATCGATCCTAAGGACTTAGCGAAGGACTACTTCTCCTATCTGGAGACAGCACCGGTGCTTTCCAGTCGTGACGACATGGTTGTTTGGCGCCGCTTTCTCGGCTTGCCGGAGGAGTCGTTCGTTCCTCGTTTCGACTCCGAAGGTTTGGGGGGGGCCGACCAGCTCAAGATCACAGCGAACGTGAACGCGTTCGCCTCGCTGCTTGCCTCGAACAAAATCGCGCCGCCACTCTCGATCGGCCTCTTTGGCGACTGGGGATCTGGAAAGAGTTTCTTCATGGCGCGCATGCGAGAGGAGATCTCTGAGCGGGCTCGCCGCGCCGCCAGTCGGCCTAACGGGGTCTTCCTTCAGCGAATCGTGCAGATCGACTTCAACGCCTGGCACTATGTCGAAGCGAATCTCTGGGCCAGTCTCGTCGAGCATCTTTTCCGCAACCTCAAGCTGACGCACGAGAGGCCAGACGACAAAGTGATCGGTGAGCGGCGCGAGCAGTTGCTGCAGAAGCTCGACTCCCTCATGGCCGAGCGTGTCGCAGCAGAGACGGCTCTCCAGCAGGCGGAGATCGATCGCGATGAGACGGCGGAGACTCTGGAGGCGCGCAAAAGAACAGCCGATGCGAGTGCCACAGTCGTCAGTGGTCTTCAAGGGAAAGACGTCTGGGAACTCGTCGCGGTCGACGAGCAGACGCGCATCGATCTTCAAAACTGCTTAAGCGAGCTCGGAGCTGGCGCCTCCCTCCGATCAAATGAAGAGCTGCGGAAAACATTTGATGACCTCCGTAGCCAGGGCACGCGCATCAAACTTCAATTCGCGTGGATCTTCAGACAACCACGCGCCATCGTCTACTTGCTAGTACTGATCGTTCTCGCGCCATTCGGTGCAGCGGCCATCGTTAAGTTGCTCGGAATGGTCAAGCCTCAACTCGCTTCGATCTCCGAGCCCGTCATTCGCTTTGCATCTTTTGCCAGTGTCGTGACGGCATGGCTGACAAAGCGTTTCGGGAGCAGCAAGGCCACCCTGAACCGCATCGACGCCGCGCGACGCTCGATTGATGAGCAGATCGAAACTGCGGAGAAAGCTCGGAAGGACACTATCGCTATCGCCGAAAAAGTTCTCTCAACTGCCGTCGATAATGTGGCTGAGGCGCAAGCCGCTCTCGAAAAGAATGAAAAGCAGGTTGCAAACGCAAAGCAAGCGTTGCTGGAGTTAACGAACGGCTATCGACTCACGCGCTTCATCGACGAGCGCGCTGCCAGCGACGACTACCGAAAGCTTCTCGGTGTGTTGGCAACGGTGCGTAATGATTTTTCAACGCTCAGTGAGCTGATGCACCCGGCGAGAGGCAATTCCGACCTTTCTGACGATCTGCACATCGACCGGATCATTCTTTATATCGACGATCTCGACCGCTGTCGCCCCGACCGCGTCGTTGAGGTGCTTCAGGCGGTCCATCTCCTTCTCGCTTTCAAACTATTCGTAGTGGTGGTTGGCGTCGATGCGCGATGGGTGTCCGAATCGCTGCGTCGGAAACACAAATCGCTGCGTGGCAAGCAAAGCGATGGTGACGACACCCCCGACGACGGGGTTCCAGGTTACGCGGTTGCGCCGCACGACTACTTGGAGAAGATCTTCCAGGTTCCGTTCTGGCTTGACCCGATGCAGTCGCCGACAACAATGAGCTACATCAGCAGCTTGCTGGCAGAAGACGTCGCACGCGTTGATAAGCAAGGAATTGCGCCAGATCCTGCAGGCGCGATCACGGCGGGCGCGGATGGCACCAGTGTTTTGGAAGGGGCTCATTCGACGACTGTCTGGCATACGGTCGACGAGCGTGAGGGCGCCGACACTGACCCGAAGCAGCTCACGATCGACGAGAAAGAGATGAAGTACATGACGACAGAACTCATTGCGCGTCTCGTGATGCGGTCGCCACGAACCGCCAAGCGCTATGTCAACACGTACCGATTCTTCCGAGCCAGCCTGCAAAGCGAAACGATCGACGCTTACCTCGCTGATGCGACGCCGGCGAACTACCGATGTGCGCTGATGTTACTAGCCATCGTCGTTGGCGCGCCGGACGTGTCGCTCGAAGTATTGGCGCAGATGAAGAAGTGTGCGGCGATGACAACCCTAAACTTTGTAGCAAACGCGCTAGTTGTCGGAGACGATTACATTGAGCAATGGGATGCCGTCAAGGCTGCACTAATCGGCTTCGAAGAGGGGAAGTGTCGGCTGGCACCGCTCATTGACCAGATTCCGCGCGTCGTTCGCTACTCATTCCGCGCGCCATATGCGGCAACAACTGCGACGAAGACGCCGAAACCAGCACGAGAAAAGACCTCAAAGCGCACGCCAAAACAAAAAGGGCGGCCAACCGGCCGCCCATGATCAGCTCGACCAATGTCTTACTTCAAGAACGCAGCGACTTCGGCAGCAAAGTCGTCGCCGCCTTTTTTCTCGATTCCTTCGCCCAGCTTGTAGCGGGTGAAACGGGTCACCGTGTATGCGCAACCGGACTCTTTGCCCGACGCGGCGAGGTAGTCGTTCACCGTCTGCTTGTCGTTGCGGATGTAGGGCTGCTCGAGGAGGCAGGCCTCGCCGTAGAACTTGTCCATCTTGCCGGTGACCATCTTCTCGATGATGTTCTCCGGCTTGCCGGATTTGGCAGCGGCGTCGCGTGCGATCTCGCGCTCGGTGTCGAGATCCTTCTGGGTCACCTCGTCGCGGCGGACGAAACGCGGCTCCAAGGCGGCGATGTGCATGGCCACGTCCTTGGCGATCTCGTTCATACGCGCGTTCTTCTCGCCGCTGGTGGCGACGAGCTCGACGAGCACACCGATCTTGCCGCCGGCGTGGATGTACGACGAAAGAACCGCGTTGGCGGCCCCCTCGTAGCGGACGAAACGGCGGATGGCGATGTTCTCCTTGATCGAGCCGATCATGGATAGAACGTGCTGTCCGACATTCTGACCGTCCTCATCAGGCGCATCTCCCGGCCACGGCTCGTTGTTGAGCGCGTCGACGGAATCAGCCTTACTGTGCGCGATCACTTTGGCCACTTCTTCGGCGAAATGGCGGAAGTTCTCGTTGCGGCCGACGAAGTCGGTCTCGCAGTTGACCTCGACGAGCACGCCCAGGCCGTCGCCGACATACGACTGCACGGCGCCCTCGGCGGTGACGCGGCCGGCCTTCTTGCCGGCGGCGGCCAGACCCTTCTTGCGAAGGATCTTGGTGGCCTCTTCCATGTTTCCATCGGCCTCGGTCAGCGCGGACTTGACGTCCATCATGCCGGCGCCGGTCTGCTCGCGCAGTGCCTTCACCATCGCTGCGGTTACTTGTGTCATCTGAAATCTCCTTGATACAAGAGCGCCGTCTGCCTCGATCAGGCAGCCGGCGCTCCAAGTGGAAGTAGTCTTGGCGAAACTAGGAAACGGCCGGGGCGCTCATCGCTTCGGCGGGTTCGGCCGGAATGGGAGCGGGGGCCATGGGAGCAGCCTCGCCCTTATCCTCGACGCCGATGAACTTCTCCTCGGCGAGGTTGTAGCCTTCGAGCACGGCATCGGCGATCTTCTGCGTGAACAGCCGGATGGCGCGGATGGCGTCATCGTTCCCCGGAATGACGTAGTTGATGTCCTCCGGATCGCAATTCGTGTCGACGATGGCCACCACGGGAATGCCGAGCTTCTTCGCTTCCTGGATGGCGATGTATTCCTTCTTCGGATCGATCACGAAGAGCGCGTCCGGAAGGCCGTCCATCTCGCGGATGCCGATGAGATTCTTGAGGAGCTTCTCGCGCTCACGGTCGAGTGCGGCGCGCTCCTTCTTCGACATCTCTTTCTCGGTGTCGCCGATGATGGTCTCGATCTCCTTGAGACGCTCGATCGACTTGCGGACGGTGGTGAAATTCGTGAGCGTCCCACCGAGCCAGCGGTTGTTCACGTAGAACATGCCGCAACGGTTGGCCTCTTCGAGAATGGCATCCTGCGCCTGGCGCTTGGTGCCGACGAACAAAATGCGTTTCCCCTGGGACGCGAGGTCCGAGATGAACGCGGAAGCTTCCTTAAAGAGCTTGAGCGTCTTCTGAAGGTCAATGATGTAGATCCCATTGCGCTTGCCGAAGATGTACTTCTTCATCTTCGGATTCCAGCGCTTGGTCTGATGACCGAAGTGGACGCCAGCTTCCAAAAGCTCTTTCATCGTAATAGAGACTGCCAAGCAAACCCTCCTTTTCGCGTGACGTTTGAGTTGAACTGCGTTGAGACAAAAAAAGACAGGAGCGAGCGGCGCTCCTGTCTTCGGGAATCAAACTTGGGAAAACCGGAACATCGGAACTAGCGCTTGGAGAACTGGAAGCGAGCGCGCGCGCCTTTCTGGCCGTACTTCTTGCGCTCCTTCATTCTCGGGTCGCGTGTGAGCAGGCCGGCCTTCTTCAGGCGCTTGCGCAGCTCGACGTTGAAGATCTGCAGCGCGCGCGAGATGCCGTGACGGATCGCGCCCGCCTGGCCGCTGGGGCCGCCGCCGTCAACCGTGACGACGATGTCGAACTTGTCGGCCGTCTCCGTCAGCGAGAGCGGCTGCTTGATGATCATCTTCAGCACATCGTTGCCGAAGTACTCGTCCAGCGTGCGGTGATTGACGGTGATGGCACCGCTGCCTTGACGAAGGTGAACGCGCGCCGTCGAGGTCTTGCGCCGTCCCGTTCCGTAGTATTCAACCAGAGCCAAAGAATCCTCCTAGATCTGTCAGGCGACTTCGAGCCGTTCCGGCTTCTGCGCTTCGTGGGGGTGAACCGTACCGCGGTAGACTTTCAGCTTCTTGATCATCTTCCGGCCGAGCTTGTTCTTCGGCAGCATGCCAAAAACGGCCCGCTCGATCATCGACTCCGGCTTCTCGGCGCGGACGAACCGTGCCGCTTTCTCGCTCAGACCACCTGGGTAGAGCGAGTGATGACGGTAGATCTTGTCCGTCTCCTTCTTACCCGTCAGGAGGATCTTCTCGGCATTGATGACGATCACGTGATCGCCGGTGTCGAGGAACGGCGTGTAGGTCGGCTTGCTCTTGCCGGAGATGATCCGGGCGATCTCGGTCGAGAGCCGCCCGAGGACTTTGCCCTCGGCGTCGATGATGAACCACTTCGGCTCGATGTCGCCCTGCTTGGGGAAATACGTACGCATGACTCTCCTGAACACACCACGAAACTAGAGATTTCGATCTTCGGAGGACCGCGGCGCAGGTGAGAACTGCTCAGCGCCGAACGTCATTCAAAGACAACCACACACCTTCCCCGCGGAAGGGGGTGAAACGGTAACACTGCCGAACAGAGCCCGTCAAGGGATTCATTCCCTGGCCGGCACGTCCGGCGGCGCTGGTTGCCCAAGGCTCCGCCGGCAGGTGCGTGCGTTTTCTCAGCTCGCTGTATTCCTACGGAGCCTTTCCGCGAGAACGTGCATGATTTCCAAAGCAAAGTATGGAGTCTGCTGGACGAGGAACGTGAAGCGTTTCTGCGCAACTGAGGCCAGGCGGCAATCGGTAGCGGCCACCGCCGTTGCACTTCGCGGAGCATGATCGATGAGAGACATCTCGCCGAACACGCCGCCAGCGCCGACGCGCTCCAGGACGATTGCGTTTTTCCAGATCGCGACCTCCCCGTCGATGACGGCGAACATGCAATCGCCTGGGTCTCCCTCACTGAACACCGTCTCGCCAGCGCGAAAGTTTCGGACGTCCGGCTCCCGTCGAAGCAGATCGAATATCGCCATGTCATCCTGATTGTGACATCACGCGCGCTCAGCGTGTGGGGAATGGCCGCAGATCCAGACGATCCTCTCATCAGCACATGCCTTCCGATCCCGCCGGTCCGATGGGCCGCGGTCCTGAGCGCGACACTCACCTTTGGGGCACGTCACTTGGACTCGCGCTTCTTTGAGAAGATCGTCACGCCAGGGACGCCGCTGAACCCGGCATCCGTCGTCACCAGCTCCGCCTTGTATGTCCGAGCCGCCGCCAACATCATGGAGTCGACCATCGCCAGACGGTGCGCGAGGCTCAGGTCGGCAGCCGTCAGCGCCAACTCCTCGGTCAAATCAACGACGTGCGTTCTCTTCAGCGTGGCTACGGCCTCAACGGCTTCTTCCTCCGACCGTTCCCTCTTGATCCACTTGTAAACCTCGTACATGGCAACGGTGAGAGTGATGACGTTTGCCGGCTGTCGCAAGCGGACGCGAACTCCTCGGCCTGGGGTCCGTCGGCAAAGAACTCGATCCAGCCCGACGAATCCAGAACGATCACAGACGATCCTTCTTCTCACGAAACCCGGTCGTTCGCATGCCACGCACAAAACCGCGCATCGCCGCAATCGGTTTATCGGGAACCAGGGTGACCACTCCTCCTTTGGCGATCACCTGGAACTCCTGCCCCGGGCGAATATCGCTTCGCTCTCGCACGTCCTTCGGTATGACCACTTGGTATTTCGAGGAAACTTTCGTCCTTCCCATATTCGCGTCTCCGTACTTCCCGAGCGTAATCCGATCAGCCTGATCGATGACTTATATCGTAAGACGACGGCATCGATTCGACAAGAAAGTGACGACAGCGATGCGGAATGACACAGCCTACCGCTGGTTTTCCCATCAACACATGCCCTCCGATCCCACCGGTCCCATCCGCGCAGCTGTCCTCAGCGCGACGCTCGCACTCGATCCTGCCCCAGCTGATCCATTCGAATTACGCTCGCCGCCTATCCGCCGGGTGATGCCGCACGTGACTCCGCCGCTCGATTTCGAACCGGCCTATTTTCGATACCGCATCGACCGCGACGGACTCGTCCATCCGTTGCCTGCCATTGCGGGTGCGCGCGTCTGCCGCGAGAAATCTCCCCGGCGGCGGCGACGTTCTGCGGCCCGCTCATGATCAGTCTCAGCAGGATCTCCAAGCAGTACGGCCGGCAGCTCGTCTTCGTCGACGCATCCTTCCAGCTCAATCCCGGTGAGCGAGCCGGCCTCGTCGGCCCGAACGGCGCCGGGAAGACGACGCTCTTCCGGATGATCGTCGGCGAGGAGTCGGCTGACGACGGCGACGTCTCGGTCCCAAAGAAGATGACCATCGGCTACTTCCGGCAGGACATCGAAGAGATGTCCGGCCGGTCTGTCCTGGACGAAGCCATCGCCGGCAGCGGCCGGCTAGGCGATCTCCATCACGAGCTCGAAGCCCTGCAGAACGCCATGTCCGATCCCGATCGGCTCGGTGAGATGGATGCGATCCTCGACCGCTTCGGACACGTGCAGGAGGACTACTCGCACCTCGGCGGTTACGAGCTCGAAGCCCGCGCCCGCGAGGTGCTGCACGGTCTCGGCTTCGAAGATGACCGGATCGACGGCGACGCCGGCGCCCTCAGCGGCGGCTGGAAGATGCGCGTGGCCATGGCCAAGGTCCTCCTCGGCCGCCCGGACGTGTTGCTGATGGACGAACCGACCAACCATCTCGACATCGAATCGATCATCTGGCTCGAAGACTTTCTGAAGCGCTACGACGGCTCGCTGCTCATGACGTCGCACGACCGCGAGTTCATGAACCGCGTGGTCACGAAGATCGTCGAGATCGATGAGGGCGACCTCGTCACCTACTCCGGCAACTTCGAGTTCTACGAACGGGAGCGCGCCATCCGCGAGACGAACCGCGAAGCCGCATACGCCCGCCAGCAGTCGATGCTGGCCAAGGAACAGCGCTTCATCGACCGCTTTGCCGCGCACGCGGCCAAGGCGGCGCAGGTACAGAGCCGGGTGAAGGCGCTCGACAAGATCGAGAAGCTCGAGCCGCCGAAGAAACGGAGGACGATGAAGTTCGATTTCCGCAAACCTGCCCGCTCCGGCGACGACGTGGCCGTGCTGAAAGGCGTTTCGAAGAAGTACGGGAAACGGACGATCTACGACGGCTTCGACTTCCTCGTCCGCCGCGGCGAGCGCTGGTGCGTGATGGGAAAGAATGGCGCCGGAAAGTCGACGCTGCTGAAGATGGTATCAGGCTCCCTCGAGCCTGACGGCGGCAGCGTCCGCCTCGGCGCGTCGCTGAAGATGGGCTACTTCTCGCAACAGGCCTTCGACGTCCTCGATCCGAACCTCACCGTCTGGGAACAGATCCAGAAGGACTTCCCGCTCGAGTCGATCGGGACGCTGCGCAGTCTCCTCGGCGCCTTCCAGTTCTCCGGCGACGAGGTCGAAAAGAAGATCCGCTCCCTCTCCGGCGGCGAGCGTTCCCGCCTGGTCCTGGCCCGGATGCTGCTCGATCCTCCGAACTTCCTCGTGCTCGACGAACCGACAAACCATCTCGATCTGGCCACGAAGGAGATGCTCGTCGAAGCGTTGAAAGACTTCGACGGGACGATGCTCTTCGTCTCGCACGACCGCATGTTCCTGCGCGGCCTCTCGAACCGCGTGCTCGAGCTCCCCGAGGAGCGCGGCGCCGCGCCGCGGGTCTACGGTGGGTCGTATGTCGAGTATGTGAACGCCAGCGGCCACGAAGCGCCTGGCGTACACGCGTAGAGCGGCTTCGCGTTGTCGGTTGTCGGTTCGAAACTCTCGCGCGGTTTCGCTCGCTATCGTGCTCTCAGCGGCGCCGGCGTTGATGCGATGGCGTCGAGCACTTCGATGTTGTGTACGACGTCGCGGCTTTCCTTCGAGGCGATGACGGCGATCATCGACGCGAGCAGCGGCGGAGGGTAGAAGATCACGGTCCCGAACTCTGCCACTTCCAGATCCTTGATCATGATCGTCGGCGGGTGCGCGAAGTCCGGCTCCGCGGCCAGGAGCGTGGCGAATCTCCAGGCACCGTCGCGGAAAAGCAGCAACGCATCGCCGATCAGATCGATCTCATCTTTCTTGAGCACATCGTAAATGTCGGAAAGAACCGGCGAAAGGTCGTCGATCTCATCGACCACACCGGTCACCTGGCTGGCGAGTACCGTGTTGACGGTATTGAAGTCGGTCTCGATCGACGACAGCGACGGGCCGGGCGCGACCTGTTCGACGGCGATGCCGAGGTCGAGATCGATGTGGGCATTCACCCCGGCCAGCATGTGCTGCATGATGATCGGTTCGGGATGGGAAGCGCCGTCGAACGCCACGCGCCAGCAATGCGACGGCGGCGGGAACTGGCCGGGATGGAAGTAGCCGTTCAGCGCGGCGAAGTAGCGGCTGGCGAAGGTCACATCGAATCGCTGCATGCGCGGGCCATCCTGAAAGAGGTTCTGCGCGATGGCGGCACGGATGGCGATGGTGATCCGTTTGTACAGCGCCGCGAAGTACCCGAGGCGGCTCTCATTCGCGATCGACCAGGCGATCACGCCCTGGATTGCGTCGACGACCCGGTCGATCGTCGTCACGGCGGCGATGGGCGGGAGGGGGGTGGGCATGAAAGGAAACGTTACCGCGCCTCGATGTGAATCGATCCGTTCGTGGTGCGGAGATGCAGCTCCGGTCCGCCGCCGTTCAGCGTGCCGCGCAGCTCGTGCTTGTTGTGCGATCCGGTCATGGTCACCGGCAGGTCGGTATCGATCGAGCCGTTGGTGTTCGCAGCATCGATGCGCGCTCCCAACGTACGGGGCAGACGGGCGTGAATGCCGCCGTTCGTAGTCTCCAGACGAATCGCGCGTCCGGCGGTGACTGTCGTCAGCTCGGCTTCGATCGTGCCGTTCGTCGTTTCCGCGTCGAGGTCGCCGGCGCAGCGCGCCAGCGTGATGCGGCCGTTCGTCGTCTCGATCTTGTGCGAACCGCGTACGTCGCTCGCTTCGATCGAGCCATTCGTGTTGTCGATCCGCAGATCCATCGTGCGCGGGACCATCACCTCGTAGGTGACCGTCATGTTCACGCTCGTCCCCGCGATCCACTCGAAGATGCCGTCGTTGTGCTTCGGGTACCTCGTGTCGATGGTCAGGCCGCCATTCGGCTGGGCCAAAGCGATGGTGAGCGCCTTCATGGCGTCGCGCGCGGAATCGCCGTCACGGCTCTCGACGTGCTTGAGCGCGTGAACCTTGATGCGCGGCTGATCCCAGGCCCGGACGGTGATATGTCCGTTCGTGTTCGTCAGCGAGAAGACCGCCCCCGGGCGGACGTCGAAGGTGCGGTCGAAGGCCTGATCGAGAGTGGTCGCGTTCGCGGCCGCGGCGCTGATGGCGAGGATGGCGGTGAGCAGGATGCGCTTGAACATGTCTCGATGTACGCAACGGATGGCCGCGGGTTGCAGCTACAATCCCTCCCGTGAAACGCGGCGGCGCGACAGCGCTCCTGTTTGCCCTGCTCGCCGCCATTCTCGGCGTGTTACTGCTGAGGATGCCCGGCCCCGCCCCGCTTCCGGAATCGGCGCCGCCATCGTCGTTCTCCGCCGCGCGCGCCATCGCCTTCGAGCGAGAGATCCTCGGCGGCGATATACCGCATCCCGTCGGCACAGTGGCTCACGACGCGGTCCGGGAGCGTCTGGCCGCGCGTCTCCGCGAACTTGGCTATGACGTCACCATCCAGCGATCGTTCGCCTGCAGCCCATTCGTCACCTGCGCACCGGTGGCAAACGTCATCGCACGCATCCCCGGCGATGCCCGGCCGGACGCGCTGGTCCTGGCAGCGCACTACGACTCCGTTCCAGCCGGTCCCGGCGTCACCGATGATGGCATCGGCATCGCCACGCTGGTGGAGACAGCGCGCGCCCTGCGCAACGAACGCTTCCGCAACCCGATCGTCTATCTGATCACTGACGGGGAAGAGGTGGCGCTCCTCGGGGCGGAAGGCTTCGTCGCCGATCCGGCCTCAATGCGCGGCACCGCCGCCGTCATCAACGTCGAAGCGCGCGGCACCGACGGACCGAGCTTTCTCTTCGAGACCAGCCGCGGCAACGCCTGGATCGCCCGCGTGATCGCGCGGTCGCTGCCGCGTCCCGCCACGAGCTCGTTCTACTACGACATCTACGAGCTGCTGCCGAACGACACCGACCTCACGGTCTTCAAACGTGTCGGATTCGCCGGCATCGGTTTCGGCAACATCGGCCGTCCGATCCATTACCACACGCCGCTCGACAACTTCGCCAATGCATCGCCGTCGACGCTGCAGCACCACGGCAATCACGTCCTGGCCATGGCTCGCGCGCTGGCGGACACGAACCTCCGCCAGACCAGCGGCAACGCCGTCTGGTTCGACGTTCTCTCGTTCTTCGTCATCTGGTGGCCGCAATACCTTTCGCTCGGCCTCGCCATTGTCACAATCGTCGTCCTGCTCGTGGCCGCCTTCAACCTGAAGACGCGAGCCCGCGCGATCACGATCGGCGTCGGCGCGTTCTTCCTGAGCCTCGTGGCCACGTTCCTGGTTGCGCTGGGCGGTAACTGGCTCGCGGGCCTGCGCGCCGGCGGCGCCGTGTGGGTCGCGCATCCCGGCCCCGCCATCGCCGCGGCCTGGCTCATCGGCGCGGTCGTCACGATCTTCGTTGCCCAGCGTCTCGTGGCGCGTGCCGGCGTCGATGGACTCTTCCTCGGGCAGGCCCTCTGCTGGTCGGCCATCGCCGTGGCGCTGTCGATCGTGCTGCCGGGCGGAAGCTATCTGGCCATCGTGCCGGCATTGGCGTGCGCCGTATGCCTGATCTGGAGGGGAAGCGACGGTGTCGTTGCCATAGTCTGCTCCTCCGCGGCCGCCATCGTGCTCTTCCCGCTCGGCCTGGCGTTGTACGACGCTCTCGGCCGTCCGATTCTTCCATTCGTTGCGGTGCTGATCGCTCTGGTGACGACGACGTTTGCGCCGCTCCTGGCGAGCATGCCCGGCCTCCGCCGTCCTCTCAATGCATCGCTGGCCGCCGCGGCCATCGCCTGCATCGCCGTGGCTCTCATCGTTCCGGCACACGAAGCCAACTCACCGCGCCATGTCAACCTCGAGTATGCCGACGATGGCGTGGCCCCTCGATGGCAGACGGATGCGCTCCCCGAGATTCAGCGCGCCGCGCATTTCAATCCGACGCCGCAGCCGATCTACGAGTGGAGCGTGCCGCCGTTCCGCGCGTTCGTCGCTCCGGCTCCGTCCCTCGGACTGCCACCGGCGGAACTGCAGGTCATCCGCGACGATCGAAGTGGCGGCCGGCATCTAACGCTCCACCTTCGCTCCGTCCGCAACGCGCCGCGTGTCGCCCTCTTTTTCCACGCGCCCTCATTCGCCGCGCTGCGCGTCAACGGCATCACCCCCCCGCCCATGACCCGCCCCCGCGGCGGGCTCGCTCCGGGCTGGCATCGCGTCAGCGTCCGTGGGGCTTCGGAAGCGACGATCGAGATCGACCTCACGCGCGACGAGCCGATCGACGCCGTCATCGTCGACAGCTCGTACGGCCTGCCACCCTCCGGCGCCGCCCTCGCCCACTCGCGCGACGCGTCCCAGGCGATCCCCGTACAGGAAGGGGACCTCACGACGACGCTGCGGCGGATTACGCTGTGAATACCCAGGCCTTATGATCGGCGACGGAGCTCCATCAATCTTCCGGCGAGTTGAGGCGATCAGTGAGGCTGGTTCGCATCGCATTGTAACTCCCGGGCGGCTCCTCCTGTTGCTAGAAACCTATCTTCTCGTCGCCACTCAGGTAGCGATCCAGTCAGAAACATTCATTGCTCCGCCGATGGTCATTTTCACACTGTTGCACCACTGGATGTGGCTGAGCATCCCGGTCGCTTTCATCTGCGCTTGTGAATTTTTCTGGAGGCGACGCTGGCGCACGGCTCTGGTGCTTTTCCTGTCGATCATCGTGGCCGGCGTGGGCAATGCGCTGCTTATTGCGGGTTGAATCCCTCCAGATCAGAGCGCGGCCATTCCATGCGAGCTGGGTTCGGCGCGGCCCGATGCTTTGCTGAAGTTTAAGTGGCTATCCATTCCTCATCCTTGACGGAGTCACATCAGGGACCTACGTTGAGTAGTGATTCTCGGTCTTCGCATCCATTTCGAGCGAAAACCGAGGCTGGAACTTTGGGGATTGCAACGTTCCCATCTAGCGAACTTGAGGAGGCCCTATGAAGAAGCGCAGCACCTCTGCATGGTTACTTTTGGGGTCCTTCGTTTCCTTGGGCCTCGGGCAAAGCAGTGGGGCGCCGCCACGCGCCACTTCCAGCGATCGGCCTCAAGGCGCGAGAGCCGCTGGAGTGGTTACGGCGGGAACAGCTGCCGGTTGGACGATGAGCGATGATGACAGGATCGCCCGCCGAACTCGATCAGTACAAACATCTAGCCGTGCACTCGGCTCAACCACCATCTCGGGGTACAGCGAGAGTATCGATGGCCTGCAATCGCCGGAGCTATTCCTGCCCCATGAGGTTTTCGATCACCTGCTCTGGGGGCTGAGTAACGACAAGAAGCGCGCAACGGAAGTTCGCGACAAGTTCGATTCGAAGATTATCGTCTTTGGATACGACAAAAACAAATTCTGGCGCACGCTCGCCGCCTCGGCCCAGCCGTACCTCACGACTCAGCGTAGTCATATCGCGCGGCACAACAATTCAACGGTTTTCCAAACGCCCGACGGCAAGAGAACATTTGTCCCGATCAATCGCGACGTCTGCGCCGCGCGCATAGTCGCCTTGGAGGAGGCGCGACGACGACTGGGCAGCAAGGATTTTGACCGCTTTCTTTACACGGTTGTGGCACCAGAAATGAGCCACAGTGAATCCGGCAATGCGCCCGATCGCGCAGGTCAGTTGCGATATATGGCTGGAGGGTGCAAATGAACCTTTGGCGTTTGATTCTTGGGGCGTTGTGTTTCCTTTTTGTGGCTGTCTCTGGTTCGGCGCAAACTTATCCTAGCATCTACACGGCGTGTTCGCTAGACCGCGACGGAACGATAGGCGTCTACGCTGGCGTGACGCATGAAGATTTCGACAACCGCCCCGATATTCCTCAGGGCAGCACGATCTACATTGGCGGCGCTAACATCGTCAGGGGCTATCATCATTTTGATTACGATTATGGTGGGTACGTTCGCTACACATCCCCCGACGTTTTCAGCGACTTTGAGTTTGACTTAACCGGCGAGGGTTGTGACACGGCCGCCATCAATGCTTGCGACGACTTCATGTGCACATATGCTGACGCCGGAAGCGCACTATGTTGGAATCCTCCTGGTTGCTATCTGCTAGTCACCGTGAATTCTGGTGGGTCTCCAAGCACGGGAGATCCGACTGGTTATTACAGCTGTACCGCTTGCATCAGCCTCACCGCGATTGCGCTCGATGGTTGGGAATTTGACAGTTGGTCCGGCGCCGTAAACTCTACAGATCCAGTAGTCTCGGTTTGTATGAATAATAGTGATCGCTATGAAACAGCTTACTTCCGAACAGCACCACCCGGGCCAGATACACCTCCCGACATTCAAGACGGGTGCAATCCACAGTGCAGCCCGATCGTCATCAACTTTGCTGAAAGCCCGTATGTGCTTACCGGCGCAAACGCACCGGTGCTCTTTGATATGAGCGGAGACGGACACCCTACGCTCATGGGGTGGACCGCGGCCGGAGCAGACGAGGCGTTCCTCTGGCTCGATCGCAATCACAACCATCGTGTCACAGGCGGCGGGGAGCTGTTTGGAAACTTTACGCCTTTGCAGAACGGTCACCTCGCGAAGAACGGCTTTGAAGCCCTAGCCGAGTTCGATGCCAATCATGATGGCGTCATCGATGAACGAGACCCGGTTTGGCCTCAGCTCATGCTTTGGCGCGACCTGAACCACAACGGCATCTCCGAACCGAACGAAATCTCACCGCTCGATGCGAGTGACGTCACGGCCATCGATCTGCATTATCACTGGACAGGCAGGCATGATTCCTTGGGAAACGCCTTTCGCTATGAGTCGCTCATCTCCATAAAGATCCCGTCAGGCCGTGCCGCACGCAAACAGCCGGTCTACGACATCTTCTTCGTCTCTGTGTCCCAGTAAGCTTCTTTCGCTCGGGGATTCAATTCAACTTGTAGTTGATCGTGAGGCAGAAGTTCGACTCTACCGGCTGGCCATCCCGTTCGGCGGGCTTGAACTTCCACATGCGCGCAGCTTCGAGAGCGGCGTAGGTCAACGGCGCCGGCAGCGGCTTCACGACCCGAGGCTCGGCAACGGAGCCGTCCGGCATGATCTTCAGCCACATGATGACAATCCCACGGGCTCTGAATTGGCGAGCCCCTCCGGGTACGGGGCGGCACGTGTTTCAACACCGTCGCCTTCGTCTCATCATCTTTTGGCTTTGGACATTTAGGGGGACTGGGATCGACGAGGATGTTCTGCTTGAGGACGACGCCCGGGTCGCCAAACATCGACAGGTCGCTCTCGGCTTCCTTTGGATAGATCGTCTGTGCCATATCCCAGTGCCCATTGCTGCGGCGTGATCGCCCAACCCTTCCTCGGCGAGTGCGATTTGGATCAGCGGAACGACCAGCACGTAAGTCGTCTCATCACTCGGCCCGAGTTGTCCCAACATCTCGGTGGTGAACCTCCGAAGAATCGGGAGTGCCGATTGATACGCGTTCACCTTCAGCATGGTGGAGGTCGTCACCAGCTGATTCGCCCACCGATCCGCGACCGCTTTGTCCACCGCCATTGCCGGGCGAGCGATCGAGATGAACATCACGATCAGCGATAGCGAGATCCTGCGCAAACCTACGACGCCCACTCGGCAATGAGCTGGTCCTTGCCGAAGCCGTACGAATTGCAATCGAGGTTGCCTGCGGTGTCGCCAGAGATGCCAGGCACTTGATTCGGCTGAGGGCCCGTCTTAGAGTCCGTGTACTGCCACAGCCAGACCGACTGCCAGCTCGCCTGCGGAACGGGATTCGCGCCGTATTGCGCCAGCCAGAGCCGATGGGATCCGAAGAACGGGTCGCTCTGGCTGCCCATCTCCGTTTTGAACAGGCCGCCGCAGTACAGCACCGGCTTCCGGCCGATCGCCGCGGCGACCAGGGTCAGAAACTGGCGCGCCTGATCGAGCGTCATCTGGTTCCCCTCGGTCTCCTCGAAATCGAGAGCGACCAGAGTGCTGGCATCGGGCTGCGCGACCGATAGGAAATTGTCGACCTGACCCTGAACGTCGGCGTTCGTTCCCCAGTGATACGCGCCCCAGAGGAGACCGGCATCAAGAGCGGGCTGGCGCCGCGTGGCGTACCCGGAGTCTTTTCCGGTTGCGCCGGTGGTTGCTTTGTGGATGATGCCCCAGATTCCGGAGTCCGCGGCCTGCTGGAAACTGGTGACCGTGTCGTTGTGGTAGAGATCGACGACCCTGAGAATGATGTCAGCCACGGCGCTTGCCTCCTCCCGTCAGACGGAAAGATTACCATTCCACCATGAAAGCGAAGGCCCGCGCGAGGCGGGCCTTCGGGGATCGGCTTACTTGCCGCTTTTCTTCTTGGTGGTTGTCTTCGGCTTTGCTTTGGCCTTGGCGGGCTCTTTCTTGGGTGCTGCCTTCTTCTTCGTGGCAGTCTTCTTCGCCGGCTTCTTCGGCTCTTCGTCGCCCTCTTCTTCTTCCGCTGCCGCCTTCTGCTTTGGCTTCTTCGGCGCGGCTTTGGCCGTCTTTGCCGGAGCCTCTTCCTTCACCTCGGTATCGAGCTTGAAATCGACGAACTCGAGGATGGCTACTTCGGCGGCGTCACCGCGGCGAGGTCCGAGCTTGATGATGCGTGTGTAGCCACCGGGACGATCGGCGAACCGCGGCCCAAGGGTATTGAATAGCTTGGCGACCATGGTCTCGTCGACGACGCGCACGGCCTGCCGGCGATTGTGAACGCTGTCGGTGCGGGCGAGGGTGATGAGGCGCTCGATCTGCGGGCGCAGCTCCTTGGCCTTCGGCAGCGTGGTGATGATGCGTTCCTTGTCGATCAGGGAGGCGAGCTGGTTGCGGAAGAGCGCGTTGCGATGCGCGCTCGTGCGGCCCAGCTTGCGATTGACCATTCCGTGTCTCATTGCGTTCCCCTTACTTTCCTCGTCCGGCGGAGATGACTAATCGCGCATCTCGGCGCCGCGGGCGGCCTTGGTCATACCGAACGACAGACCGAGGGACGCGAGAACGTCCTTGATCTCATCGAGCGACTTGCGGCCGAAATTCTTCGTCGACAGCATCTCCCGCTCCGTGCGCTGCACGAGATCGCCGAGCGTGCGGATGTTGGCGTTCTTGAGGCAGTTGGCGGAGCGGACGGAGAGGTCGAGCTCCTCGATCGGCTTGGTGAGCATCTCGGCCATGCGCGGATCGACTTCCGGCATCGATACGTCTTCCGCCTCTTCTCCACGCGCTTCGAACTGGCTGAAGATGCGGAGGTGATCGCCGAGAAGGTCGGCGGCAAGGCCGACGGCTTCCTGAGGCGAGACGGCGCCGTTGGTCCACACTTCGATGACGAGCTTGTCGTAGTCGGTCATTTGCCCGACGCGAGCTCCCTCGACGTGATAGTTCACGCGGCGGACCGGCGAATGGATCGAGTCGATGGGGATGTAACCGAGCGGCAGATCGCCATCGGCGTTGCGGTCGGCCACCTGGTAGCCGCGGCCGCGCTTGAGGCGCGCCTCGAGCTTGAGCGAGCCTTCCTTCGACAAGGTGGCGATGTGCGCCGTCGGGTCGAGGATCTCGATGTCCGAATCACTCTCGAAGTCGGCGGCGGTTACGACGCCCGGGCCCTTCTTCTCGAGGTAAAGCGTCTTGGGACCCTCGCCGTGCATACGGAAGGGAACCTGTTTGAGGTTGAGGACGACGTCGGTCATATCTTCGACCACGCCGGTGAGGGACGAGAACTCGTGCAGCACGCCTTCGACGCGGACTGCCGTAATCGCAGCGCCTTCAATCGATGAAAGCAGCACACGACGGAGGGCATTGCCAATCGTCGTACCAAAGCCGCGCTCGAACGGCTGGGCGACGAACCGGCCGTAGTTCGGCGTGAGAGTTTCGGCATCGTAATCGAGCTTTTTGGGTTTCTGGAAATCTGACCACAACATATGAGCGGCCTCCTCATGTTAGCTCCTCGCTCCCAGCTCCTGGCTCTTAGGAAGTTTGTCCCTAAGAGCCAGGAGCTGAGAGCCAAGAGCTGTTTTCTTACTTCGAGTAGAGTTCGACGATGAGCTGTTCCTGGATCGGCAAGCGGATGTCTTCGCGCTTCGGAAGATCGTTCACACGTCCGAGGAACTGATCGGGATTGAGCTCGAGCCACGACGGAATGCCACGACCGCTGGCCGTCTCGACAGCTTGGCGGATCTGGTCATTCTTGCGGCTCTTTTCGCGAACCTGGATGACATCCCCTTTACGGCCCTGATAGGACGGGATGTTGATTTTCCGGCCGTTCACCTCGATATGGCCATGGCGTACGAGTTGGCGTGCCTGAGCCCGCGAAGCGGCGAATCCGAGGGAGTAGACGACGTTATCGAGCCGCAGCTCGAGCTGGCGGAGGAGATTGTCGCCGGTGATGCCGGTCTTGCCCGCGGCGCGCTGGAAGTAGAGCCGGAACTGGCGCTCGAGCAGGCCGTAGATGCGCTTGACCTTCTGTTTTTCGCGAAGCTGGATTCCGTAGCCGAGGACCTTGGAACGGCGGCGTCCGTGCTGGCCCGGCGCGTAGTTGCGGCGCTCGATCGAGCACTTGTCCTTGAAACAGCGGTCCCCTTTCAGAAACAGCTTCATTCCCTCTCGCCGGCAGAGCCGGCAAACGGGATCCGAGTAACGAGCCACTATGCCTCCTGATGTTTCGCGCCCGCCCCACCATGGAACGTCGCGTGTACGACGGCTGCTGCGCGCCGTACGGAACCGCGGCCGGTGCTACGCGCACCGGAAAAACGAGCTCTCAGCTCTTAGCTTCCAGCTCTTAGAAGGACCGATGCGCGTCGATTCCCCAAGAGCCGGCAGCTAAGAGCTAAGAGTCAAAAATCAGACTCTGCGTCTCTTCGGCGGTCTGCAGCCGTTGTGCGGGATCGGCGTGACGTCCTTGATCGATTTGATGTCGAGGCCGGACGCGGCCAGGGCACGGATCGCGGATTCACGTCCGGCGCCGGGCCCCTTGACCCTCACATCGACCGAGCGAACACCGTGCTCCTGCGCCAGCTGGGCGGCGTTCTGCGCAGCAACCTGCGCGGCGAACGGAGTCCCTTTCCGGGAGCCCTTGAAGCCGATGCGCCCGGCACTCGACCACGACAGCGTGTTTCCCATCGGATCGGAGATGGCCACGATCGTGTTGTTGAACGACGCGTTGATTGCTGCCACGCCGTGCGGAATGCTCTTCCGCTCTTTCTTCTTCGTTCCCGCGCGGCGGGCTCCAGCTTTCGGTGCTCGTGCAGTTGCCATTAATGTCCTCTGATCTCTAGAACAAACTCGTAATCCGGTTGTCGGTTGTCAGTCATCGGTTCTCGCAGCCAGAGGATCCGACAACCGGCACCGTCACTATTTCTTCGTTGCCTTCTTCTTGCCGGCGATGGCGCCCTTGCGGGGACCCTTACGCGTGCGGGCATTCGTGTGCGTCCGCTGGCCGCGTACCGGGAGACCGCGGCGATGACGCATGCCGCGGTAGCAGTTGATCTCCATCAGACGCTTGATGTCGAGCCCGATGTCTTTGCGAAGATCGCCCTCGACCTTCCCCTCGTCGGTGATGACCTGACGGATCTTGCGCACGTCATCCTCGGTGAGGTCCTTGACGCGCGTGTCCGTGCTGACGGTCGCTTTCGTCAGGATGTCTTTCGAGCGCGACCGGCCGATGCCGTAGATATACGTCAGGCCGACTTCGACCCGCTTGTTCAGTGGAAGGTCCACACCTGCAATACGTGCCATGGTTCCGTTAGCTCCTCGTTATCCCTGACGCTGCTTATGTTTCGGAATCTCGCAAATGATGCGAATCACGCCTTGACGGCGGACGACCTTGCACTTCACACAAATCTTCTTGACTGATGAACGTACTTTCATGATTCAGCTCACTTATACCGATAGGTAATGCGACCTCTCGTCAGGTCGTACGGCGACAATTCCACGAGGACTTTGTCTCCAGGAAGGATGCGGATGAAGTGTTTGCGCATTTTGCCGGAGATGTGCGCGAGCACCTTGTGTTTGTTCTCCAGCTCGACCTGAAACATCGCGTTCGGCAATGTCTCCAGGACGGTTCCGGTCACTTCAATCGCTTCTTCCTTTGACATGTTCCTCCTACTTCCCCAGCACCACCGGACCGTCAGCCGTGATCGCAATCGAATGCTCGAAATGCGCGGCCAGCGTTCCGTCGATCGTCCGGGCCGTCCAACGATCGTTGTCGGTCCGTACGTCTTCTATGACTCCATCCCTGCCTGCCCGTTCGATTCGGGAGCGAAGCTTCGATCCGATCTCGCAAAGCATCGGCTCGACCGCCAGGACCATTCCCGCCCGCAGCTCCAGGCCACGGCCGCGGCGGCCGTAGTTGTAGACCTGCGGGTCTTCATGCATACGCCGCCCGATGCCATGCCCTACGAAGTTCCGGATGACATGGAACCCATGCTGTTCGGCATGCTCCTGAACCGCGGCACCGATATCGCCGAGGTGCCTGCCGGGACGCATCTCATCGATGGCCAGGTCGAGACATTCACGAGTCGTGTCGATCAGCTCCTGCGCCCGAGGGGTGACTTTGCCCACCGCCACGGTAATGGCGCCGTCGCCGACGAAACCGTCGAGGATCGACCCGAAATCGAGGCCGACGATGTCGCCCTCCTCCATCCTGATGCGGCTCGGAATGCCGTGAACGATCACGTCATTGACCGACGCGCACACAACGGCCGGGTACGGCGGCAATCCCATCGGAGCGTAGCCCTTGAACGGCGACTTCGCGCCGCGCTTGGCCAGCTCTTCTTCGGCCATGGCATTGAGCTGCGCCGTCGTGGCCCCGGGCTTGATCATCGAACGCATCATCTCGAGGATCTCGAGAACGATGCGATTGGCCCGATCCATCACCGCGATTTCCTCGCGGTTCTTGAGAATCGGACCTTTCATTCGATCGAGCATGTCAGGACAGGGACTTCTCTATACGTTCAAAGACCTCATCGACGGGACCAACCCCGTCGACTTCGCGCAGTAAATTCTTAGACTTATAAAACGTGGCGACCGGAAGAGTCTGACGATGGAACGCTTCCAGCCGCTTGCGAACAGCGGTCTCATTGTCGTCCGGACGAGCAATCAGCTCCGCACCTTCACGGTCACAGACCGTGTCGACTGCGGGGGGCGCGGATTCGAGGTGATAAATCGCCCCGCAGGTCGGACACGACCGGCGCAGCGAGATCCGCTTCACGATGGTCTCGTCAGGGACCAGTAGCTGAAGAACCCGGAGGCCGCCGAGCCCATTCCCTGAGCCATTTCCGACGATGGTATCGAGCTTTTCTGCCTGCACCAGCGTGCGCGGGAAGCCGTCCAGGATGAAACCGCGCTGCGCATCCCCCTTGGCCAGACGCTCACCCACGATACCGAGCATCAGGTCATCGGAGACGAGCGCGCCGGAGGCCATGATCGGAGCCGCCTGCCGGCCGAGCTCGGTACCGTCGGCAATGGCCTCGCGGAGCATGTCCCCCGTCGAGATGTGCGGAACGGCATGCTGCGCGGCAAGCCGCTTCGCCTGTGTTCCCTTGCCGCTGCCCGGCGGTCCGATGAAAATCAGCTTCACCCGTTTCCGCCCTTACCCACGCCGCCCGCGGATGCGTCCGCGCTTCATGAACCCGTCGTAGTGCCGCATGACGAGCTGTGACTCGATCTGCTGGATCGTATCCATGGCCACACCGACGACGATCAGCAGCGAGGTGCCGCCGAAGTAGAAGTTGAAGCCCATGCCCTCCGTGAACCACAGCGGCAACGCCCTGTCGAGTGTGGCCCCAATACCGAACGGCAGCTGGCTCACGTGCACGCCGGCGATGAGAAACTCCGGCAGGATGCAGACAGCGGCCAGATAGAGCGAGCCGACGAAGGTGATGCGTGTCAGCACGCGGTCGATATAGTCGGAGGTCTTCTTGCCCGGGCGGATGCCGGGGATGAAGCCGCCGTACTTGCGCATGTTGTCAGCCGTGTCGACCGGATTGAAGACGATCGACGTGTAGAAGTAGCCGAAGAAGACGATGCCGATGACCTGCAGCAGGTAGTAAAGCGGCTCGCCGACGCGCATCTGGCTGCCGATGGCCTGTGCCCACGGCGTCTTGATCAGCGTGGTCAGCGTCTGCGGGATCACCAGGATCGACGAGGCGAAGATGACCGGAATGACGCCGGCGGTGTTCACCCGCAACGGGAGATACGTGTTCGATCCGCCGTAGACTTTGCGGCCGACGACACGCTTGGCGTATTGCACGGGGATTCGCCGTTGCGCCCTCTCCATGAAGACGACGAAGGCCACGACGGCAGCCATGAAGACGATCAGACCGAGCATGGCGAAGAGGTTGCGCTGGCCCGTGCGGATATCGTCGACGATTCCCAGGACGGCATGGGGCAGATTGACCACGATGCCGGCGAATATGATCAGCGAGATGCCGTTGCCGATGCCGCGCTCGGAGATCTGTTCACCGAGCCACATGATGAACGCGGTACCGGTGGTGAGCGTGAGGACGGTCATGATCGGGAAGCCGAGACCCCACAGCGAGTCCTGCACGCTGACCGGGACGAGCGGCGCACCACCCGGAGAGGCTTGCGACCGGAGCCAGAAGGCCACGCCGAGCGCCTGCACGATCGACAGCGCCACCGTGCCGTAGCGGGTGTACTGGTTGATCTTGCGGCGCCCCATCTCCCCTTCCTTCGAGAGCTTCTCGAGGTAGGGCCAGACCACCGTGAGGAGTTGGAGAATGATCGACGCCGAGATATACGGCATGATGCCGAGGGCGAAGACCGAGAGGCGCCGGAGCGCGCCGCCCGAAAAGAGGTCGAGGAAGCCAAGGACGCCGCCCATCGACTTGAAAAACTCCGCCAGCGCGACCGGGTCGACGCCAGGCGTCGGGATGTGCGATCCGAGGCGATAGACGGCAAGCAGAGCGAACGTGAAGAGCACACGTTTGCGCAGATCTTCGATTGCCCAGATGTTGCGGAGTGTCTCGAGGAAGTTCAAGTTACTGAATCTCCTGGCAGGTGCCGCCTGCCGCTTCGATCTGTTTGCGGGCCGTCTCGGAGAACTTGGTGGCGTGCACGGTCAGCTTCTTGGAGAGCTTGCCGTGGCCGAGAATCTTGACGCCGTCGTTCTTACCCTTGACGAGACCGGCCTGGCGAAGCGCCCCCTCGTCAATGGTGGACCCATTGTCGAAACGCTCGAGGTCGGCGAGATTCACGACCGCGTGCACTTTCTTGAAGATATTGGTGAAGCCGCGCTTGGGCAGGCGGCGGTGCAGCGGCATCTGGCCGCCTTCAAAGCCTCGCATGCGGGAGAAGCCGGCACGCGATTTCTGCCCCTTCTCGCCGCGCCCGGCGGTCTTGCCGGTGCCCGATCCCGGGCCGCGACCGACGCGCTTTTGAGCGTGACGGGAGGATCTTTTTGGTTTCAGGTTACTCAGTTCCATTGTCGTCTCCAGCGTTACGGCTCCACTACTTGCACGAGATGCGGGATGCGGGCGATCATGCCGCGCGTTTCCGGCGTATCGACACGCGAAGTCACGCGATGCATCTTACCGAGGCCGAGGGCACGAAGCGTCTCACGCATATAGCGCGGGCAGCCGATGCCGCTGCGGACCTGCTTGATCTGAATCATCTTTCTGGCCGCTTTTTTCGTAGGTGCCGCGCTCATCACTCGGCTCCCTCTTCGACGCCGCGGAGCGAGTTGTATTGCGCCTCGCTGCGGAGCTGCTGGAGCGCATCGAACGTCGCCTTGACGACGTTGTGCGGGTTGGCCGTGCCGAGCGACTTGGTCAGAATGTTCTGGATCCCGGCCGACTCGAGGATGGCCCGGACCGGACCGCCGGCGATGACGCCTGTGCCTTCCGAGGCCGGCTTGAGCATGACCTTGCCGGCGCCGTAGTGACCGAGAACGGCATGCGGGATCGTGGTCCCGGACATCGAGATCGAGACCATGTTTTTCTTGGCGATCTCGATCCCCTTCTTGATTGCCGCCGGCACTTCCTTGGCCTTGCCCGAGCCGAACCCGACGCGGCCCTTGCCGTCACCGACGACGACGAGCGCGGAGAAGCTGAAGTTCTTGCCGCCCTTGACGACCTTGGTGACGCGGTTGATGTGGACGACCTTGTCGATCATCCCGCTTTCGCTGCGCTCGTCGCGGCGATCACCGCGCGGACCGCCCTGACCTCGTTGCATCGGACGCTGCATGATGCCTCCCTAGAATTCCAGACCGTTTTCGCGCGCGGCATCCGCGAGCGCTTTGATGTTGCCGTGGTACAGATAGCCGCCGCGGTCGAACACCACGCGCGTGATCCCTTTGTCTTTCGCTTTCTTCGCGATGAGAGCACCAACGGCCTTGGCGGCCGCGGCATTCGCACCCTTCGAGCCGGCATCCTTCTCGCGGGTCGATGCCGAGGCGATCGTGTTGCCGCTGGCGTCGTCGATGAGCTGCGCGTAGACGTGCTTCAGACTCTTGAAGACAGCCAGACGGGGACGCTCTCCGGTACCGGTGACCTTGCGCCGGATCCGTTCCCGGATTCGGCCTCGTGATTGAACTCTCTGTTTTGCGCGATCCATTGTTTGGTTCCTTCTCGCCGAGGTTGATTACCCGGCTGTGTAACTACTTGCCTGCTGCCTTACCCGCCTTGCGGCGAATCACTTCGTTGGAGTACTTGATACCCTTGCCCTTGTACGGATCGGGCTCGCGGAGCGAACGGATCTCGGCGGCGGTCTGACCGACCTTCTGCTTGTCGATACCGGTGATGGTGATGTGGTTGGTCTTCGGCTCGACGGCGATGTCGATTCCTTCCGGAATGGGGAACCGCACCGGGTGCGAGTACCCCAGCGCGAAGACGACTTCCTTCCCCTTGACCTCGGCGCGATAGCCGACGCCGACGATGTCGAGCTCGCGCTTGAATCCGTCGGTCACGCCGCGAACGTTGTTGGCAACGAGCGCGCGCATGAGGCCGTGGAACGCGCGCGATCTGCCTTCGTCGTTGGAGCGCGTGAACTGCACCACGTTGTTCTCGATCGTCACACCGATGCCGGGGACGACCGGGGTGGTCAGGGTGCCCTTGGGTCCCTTGACCGTCACGACGTTTCCGTCGTGTTTGATCTCGACGCCTTTCGGCACCGGGATTTCTTTTCTTCCAATACGTGACATGGGGAATCTCCTTACCAGGCGCTCGCTACCAGACTTGGCAGAGGACTTCGCCGCCGACGCCGCTCTTGACGGCTTCCTGTCCGGACAGCACGCCCTTCGAGGTCGAGACGATGGCAAGCCCAAGGCCGCCGAGCACGCTCGGGATCTCCTGCTTGTTACGGTAGACGCGGCGGCCCGGGCGCGAGATGCGCTCGATCCCGTGGATGACCGGCTCGCCGCTGGGCGAGTATTTCAGGTCGATCCGGAGCGTCCCCTGGGGCTCATCTTTCTGCGTTAAGTTGTAGTTGCGGATGAAGCCCTCAACTTTGAGGATGCGGGCGATCTCCACTTTCAGCTTCGACGCGGGAAGCTCGACGCGTTCGTGATGCGACTGGATTCCGTTGCGAATCCGCGTAAGCATGTCCGCGATTGGGTCTGTCATCGACATTCGTGACTCCTGTGATTCCTTGTCAGTCGTGAGCCGGGACTACCAGCTCGCCTTCGTGATACCCGGGATGTAACCACCGAGCGAAAGCTGCCGGAAGCAGATACGGCAAAGCCGGAACTTCCGCAGGAAGCCGCGCGGACGTCCGCACACCTTGCAGCGATTAACCTTGCGGGACTTGAACTTCGGCTTCCGCTCCGCTTTGACGATCATCGAGATTTTTGCCATGCGATCCTCTTATTACTTCGTGAAGGGCAGTCCAAGCTCGCGGAGGAGGAAACGAGCCTGGTCGTCGTCCTTCGCATTGGTGACGATGGTGATGTTCATCCCCTTCGACTTCTCGACCTTGGTGATGTCGATCTCGGGGAAGATGAAGTGATCGCGGATGCCGAGGGTGTAGTTGCCGCGCCCGTCGAACGATTTCGAAGGGACGCCGCGGAAGTCGCGAACGCGCGGCAGGGCCGTGGAGATCAGACGGTCGAGGAACTCGTACATCTTTTCCCCGCGCAACGTGACCATGGCCCCGATGGATTGTCCCTCGCGCAGCTTGAAGCTGGCGATCGACTTCTTGGCCTTGGTGATGATCGGCTTCTGGCCGGTGATCTGCCCCAGCTCGTCGACGGCCGCGTCCAGGATCTTGGCGTTCGAGATCGCTTCACCCATCCCCATGTTGAGGACGACCTTCTCGATCTTCGGAACGGCCATCGGATTCTTGATTCCGAATTGGTCCTGAAGTTTCTTTCTCACTTCTGTCTGATATTTCTCTTTGAGTCGTGCTGCCATTGCGTTCCCTGGTTCCTTCCGGGCCGGCGTTGTACGGCCTCGTTTCAGCTCTTGGCTAAGAGCACGATTTTCTACATCTCCGTATCGCACTTCCTGCAGAACCGCGTGCTGCCTTCAGCAGTGCGGTGCTTGCCGGTGCGGGTTGGCTTGTCGCAGCTGGGGCAGACGACCTGCAGATTCGAGAGCTTGATCGGTGCCTCGCGCTCGAGCACGCCGCCGGCTACGTTCTTCTGCGGGTTAGGCTTGGTGTGCTTCTTCATCATGTTGGCGCGCTCGACGATGGCCGTGCCCTTGATGGCGTTCACACGCAACACCTTGCCCTGCTTGCCCCGGTCCTTACCCGTGAGGATGAGGACCGTATCGTTCTTCTTCACGTGCGGTTTGACGCGCACGACTTCTTTTTGCTTCGTCGGATTTCCGTACATTGTGTAGCTCCGTTAAATGACTTCCGGCGCGAGCGAGATGATCTTCATGAACTTCCGCTCGCGCAGCTCGCGTGCAACCGGGCCGAAGACGCGCGTACCAACCGGCTCGCGCGCGTCGTTGATGAGAACGGCCGCGTTATCGTCGAATTTGATGTACGAACCGTCGCGGCGGCGGCTCTCTTTCACCGTCCGGACGACGACGGCCTTGACCACCGCGCCCTTCTTGACGGTACCGTCGGGCGAGGCTTCCTTGACCGACGCCGTAATCACGTCGCCGAGGCGTGCATACTGGCCGGCGGTCGAACCGCCGAGCATCTTGATGCAGGCGATCTTTTTCGCGCCGGTGTTGTCGGCCACCTGTAAAACTGTCCCCATCTGAATCATGACTTACCCCTTGTCTCTGGTTGTCGGTTATCGGTTGCCGGTTGCTCCGTTTCAGCGCAACCGAAAACCGAAAACCGACAACCGACAACTTAGCTCGCGGCCTTCTCCACTACCTCGCGCACAGCCCACCGCTTCCGCTTCGAGAGCGGGCGCGACTCTGCGATGATCACGCGATCGCCGACGTTGATGTCGTTGTTCTCGGCATGCGCCAGGAACTTGCTCGTGCGCTTGATGTACTTCTGATACATCCCGTGTTTGACGAGGTTCTCGACGGCCACGACGACGGTCTTCTGCATCTTGTTCGATACGACAACGCCGGTCTTGGTCCGCTCGTTCTTGCTTTTGCTTGTGGTTTCTTCGGTTGCAGCCATGGACTTAGCCTCTCGCCTTTTCACCCAGGAGGGTCTTGATGCGGGCGATCTCGCGCCGCACTTCTTTCACTTTTGACGGCGCTTCCATGCGCCCGGTGGCGCGCTGGAAACGAAGCTTGTAAAGCTGCTCGGTCAGATCCTTTTCACGGGTCAGGAGCTCGTCGGCGGACTTGTCACGCATCTGATTCGTCTTCATTCACCCACCTCCGTCTGCTGGCGCGTGACGAAGCGCGTCTTGATCGGAAGCTTGTGCGCGGCCAGCCGGAGTGCTTCCTCGGCAACCTCGCGCGTCACGCCTTCCATCTCGTAGAGGATGCGAGCCGGCTTGACGACGCATACCCATTCTTCCGGTGCACCCTTGCCCTTACCCATACGGGTCTCGAGCGGCTTCTTGGTGATCGGCTTGTCCGGGAAGATGCGGATCCAGATCTTCCCGCCGCGCTTGACGTGACGGGTCATGGCGATACGGGCAGCCTCGATCTGGCGCGCCGTAACCCAGCCCGCTTCCATCGCCTGCAGCCCGAAATCCCCAAAGGAGACCTTCGCGCCGCGCGTCGCCACACCCCGGCGGCGTCCGCGCTGCTGTTTTCTGAATTTAACTTTCTTCGGCATCATCATGATGCGTTGTTCTCCTGTGAGGGAGTCGGGGGTCGGGAGTCGGGAGCCGGAGAGTCATCTCCGGCATCCGACACCCGACGCCCGACGCCCAAATCGCGTCGGTTTACTGCGGGCGCCTGCGGCTTCTGGCCTTGGCCATCTCGCCCTTGAAAATCCACACCTTCACGCCGATGATCCCGTACGTCGTTTTCGCCAGGGCAAGACCGTAATCGATGTCGGCCTTCAGCGTGTGCAGCGGAAGACGGCCGTCCTGGTACCACTCCGTGCGGGCGATCTCGGCGCCGTTCAGGCGCCCGCCCACGCGGACCTTGATCCCCTTCGCTCCGAAGCGGAACGCCGACTCCATCGCCTTTTTCATGGCGCGGCGGAAGGCGATGCGGCGCTCGAGCTGCGTGGCGATGTTCTCGGCCACGAGCTGGGCGTCGAGCTCCGGACGCTGGATCTCCTGGATATTGATGTACACCTCGCCGTTGACCATCTTCTGCAGCTCATCGCGCAGCTTGTCGACCTCGGCGCCCTTGCGTCCGATGATGATGCCGGGACGCGAGGTGTAGATGTTGATGCGCATCTTGTTCGCCGTGCGCTCGATGTCGATCTCCGAGACTCCAGCGTGGGAGAGACGCTTTTTCAGATCGTCGCGAAGCTTCAGATCGCGATGCAGCGTCTCCGCGTAGGCCTTCCCCGCAAACCAGCGGGAGTGCCACGTCTTGTTGAAACCAAGCCGAAATCCGTAGGGGTTGACCTTCTGACCCAAGATAGCCTCCGTTATTTCGCAGCGCGGGTGCGGCCTTTGCCGCCGCTCCGCTCATTGACCGCTTTGACTTCATCCGACACATGCACCGTCACGTGCGCCTGCCGCTTCTGGATGCGATAGGCACGTCCCATCGGCGCCGGCTGAATGCGCTTCTCGCGCGGCCCCTCGTTGACGTAAATCTTCGAGACCACTAGCTCGTCGGTGTCGAGGTTGGCCTCTTTGCCCTCGGCGTTCGCAACCGCCGAACGCACCAGCTTCTCCAGGTCCTTCGCACACGTTTTCTTCGTGAAGCGGAGGATCTGCAGCGCTTCCTCGACCTTCTTCCCACGCACCAGGTCCACCACCAGGCGAACCTTCTGCGGGGACATCTTCAGATACTTCAGAGTTGCAGTCGCTTCCATGTCAATCCTCTTTGCCAGGAGATCCTTCGGCGTCTCCGCGCCTCAGGATGACACTCGGCTTTCAGCCTCGTGTCACTTGCCGGCGGGCTTCGCCGTCTTTTCGACCTTCTTGCCGCTGTGTCCCTTGAACGTGCGGGTCATCGAAAACTCGCCGAGCTTGTGGCCCACCATGTTCTCGGAGATGTAGACCGGCACGAACTTGCGTCCGTTGTGGACAGCGATCGTGTGGCCGACCATGTCCGGAATGACGGTCGAGCGGCGCGACCAGGTCTTGATGACCTTCTTGTCGCGTTCGCGATTCATCGTGTCGACCTTCGTCTGCAGATGGCCGTCGATGAACGGTCCCTTCTTGAGTGAACGTGCCATTACTTGGTTCTCCGCTTGACGATGAACTTGTTCGTCCGCTTGTTCTTGCGTGTCTTGTGACCCTTGGTCGGTTTGCCCCAGGGCGTGACCGGATGACGGCCACCCGAGGTCTTGCCCTCACCGCCGCCGAGCGGATGATCGACAGGATTCATCGACACGCCGCGGTTGTGAGGCTTCTTGCCGCGATGACGCGTCCGGCCGGCCTTGCCGATCGAGACGTTCTCGTGCTCGAGATTGCCGACCTGGCCGATCGTGGCGTAGCAGCGAATGTGCACCTTGCGCATTTCGCTGGAGGGAAGACGAAGTGTCGCCCAATCATCTTCGCGCGCCATCAACTGAGCAAAGGCGCCGGCTGAGCGGGCCATCTGGCCCCCCTTCCCTTCCTTCAGCTCGATGTTGTGGATCGTCGTGCCGAGGGGGATCTTCGAGAGAGGGAGCGAATTGCCGACCAGGATGTCAGCCTCAGGGCCGGACATGATCGTCGAGCCGACTTCCAGCCCGTTCGGCGCCAGGATGTAGCGCTTCTCGCCATCCGCGTAGTTGAGCAGGGCGATGCGCGCCGTACGGTTCGGGTCGTACTCGATCGCGGCGACCTTGGCCGGGATGCCGTGCTTCTCGCGGCGGAAGTCGATCTCGCGATACTTCTGCTTATGACCGCCACCGATGAAGCGCGAGGTGATCCGGCCGATGGCATTGCGGCCGCCGGTCTTCGGCTTCCCTTTGGTGAGCGACTTCTCGGGCGACGTCTTCGTGATCTCATCAAACGTGTGATGAGACTGAAAACGAATGCCGGGAGATGTCGGCTTGTATTTCTTGACAGGCATAGTGTCCTCTGTTTGTCGCCTTTCGAGAGCTACACGCCCTCGATGAAGTCCGGCGTCTTGTCGTCCTTATGGAGCCGCACGTAGGCCTTGCGCCAGTCACGGCGCTTGCCCTCATAACGGCCCATCCGCTTGATCTTGCCGCGGACGTTAAAGAGCCGCACATCCAGAACCCTCACCTTGAAGAGCTCTTCGACAGCGCTCTTGACCTGGATCTTGTTCGCTTTCGAGTCGACCTCGAAGGCGATGACGTTGGAACCTTCTCGCAGCAGCGTCGATTTCTCGGTGACGAGCGGACGGCGGATGATCTGATTCGCGTTCATGATTCGAGTGCCTCCGTCAGACGCTGCAACGCGTCCTGGCTGAGCACGACGAAACGCGCGTTGACGACGTCGTAGACGGTCACGTGGAGCGCATCGACCAGCGTCAGCTTCGGGTTGTTCCGCGATGCCAGCGCGAGATTCGCGTTCTCGAACGAATCGACGAGCAGTGCCTTGCCGTCGATGCCGATGCCGGTAAACTTCTCGGCAAGCGCCTTCGTCTTCGCCTCATCGATGGCCAGGTCATTGAGAAGGACGAGCTTGCCTTCTTTGACCCGCTGCGAGAGCGCTGACTTCAGCGCGTTCTTCTTTTCCTTCGCGTTCATCTTGTAGGAGTAGTCGCGAGGAGTGGGGCCGAAGACCGTGCCGCCGTGGCGGTGGATCGGCGGACGATTGCCGCCCTGGCGAGCCCGGCCGGTGCCCTTCTGCCGGAACGGCTTCTTGCCCGAGCCGCTCACTTCGGAGCGGTTCTTGACCTTGTGCGTTCCCTGGCGCAGCGAGGCCAGGTAGTTGCGCACGGCCTCGTGGATCAGGTGCTCTTTGTACGGATAGGCGAAGATCGCCTCCGGCAGATCGACCGAGCCGACCTTCTTGTTGTTCCAGTCTTTGATATCGATGGTCGGCATGTTATTCACCCCGCTTCCCGTTCCTGGAGAAGCGCACGACCACGAGGCCGTTGCGTCCGCCCGGAACCGCGCCGCGGATGTAGAGCAGGTTGTTCTCGGCGTCCACCTTGGCCACGCGAAGATTCTTGACCGTGACCTGATCGCCGCCCATCCGGCCGCCCATACGCATGCCCTTCATGACGCGCGAAGGGAATGCCGAGGCGCCAATCGAGCCGGGAGCACGATGGAACATCGAGCCGTGCGTGGCCCGGCCGCCGGCGAAGTGATGACGCTTCATCACGCCCTGGAAGCCTTTGCCCTTCGACTGGCCGACGACGTCGATCGAGTCGCCGGCCTTGAAGATGTCGACCTGCACACGGTCGCCGACGTTCGCGTCGCCCTCGTAGGGAAACTCGACCAGCGTCCGAACCGGCGGAACGCCGGCCTTCTCGAAGTGCCCGCGGGCTGCGCTGGTGATCCGGCGGTTGGAGATCTTCTCCACCAGGCCGACCTGGACGGCGTCATAGCCATCCTTCTCGGCCGTCTTCTTCTGTACAACGAGGCAAGGTCCGGCCTGGATGACCGTGACCGGGACCAGCGCGCCGTCGTCGGCGAACACCTGGGTCATCCCCACCTTCTTGCCAATGATTCCTTCGATTGCCATGTCGTTCACCTTGGAACCCTAACCGGGTTCGTGTGTGCTATTTCCCGAACGCCTTGATCTCGACGTCGACACCAGCCGGCAGCTCGAGCTTCATGAGCGCGTCGACCGTCTGTGTCGTCGGCTCGAGAATGTCGAGCAGCCGCTTGTGCGTCCGCATTTCGAACTGCTCCCGCGACTTCTTGTCGACGTGCGGGCTGCGCAGAACCGTGTAGCGCGCAATCTGCGTCGGCAGAGGGATCGGTCCCGCTACCTTCGCGCCCGTACGCTTGGCCGTGTCGACGATCTCGGACGTCGATTGATCGAGGACGCGGTAGTCATACGCTTTGAGTCGGATGCGGATCTTTTCGTTCATCATGATTTCGGCACCTTATAAAGAACATAGAGCCGGGCTTCGAGCCCGGCTCCTTTCGACTACTCGATGACTTCCGTCACCGTTCCGGCGCCGACCGTGCGGCCGCCTTCACGGATGGCGAAGCGGAGACCCTTCTCCATCGCGATCGGGTGAATGAGTTGAATGGTGAGCGACGTGTTGTCGCCCGGCATGACCATCTCCGCCCCCTCGGCCAGTGCCGCGGTACCGGTGATGTCGGTGGTGCGGAAGTAGAACTGCGGACGGTAGCCGTTGAAGAACGGGGTGTGGCGGCCGCCCTCTTCCTTCGTCAGGATGTAGACCTCGGCCTTGAACTTCGTGTGCGGCGTGATCGAGCCCGGCTTGGCGCAAACCTGGCCGCGCTCGACGTCCTTGCGCTCCACACCGCGGAGCAGGAGGCCGACGTTGTCGCCCGCCTGACCCTGATCGAGGAGCTTGCGGAACATCTCCACGCCGGTGACGACCTTCTTGATGGTCGGACGGATGCCGACGATCTCGATTTCCTCACCTACCTTGACGATGCCGCGCTCGATACGGCCTGTCACGACCGTGCCGCGTCCCGAGATCGAGAAGATGTCTTCGACCGGCATCAGGAACGGCTTGTCGATGACGCGCTCCGGGATCGGAATGTAGCTGTCGACCGCGTCCATCAGTTCCATTACTTTTTTGCCCCACTCGCTGTTCGCGTCGCCGCTCTCGAGAGCCTTGAGCGCCGAAACGCGAATGACGGGGATGTCGTCGCCCGGGAACTCGTACGAGCTGAGAAGCTCGCGCACTTCGAGCTCGACGAGGTCGAGCAGCTCCGGATCGTCGACCATGTCGACCTTGTTGAGGGCGACGACGATGTACGGAACGCCGACCTGGCGGGCCAGCAGGATGTGCTCGCGCGTCTGCGGCATCGGGCCGTCGGCAGCGGAGACGACCAGGATGGCGCCGTCCATCTGCGCGGCGCCGGTGATCATGTTCTTGACGTAGTCAGCGTGGCCCGGGCAGTCGACGTGCGCGTAGTGGCGCTTTTCGGTCGAATACTCGACGTGCGCGGTGGCGATGGTGATTCCGCGCTCGCGCTCTTCCGGAGCCTTGTCGATCATGTCGAAGGACGTGAATGTAGCCGTCCCCTTCGAGGCCAGGATCTTGGTGATTGCGGCCGTCAGCGTCGTCTTGCCGTGGTCAACGTGACCGATCGTGCCGACGTTCACATGAGGCTTACTACGATCGAATTTTTCTTTAGCCATCGTGAAATCTCCTGATTGTTCTGTTCTTCTGCCGAAAGGTTGTTTCGTTTCTTAAATTCGTTGTGTGGTTCCCGCTGCCTTGGCGATGACTTCCTCGGCCACGCTCTTCGGTGCGGGCTCGTACGCAAGGAACTGCATCGTGTAGCTGGCGCGACCCTGCGACATCGAGCGCACCTGCGTGGCGTAGCCGAACATCTCCGACAGCGGAACGTGCGCTTTGATCACTTTCGCGCCAGCCCGCTCTTCCATCGCCTGGATCTTGCCCCGGCGGCGCGAGAGATCGCCCATCACGTCGCCGGCGTAGTCTTCCGGTGTCACGACTTCGACGTCCATGATCGGCTCCAGAAGGATCGGATGCGCCTTCTTGGCCCCTTCCTGGAACGCCATCGAGCCGGCGATCTTGAAGGCCATTTCGCTCGAGTCGACGTCGTGGTACGAGCCGTCGTACAGGATTGCCCGCACGCCGGTGATCGGGTAGCCGGCCAGGATGCCGCGCTCGAGCGCTTCCTTGATGCCCTGCTCGACCGGCTTGATGAATTCGCGCGGCACGGAGCCGCCGACGATTTCGTTGAGGAACTCGAACCCGCCCTCGGGCATCGGCTCGAAGCGCATCTTGACGTGGCCGTACTGACCCTTACCACCCGACTGGCGGACGAACTTGCCCTCGGCCTCCGACTTGCGCGTGATCGCTTCGCGGTACGCGACCTGCGGCTTGCCGACGTTGGCGGCCACCCCGAACTCGCGAACCATGCGGTCGACGATGATCTCGAGGTGCAGCTCCCCCATCCCACGGATGATGGTCTGGTTCGTTTCCGGGTCCGTGTGGACCTTGAAGGTCGGATCTTCCTGCATCAGTTTGGCGAGAGCCACGCCCATCTTTTCCTGATCGACCTTCGTCTTCGGTTCGATAGCCACGGCGATGACCGGCTCGGGGAACGTCATCGTTTCGAGGACGATCGGCTTGTCCCGGTCGCAGATCGTGTCGCCAGTGGTAACGCTGCGGAGACCGACGGCCGCGCCGATGTCACCCGCCCACACTTCCTTGATCTCTTCGCGCTTGTTCGCATGCATCTGCAGCAGGCGCCCGATGCGCTCGGAGTTGCCCTTCGTGGTGTTGAGCACGGACGTGCCCGACTCGACGTGGCCGGAGTAGACGCGGAAGAATGCCAACTGGCCGACGAACGGGTCGGTCATGATCTTGAAGATGAGCGCGGCGAACGGCTCGGAGTCCGACGCCTCACGCTGGACAAATGACTCGTCGTCCGGATCGATCCCCTTGACCGGAGGGATGTCGATGGGCGACGGGAGATAGTCGACGACGGAGTCGAGCAGAGGCTGCACGCCTTTGTTTTTGAATGCCGAGCCACACATCACCGGGGTGATCTTCTGGGCGATGGTGGCCTCGCGGAGCGCGGCCTTCAGCTCGTCGAGCGCGATCGGCTCGCCGGCCAGGTATTTCTCCAGCAGTTCGTCGTGCTGTTCGGCGATCGACTCCACCATCTTCTCGCGAAGATGATCGGCCTCTTCGCGGTAGTCGGCCGGGATCTCTTCGATCTCATACTTCGCGCCGAGAGACTCGTCGTTGAAGATCAAAGCCTTCATCTGCACGAGGTCGATGACGCCGCGGAACTTGTCCTCCGCTCCGATGGGGAGCTGGAGAGGAACGGGGTTCTTGCCGAGCTTGGCGCGGATCTGATTCACGACGGCGGTGAAGTTCGCACCGACGCGGTCCATCTTGTTGATGAAGGCGATGCGCGGCACGCCGTACTTGTCGGCCTGGCGCCAGACGGTCTCGGACTGCGGCTCGACTCCGCCTACGGCACAGAAAACGCCGACCGCGCCGTCGAGGACGCGCAGGGAACGCTCCACTTCGACGGTGAAGTCGACGTGGCCGGGTGTATCGATGATGTTGATGCGGTAATCACCCCAGAACGCCGTCGTGGCTGCCGAGGTGATGGTGATGCCGCGCTCCTGCTCCTGGACCATCCAGTCCATCGTGGCGGTGCCATCGTGCACTTCGCCGATCTTGTGGGTGCGGCCCGTGTAATACAGGATCCGCTCCGTCGTCGTGGTTTTACCCGCGTCGATGTGGGCCATGATCCCGATGTTCCGCGTTTTTTCGAGTGATACCTGACGTGGCATGACTTACCTTTTCCGCGACGACAACAGACGCTCGACGGGGGGCTAGCCGCCGCCGGGCGTTCAGTGAAACCTCGATTGTTGTTTTTCCCGTTGCTCGGTCCGGAACCGCAGAACCCGTTCTGTGTTATCCGGTCGAGACGGAGCTACGGAAATCTCGATGGTTGACGCTGTGAAACCGTTAGAACTCAGGCGAACCGAAAAAAATTACCAGCGGTAGTGAGCGAATGCCTTGTTCGCTTCCGCCATCTTGTGCGTATCTTCCTTCTTCTTGATCGCGTTGCCGCGGTTGTTCGCGGCATCCATGATCTCGCCCGCCAGCTTGTCCATCATGGTCTTCTCGCCGCGGCTGTTGGCGTAGGTGATCAGCCAGCGGATGGCCAGCGCCGTGCGGCGCGACGGACGGACTTCGATGGGGACCTGGTAGTTCGATCCGCCGACACGGCGGCTCTTGACCTCGAGCGCCGGCTTGACGTTGTCGACAGCCTTCTTGAAGAGCTTGATCGGATCGTCCTTGGACCGGTCTTCGACCTTCTTCAGGGCGTTGTAGAACACCCGCTCGGCAACCGACTTCCTCCCCTGCGACATCAGGGAGTTGATGAACTTGGTCACGAGCTGGCTGTTGTAGACCGGATCCGGCAGGATCTCGCGTTTCGGAACTTCTCGGCGTCTCGGCATTGGATTAACCCTTCTTCGGCCGCTTGGCCCCGTACTTCGAGCGGCTCTGCATCCGCTTGGCCACGCCGACCGTGTCGAGCGTGCCGCGGATGACGTGATAGCGAACTCCCGGCAGGTCTTTCACACGGCCGCCGCGGATGAGCACGATCGAGTGCTCCTGGAGGTTGTGGCCCACACCCGGGATGTAGGTCGTCACTTCGATTCCGTTCGTCAAACGGACGCGCGCCACCTTGCGGAGCGCCGAGTTCGGCTTCTTCGGAGTCGAGGTGTAGACGCGCGTGCAGACGCCGCGCTTCTGCGGGCTCGACTGCAGCGCCGGAGACTTCGTCTTATACGCGACCTTGTCGCGTCCCGCGCTGACGAGTTGGTTGATCGTTGGCATTCCTACCTATCCTTTTGAAGACACGTACAGCGAAAAGGAGCCCCGCGGGGCAAAACTCGCGCACTCTACGCGCGCAGCCGAGCAAATGTCAACAGTCATATTCGCAAGGCGGACCCGCGCTAACGGCAGCCTCCGAGGTGTTATTCCGTTACCAGTCGAGCCACGTTCCGGCCCCTTCCCGACTGGCTCTCTCGAACAGAAACTCCGCCGAGGCGAGGTCTTCGACCGCCAGCCCGAGCGACTTGAACAGCGTGATCTCAATGGCCGACCTCCGGCCTTGGGTTTTGCCGATCAGGATGTCCCCGATCTCGCCGCGGATGTGGTCGTCACCGATGGCGCCTTCCCGAAGGGCAGAGAGGTAATCGCCCGACTCGTTGACCGTCGACTCCCGGCGATCGACGAAGAGCGAGGCGGCCGCGACCGTAGAGCCGTCGAGCTCCCGAGCCGCGGCGATGCTCGAGCCGACCGCGTTGATGTGGGCTCCGTCCGCGATCCATTCGCGCTTGATCACCGGCTCGCGTGAGCTGGTGGCGGTCACGATGATGTCGGCCCCGCGCACCGCTTCCTCGACCGACTCGACGACCCGAACACCCTTCCCCGCCAGCGCTTCCGCCTTTCCGCGCGTCCGGCTGACAATGCGGATGTCATCGATCTTGCGAACGAGCGGGATCGCTTCCAGGTGCGTGCGCCCCTGCACCCCCGCGCCGATGATGGCCAGGCTTCGCGCGTCTTCGCGCGCCAGCAGGCGCGTAGCGACGGCAGAGACGGCGGCCGTACGGATGGCGGTGATCGCCGAGGCGTTCATGACGCCCATCAGTTGTCCGGTTTCGCCGCTGTGCAGAAGAACCGCCCCGAGGTGCGTGTCGAGGCCTCGGGCCGGATTGCCGGGGAAGACACAGACTTCCTTCAGCGCGTAGAGCGGAGTCTTTCCGCCGCGAAAGGCCGGCATCAGCCCGAGAAAACCGCTCGCCCCCGAGGCCCGGACGACGTTTCGCAGCGGGTTGGTTACCTCTCCGCGCGCCAGCGACGCCAGCGCCTCTTCCATCACCCCGATGCACTCGCGCATCGTGAGGAGATGTTCGACCTCGTGCTCGTTGAGCATGAGTATCTTCGTCATCGAGCGGGAGCGTACAACCAATACCGCTCGTCCGTCTTCTCGAAAATCGCCTGCTGGTTCGTGTAGAGCAGCTTGAATCCGTGCCTTTCGGCGTCCGGGATCTCGACGTTGAAGAGTAGCAGCCACTCGCGCCCCGCGAATTGCCGCTTGGCCCGCTCCTCGGCCACCGGATACGGCATCTCCAGCGCCCGCTCCTGCGCCGCGTCCCATTTCAGATAGGTGCCGTACTCGCCGAGACCGGCGTACCAGAAGCGCGTGCGCGGAAGGTAGGGAAGCAGCGCCTCGCACTGTGTGAGGTTGTGCGCGGCGATCTCCGCCGATTCGAGATGGTGGTCGTGAATGAACCCGGCCATCTCCTTCGCGCCGGAAAACGCCTCCCGCGTGTCGTCGATCCAGTAGCGGGCAGCGACACAGACGGAGATCAGAAGCGCGCCGTTCAGCAGCAGCGCGGCCGCGGAGGTAAAGCGAAGATCGGCATCGCGCGCGCCGAGCCAGAGGGCGACAAGCGTGATGACGAGCAGGAACCCGGCGTGGCGAAGTCCTCCCAGCCAGACATAGGAATAGAGAGTGAAAAGAGCAGCGGTCGCTACCCACATGACGATTAGCGCGCTCCGGGAACGCCGGATGGCAAGCGTGACTACGACGAGCACCAGGATCCCGATGGCACAGCCGGCGGCCAGCGGCAGCGTCGGCGCGAAGGCATTGCCGAGCGTCCACGGGATCGCAATGGCGTTGAAGACGTGGCGCGCGCCCTCACGCGCCGGATCGGGCGGTGTGCGCACCTGCCACCAGGCCACGAGCGCACCGATGGCAATGATCGCGCTCGGACGGATGGCACGCTCGGCAAGGAGCGCTACCGCAAACGCTCCTGCCACCACAAATCCCTGCGCGTTCGTGTTGCACAGAAGCGCGAGAACGATCGCCAGCCCGATCGGCCGCTCCGCCCGGCGCGGCCAGAGCGCCGCCGCCGCGAAGATCAGCAGGATTGCAAGCGCGTAGCTGCGGACGATGATCGAGTACTCGTAGGCGGAAAAGTATGAGAAGGTGGCCAGCACCTTCGTGAGGCGCGAGAGCGGCGCGTACGCTACAACGATCGCGATCGCCCCAACGGCCACGCCGAGGTGCAGCCACTGCTGGCTGGCGTACGGCAACCCCGCTCGCGCCAGCGGAGCGATGAATCCATACCAAAGCAGAGGCGTGCCGGCGTGCCGCGACCAGTCGAAGAGGTGCGTGAAATCGATGTCCCGGACGACCAGCCAGGCATCGGCCTCGTCACGCCACGGTTCGTGATGAACTGCAACGAACGCGGTGATCGCGGCGAAGAGCGCCACGACGCCGGCGACGAACCATCGCGGCGTCGCCGACGCCGTCGTCAGCCGCCGCGGATCCCACTCGCGCATCAGGCGTCGCGATGAACGGTATCGATCGAGAAGGCCGGCAGGCACACGGCGAGGTACTCCGCCCCCTCGCCTCCCGGCGTCGAGTACTGCACCCACTCCCCTTTGTGGGTGATGACCGCCTCGCCAGCTCCGACGTCGATGACACCATCTCGCGTGGTGACCCGCAGCGACCCGTTCAGCACGACGGTGTACTCGTCGAACTCCGGTGTCTGTCCCGGCTCGACCCAACCCCCGGGACTCCTCATCCGCGCCACGCTCACGCCGCCGGTCTTCGAGTTGACTCGCCCGATGAACTCCTCGATCCGCTTCGGCTTGTTCCCGGCTGCTTCGATGACGGAGGGTTGCTTGATGTGCGTCGGCATGGGGGGAGTTTAACGCGGACGCAATTTGCAACAACTATGCGTTCCGCTTCGCACCCATTTGACGGCGTGCCTCTCCAAATCTTACCCGCTTGAGCCATGGGCACTTGAACAGGCTCCGCGACCTCATGCACGTGAGCCATGGACACGTGAACGTGCTCCCCGACCCCATTCATGTTAGCCATGGCCACGTGAATGGGCTCCGCAACCTCACTCACGTTAGCCATGGCCACGTGAACGAGCTTCGTGACCTCGTTCACACCACCCCGCCTCCAGCAATTCCGGGGACCTGCTATGAGAGCCTCTCGATCAACTTACCCCACGCACCCGACGGCTCCGTCATCTCGCGCCGCGTCCCGTCTATCGTGATCACGTAGGTAAACGCATCCGGCATCGGATCCAACGAGGCCGGTGACTTGAGCGCGGCCGCGGCCAGCCGCTCGATCTCCGCGGCCTCGGCGGGGGGGAGCGTGGCGGTGTCGACCTCGCGGTGAAGCCTGATGTTGGCGAAGCCGCCGCTGCGGTCCATGGTGATGTGCATCGTCACTTCGAGGCGCGGCGGCGGCGCGGCGGACGGCGGTGATCGAGCAGCGGAAGCTCGGCTGCCGCCATGGGAGGCTGAAAGGGGGGATCGGCGGCGATCACCAGTTTTGGACTGGCATCCGTAGTGCCAGCCACAGTAGCCGGATCGGTACCGGACTCCTTACCAGCCTCAACGTGCGTGCGCCGGCTCAAGATGACCTCCTGTCGTGTGTATAACGACAAGGTAATGCCACCGGACGGCGCAGGCAACCTACTTCCTTAAAATGTCCTCGATGGCTGCCAGCGCGCGCGGGTCGTTCTTCTGCCCCAGCCAGAAGGCGGCCTTCTTGCGAACGCCGGGATCGCGGTGGGTCTTCATCAACTCGGCGAGCATGGGGACGGACTGGTCGTTCGGAAGTTGCGAGATGGCGAAGACGGCCTTCTCGCGCACGCCTTGATCCGGATCGTCGTCGATCGCTTCGCGCACCGCGCCCGCGGCCTTCTTCCCCGCTTTCTGCGACAACCAGAAGAGGGCCTGGCCGCGGACGTGCGCCGTCGGATCGTTTCTCGCCAGCTTGATCAGCTCATCGGTCGCTTCCGGCTCCTGCGACTGCGAGAGCGCGAAGACCGCCTTCTCGCGCAAGTGCGGCGACGACGATTGCGAGCGGGCTACGGCCAGGACATCCTCGAATCCGCGGCGTCCGCGCGTCTGACCAAGCCAGAAGGCGGCGTGGCCACGCGACTCGTCCGAGGCGTCGGTTGACTTCAGCATCCGCTCCAGCTCCGTCGTCGCGGAGGCGTCGGCATGCAGGGCAAGCGCGGACATGACGTAGTCGGAATGATGGCCGGGAGCGGCGATGAGCGAGGCCAGCAAGGCGACGCTCCTGCGCGGGTCGACACCGTCGATCCACGTCACCGCCGCGCCGTTCGCGTCGAGGACGCACTCCATCGAGTAGCTGCGGACCTTGGCGATTTCCCCGTTTTCGACGCGATAGATGACGGCGAACATCCCGTTGGCCGGATGAAGCTGTTCGTGGTCGTCGTTCGTGAAGGAGCTCCCGTCGCGATCGAGGCCGCACATCCCGCCAGAGCGGAACTCGCCGTAGCTCTCGAAGCAGCACATGACCCGCTCCCCCTCCACCTCGGGGACGGCGTATCCGATGTACTTCGTCCGCGCGCCGCGAATCTGCGCGCCCAGGTCGGAGGACACAGCGGCGGAGGTCACCGTGCCGTGGATGATGCGCGGCTGCTGCGCGAGCGCGGTGGCGGCGATGAGAGCGAGAACGGTGGCGAAGGCGAGCTTTCTCATGCTCGCTTAGACCGCGGAATGGTCGAGCGGTTAGCTACGTCACCGGATAAATCGGATCGTTGAGAGGTCCCTTGGCCAGAGCATCCAGCCGGGCGGCATGCGGCTTCAACGGCGTGGGACGGTAATCGATGTCGCGCCAGCGCTCGAGGATCGACCGGTGGAAATACTCGGTCTTGAACTTCGTGGCACCAACCGTTCGATCCGCGCCGCTGAAGGTATAGACGATCGACTTCGAGTTGTGAACGTTTTGTTTGTAGTCCGGGCTTGTCGGGAGTGCGCTGACCACCTTTTCGTCGAACTCCAGCCCGGCCGTCTTCGCCGATGCCATCATCCAGTCGTAGGCGATGTCGGAGAGTCCGTGCTCGGGATACCCGCCACCGACGTCGCTGTGGGCGCCGGCGAACCAGACCTGCTGCACCATCTGTCCCGGATCGGGCTGGCTTTCCCAAAGCGTGGGCAGGAATGGATGGCGATGCTCGTCGATGGCGAGGGCGTGGAACGCGAATTTCACGGCACGGCTCAGGCTCGTGTCGAGAAACTGGAACTCCTTCTGATTCCAGGCACCAAAGGCCCGAAGCGGGATGCCGAGGGCACCGACTGTGTCCCAGACACCGACGCACTGGATGGGCGTGTCCGGCTCGATCGCGTAGGCGTTCTTGAACGTGACCGCGGCCGGATTGTCGGACTTGACGCCGCTTCGGTAGAGGATCTTCGCATCGGGGTATTGCCTGACGGCGTCGCGGCGGAGAATGCCACACCGGCGGATCATGCCGGCGATGCTGCGCGCCGTGTACGCGCCGCGGCTGAATCCGAAGAGATAGATGGAGTCGCCTGGCTCGTAGTTGGCGACGAGAAAGCGGTAGGCGTCGTTGATGTTTCCTTCCAAGCCGTCACCGAACGCACCGCCGCCGATGCGGTCGGCGAGGTTGCCGGTTCCCACACCCTGATCGTAGTAGACGATCTGCAGTGAGCCGTCAGCCTTCTTCTTTGCCACGCGGCAGGCGAGCTTGAGCACGTTCGTGACGCACAGCTCTTCCGTCGCCTTCCCGTTCACTTCGACCTTCTTCTTCTCCTGATCGGCGCTGTTCCAGGTTCCATCGCAGCAGAGGATGATGCTGGACATGATTGATCTCCTGTTTTGTGGATGTTAATCCAGGAGCCAGCATGCTCGCTTAAACTGCCGGAGGACGAGTAGGTTAGGTTGAGCGTTCCGACAGCCGATGTACATCTACCATGACACTGAGGTCCGGCGCGAACGGGAGCGGAAGGGACATGATCACTGCGCCTCCAAGGGGCCGATTTTCGACCTGGCCACTCTCGTAAACACCAGAGGCGAAGCGGTTCACCCTACACGCCCTGGAGTACTGCTCGACAATTCGGCAGGCCCAAAGATCATCTACGCGGTCAGCACGGCGTTGGTGGTCCACATCGCCTTCGATGGCGTTCGAGGCGCGGCTGATGCTGTGAAGCATGAAACTCTCTTTCACAACGCGAATGTCGCAGCCGCGGGAGAGGTTTCCTTCACCATGGGACGAGTTTCAAGTATCAACGATCACTCCGGCAGTTACGGAACGTTTGGCAAGCTTGCGTCGGACCCGGCGTTCGCGAGAGCGGTTCGACTTGGGTTTTCGCGTACTCTCGTTTTGATGGATGGGTCCGTAGCGGAGAAAATCCGCTTGAAGAGGCGGTGGATGAGATGACGAAGTCACAGATCGAACTGCTGATGACGCGGGACGTAGACGACGTCTCCGAGGTAGCGGTAAACCATCCGCCGAAGCAGCTGAACGTAACTCTGAAGAACGCCGCCGCCTTGCTCGCGCGCGAGGAACGGCAGAGCGACATCGAGGAGCGTCTCTTCGTCTTCAAGCTGCTTAGATTTGTACAGGCTGCGCTCGCTGGTGAACGCACGCGCGTGACTGCCGAGGTGGCGCGCGCAGTCGTCGCGTCAGTGCAATTGGTAGTGAAGCGAAATATGGCCGCCGACCTGAACAGGGCAGCTCGCGATGTCCTTTCGTTGCTCACGGCCAAAGTATCGACGCGGGAGGTGCTGATGCTCGCCTTGCATCAACGCGTCCCGTCTGGCGAACCCTTCAGGCAGCTCAAGAAAGTTACACTTGCAAGGCAAGCACAATCAGCGAAGTCCGAGGCGACGCAAACGAAGGGTGCACCAAAACCGAAGGGGCTTCCCCGATGAACGGTCCGCCCCGCTGATATACTCTGTCTCCTGATGCGGCGAACAACGACGATCACCACCCGAACGCCCGAGGGTGGCACACCCTGTCGATGATGGTCCGCCTGTAATCAAGACAAATCCGACAGGGCCGAGCAATCGGCCCTTTTCATTTTCGAGGCAAACATGCACGTACAACTCCCCGATGGCTCTCAACGCGAAATTCCCGACGGCTCCACCGTGGCTGACGTCGCCGCATCGATCGGCAAGGGCCTGGCCAAAGCCGCCATCGCCGGCAAGGTGAACGGCAAGGTCGTCGACGTCTACACCCCTGTCCCCGACAACGCCAGGATCGAGATCGTCACGCCGAAGAGCGAGGCCGGCCTCGATACCATTCGCCACTCGACCGCCCACCTCATGGCCATGGCCGTGCAGGATCTCTTCCCTGGCACGCAGGTCACCATCGGCCCGGTCATCGAGAACGGCTTCTTCTACGACTTCGGCACCGACCGGCCCTTCTCCGACGAAGACCTCCGCCGCATCGAGGAGAAGATGGCGGAGATCGTCAAGCGCGATCTGCCGGTCCGGCGCGAGGTGCTCAGCCGCGACGAGGCCATCGCCACGTTCGAAAAGCTCGGGGAGAAGTACAAGGTGGAGATCATCAAAGGCATCCCCGGCGATGAGCCGCTCTCGGTCTACCGCCAGGGGGAGTGGTTCGATCTCTGCCGCGGCCCGCACGTCCCCTCCACCGGCCGCCTCGGCGCCTTCAAACTGACCTCCGTCGCCGGCGCCTACTGGCGCGGCGACGAGCGCAACGCCATGCTGCAGCGGATTTACGGAACCGCCTGGGCGGACAAAGACGAGCTCAACACCTACGTCAAGCGCGTGGAAGAGGCCAAGGCCCGCGACCACCGCAAGCTCGGCAGGGAGCTCGATCTCTTCATGTTCTCGCAGTTCGCGCCGTCGATGCCCTTCTTCCTGCCGAAGGGAGCGACGA
>Ga0210402_10000173_pt1 | contig 73406 bp, 69 predicted proteins | sample IncBWC7MmetaG_FD_161055 | JGI IMG/M metagenome (GOLD analysis project Ga0210402, IMG submission 161055) | Forest soil microbial communities from Barre Woods Harvard Forest LTER site, Petersham, Massachusetts, United States - Inc-BW-C-7-M | ecosystem: Environmental > Terrestrial > Soil >...
TGCTTGTAACCGCCCTTTTCCGCCATGATCGGGTCCCACGTGACCAGGTGCGCCGGCCGGTCCACCGGCTTCCCATCCAGATCCGTCACCCGCACCCCGTCGCGGCTCAACACCGCAATATCGCCATCCGCCAGGAAGAAAATCTTCCGCGTGTGCTCCAGCAGTGCCGGAATGTCGCTCGCCACAAAAAATTCCCCGTCGCCAAGCCCAATCACCGAAGGCGGTCCGATCCTTGCCGCGATCAGCTTCTGCGGGTCCTTCGCCGAAAGAAATACCAGCGAATAAATCCCCCGCAAATCCTTCAGCGTTTTCCGCACCGCCTCTTCAAACGGCAGGTCCTTTGCATACTTCTCCACCAGGTGGGCCACAATCTCCGTGTCCGTCTCGGTCACAAACTTGTGCCCCTCGCGCTGCAGTTTCTCCTTAAGCTCCAGGTAATTCTCAATAATCCCGTTGTGCACCACCACGTACTGCCCCGTGCAATCGCGATGCGGGTGCGCATTCTCTTCCGTCGGCCGGCCATGCGTCGCCCACCGTGTGTGCCCGATCCCATACGTCCCTTCGATCGGCGATTCCCGCAGCACCTCTTCCAGGTTTTTCAGCTTTCCCGGAGCCCGCCGGATCTCAATTTTTCCCGCCCCGTTCACCACCGCAATTCCTGCCGAATCATACCCGCGGTATTCCAGCTTCCGCAGTCCCTCGATAATCACGGGGACCACCTTCTTAGGCCCGATATAGCCGACAATTCCGCACATGCGGCAGTCTCCTTGAATTTGAACTTTTAGGGTAACACGGCATTCCTGTGGGCATATGGAATGCCAGCAATACAGTTGCCAAACTTACCGCCGGCTGGGCGCGCTTACAGGCCGTTGCAACTCAAATGTGTTCAATTTCCGGTTGGCGTCAAAGTAAAACGTGACTCGCGCGATCACCGGTTGGACCGCCTGCATGTCCGTTCGTCGGATATTCGCCACAATTGTCCCCTGCTTCTGCGCCGCCAGGATGGGATACCCGTGATTGTCCAAGAATGCGACAACTTTTTCTTCCGGTGTGCGCAGCGGGAGCTGCTCTTCGAGCATCGCCTGAATGGGCTTCAGCTGCGGATCTTCCGTTCGGGCCGCCTTCCCGCAACCTCCCGCACAGATCAATCCCAGGGCAGGCAACAAGATCCAATGTGTTCCCCGGCGCGGCGAAAAGGCCCTTCGCAAAAATGAAAAGCGCAGCGCCATGCAGACCGTTCTTATTCCACGATCTCGAATCGAAACTCTTCAATCACCGGATTGGCCAGCACTTCCTTCGAAATCCGCTCCACCTGTTTCTGCGCTTCGTCGCGGTTCCAGCCATCCAGGTTCAACACAAAAAATTTCCCCTGCCTCACGTCCGAAACCTGCTCATAGCCCAGGCTCGACAGCGCATGGTGAATCGTCTTTCCCTGCGGATCCAGCACCGTCCGCTTCGGCATAACCCAAACATGTGCTTTCATGCCCATCAGTATATCAATTCACTCCCAACCCGCGTAGCGTCCACCTTCAGGTGGGCGCGCCAAAACGGCCAATCCCAAATCCTATCCAACCTTCCCAAACGCATGCCGAAACCCATTCTCCACCAACTCCCCAATCTCCTCTTCCGTCAATCCAATCTGCCACGCATTCCGGTATTCCTCCTCCAGCGAAGTATGAAACATCGCCGGGTCATCCGTCGCAAGCGTCACCGCCACCCCGCGCCGCACAAGCTCCGCCAACGGATGCTCTTCCATCGTCGCCGAACTCTTCCCCAGTTGTACTGCCAGCGCCCCCGTGCGCAAATTGCTAGCCGGGCATATCTCTAACGGAATTCTTCTTTCCCCCAGCGTTTCCATCAACGCCGCGTCGTGAATCGCCGCAATGCCATGCCCGATCCGCTCTACCCCCAGAATCTCAATCGCCTCGCAAATTTTCTCCGGCCCGCCAATCTCCCCCGCATGCATCAGCCTGTGAAACCCATATTCCGCCGCCCGTTCGTAAACGCCTCGAAATTCCGCCGCAGGCAAACTAAGCTCATCTCCCCCAATCCCAAACGCGACAATCCGCAGCGAAGCGCACCGCCGCGCCGCTTGCACCACGCGCATCGCCGCCTCCGCCCCAAATTGCCGGACCGCATCAAAAATCCAATTCAGGCGCAACCCCCTCTTTTCAAACGGCTCTGTCGCCTTCACAATCGCCGCAAAATTCGCTTCCGGCTGCTGCTGCCGTAAAAACATCACGCCCACCGAAAGCGTCACTTCCGCGTATGCCACCTTCTGTTCCAGCAACTGCTCCGCCAGATCCACCGCAATCAGCGCAAAATCTTTCGGCTCGCGAACAAACGATGTCACCCACTTGAACGCATCCAGAAACCCCGCGAAATTCGTGTATGCATACCGTCGCCGCACCTCCTCTTCCGCCAACGCCACGCCGTGCCGAGCCGCCAACGCGCTCGCAATCGCCGGACGGATCGATCCCTCCAGATGTAGATGCAATTCCGCCTTGTGCAGGGAAGCGATTCGTTCGGGGAAAGGAGTAACTTGCACGGTGTGAAATTCAGTGGGGAAGTTGCGGCTTCCCCGCGTTAGTCCAGGCGGTCAGCCAGTAAGATCCAACGTCGGTCGAAGCCTCCGAAAGCTGCCGGATCAGCGCCGCCGCCGTCAAATTATAAAACCGGTCGTAATACTCGTCGGTGTACGAATTCAATCCCTTCAGCGCTCGCCGGTCGGCAAGCAGCAGCGATTCCACCAGGCTGTGGCCTTCAAGGCACGCCTCGAATGCATAGTCCGTCGGATCGCTGATGAAAAATGCGTCGTGCGTGCTCAACGGGAAAAAAGATCCGTAACGCGCGATCAGCACGCTGTTGAAGCGGTCGTTGATCCCGTTCTGTTGCGTCAGCCGCCCGTCGAAATTTTCCGTCGTATTGAACGGGTCATGCGCCTCCGCCACAAAATTCGCCAGGAACGCCGCGTCCATCTTCGCCTGCTCCCACCGCCCCGCCCGCATATCTTCCGTCAGCTTCTGGCTGTACACGCCGATCTGCCACGGCAGCAGCCCCGTCGCTTGAATCTTCGATTTGCCGTATTTATCGACCGCGGCTTTGTAGCTCCGCGGCAACGCCGTGAACGGAAACTTCCCGTATTTATCCAGTTCGATGAAGTGGTTGTTGCGTTCCCAGGGATGCTCGTCAATCAAGCCCAGCGGGTCGTCCACGTGGTCCATCAAGAATTTCCGGTTGGTCTCGAAAAATGGCCGGATCTCGTTCGGTAGAGTGTCCACCGCGTGATTCACCACCAGCCGCTGCGCGCTCTCACCCCACGCCATCGTCGGCCGTGGAGCCAGCAGCCCCAACACCGCCAGCATGAAAACCGCTTTTCCCTTTGTTCGAGTGTTCACAAAGAATCGCCGGGGCATCACTCGTGTCCTTAACGAATTCTTACTCGGTTGCGCCTGAAAGCCTTAGGGTACTCTTCCTGCGGCCATAGAAATAATAAATCACCAGGCCAATAACCAGCCAGGCGAAGAAGCGGATCCAATTCATGATCGGCAGTCCCGCCATCAGCAGCACGCAGGTAATAATCGTAATCACCGGCGCCAGCGGCCCGCCAGGGGCGCGAAATGCCCGCGGACGGTCCGGCTCCCGATAACGCAAAATCAGGACGCCCGCCCCCACCAGCGCAAACGCAAATAGTGTTCCGATGTTCGAAAGATCCGCCAGCGTCCCGATGTCCAGCAACCCCGCGGGAATCCCCACCACGAACCCCGCCAGCCAGGTCGAAAAATCCGGGGTGTGAAATCTCGGATGCACCCGCCCAAAAATTCGCGGCAGCAACCCGTCGCGCGACATCGCAAACCACACCCGCGCCTGCCCCAGTTGAAACACCAGCAGCGATGAAATCATCCCCATCAGCGCGCCAACCAAAACCATCAGCCGGGCAGTGCCGAAATGCAGCTTCTTCATCGTGTTCACCACCGGCGCCGCGTCATCCATCAGCGTTTGCCATGGCACCAGCCCGGTCAGCACCACCACCACCGCGATATACAGAATCGTGCACACCACCAGCGTCCCAATAATTCCCCGCGGCAAATCGCGCTGCGGATTCTTGCACTCTTCCGCCGCCGTCGAAACCGAATCGAAACCGATGTAAGTAAAAAACACAATCGACCCGCCCGTCAAAATGCCCGGCCAGCCGTTCGGTGCGAACGGATGCCAGTTCGCCGGCTTTATAAAGCGCGAGGCAACGCCCACGAACACCAGGATCGCCACAATCTTCATCAGCACCATCACGTTGTTGGTTTCCGCCGACTCCTTGATCCCCCGCACCAGAATCACCGTCAGCAACATCACGATAATGAACGCCGGCCAGTTGAACCCGAAATGCCACCCCGGCCCATAAATCATGTTGCCCTGCAAATCCGGTAAGCCACTCGGCAAATACGCCGGTGAAATCCACTTCGGATCAGGATGCCAGCCAAACCAGTCCAGCAAATCCACCACGTGGGCCGAAAACCCCACGCTCACTGCCATGTTGCTCACGGCGTATTCCAGAATCAAATCCCATCCGATGATCCACGCGATCAACTCCCCCATCGTCGCGTACGTATACGTATACGCGCTCCCCGCGATTGGAATCATCGCCGCCAGCTCCGCATAACAAACCGAAGCAAACCCGCACACCACAGCCACCAGAATGAACGAAATCGCAATCGCCGGTCCCGCCCCCGGCCGCCCAAACGATGTGGAATGCGTGATCAGGTACTGCAACAGGGGAGCGTTCAAAATTGAGGAAACTTGCAGCTTTTGCCCGGCAATCGCCGTCCCCACCACCGTGAAAATTCCCGAGCCAATCACCGCGCCGATGCCCAGCGACGTCAGGCTCAGCCACCCCAGCGACTTTTTTAATCGGATTTCTGCGTTTTCGGAATCGGACAGCAGTTGGTCAATATTCTTACAGCGAAACAGTGGTGACGCCACCCAAGCTCTCCGATCGCATCCGCGCCTCTCAGCGACAGCCAGGAACTAGCCGCGCAACCTGTTACAGGCCGGACACGCAATGTAGCAACGTTAGCGCCCCACTCTATCGCGACTCCTCACCCCGCGCAACTCAACCTCCCGCAGGGAACTCCATCAGTTTCCGAGTACGCGACTACCCGAGACTTGGCTAGAATTGTAATAAGACTTGATTCGACGGTTTTCGGCTGTGACCCCGATTAGCTCAGGAGTGCATTCCCAAGGGAGGTCCACTGACAATGGGGAGAAGTGACGGGAACTCTAATCTGCTTGTGTTGAAGCTTGGCTGCGTCTGCTTCTGTTTGTTCTCACTGTTATTACTGACGCCAGGATTCCGCCCTGCTCATTCGCAAATTTCTGTGCGAGACTTCGTTGCATTACTGAATGCCATCATGTTCGCTGTCGGATTTTACGGTGTCCAACGGAGAGCACCTTTCACATGGCGACTTGGGTGGTTTGTAGGTGGCTTCCTTTTGGTCGAATAGCTTGTGCTTTGTTTGGAACCTATCTTATGGCACCCAAAGCCGAAAGGGTGGGTTGCAGCGGCTGTCATGGTGGCCGCAGGATTTGGGATATCTTTGTATTGGGGATATTGGTGGAATCGCCAGAAAAGCTACTTTATCGCTGATTAGCATAAGGATGACCAACATTCTTGGATTAGTTGGCATTCTTCAGAGGTACGAATCATCCAATCAGAAGGTCGCAAGGTATTTCTCAACTCCTGATTAACACGCGAGCCCGACAAGCGAAGTAAAGGCCGACGGCCTACAGTAGCGGCCACCTTCAGGTGGCCCCGATTGCTCCTGAACATAACTGCCTACTCCTCGCGCCCTCCAACCGCCCAAGCCGCATCCACCCGTCCAATCAAAAACGCTACAAAACAAATCCCCAGCACCGAGTGCTCCAGCGAAGCCCCAAAATACTGCCACACCGGTGCTCCCGCCCCCGGATAATTCGACGCAAACAACAACGTCAGCATAAACAGCAATCCAAACGCGCTGGCCTGCCGCACCCAAACTCCCAGCGTCAGCGCAATCCCAATCGCCAACTCTCCGTACGCCACCAGAAACGCAATCGGCCGCGCATGAGGCAACACAAACCCCCGCAAAACCGGCGCCATAAACGGATACGCCCCACCCTCCAAAAACTTGTTAATCCAAAATTCAAATCCCCCATGCAACGTAAAATGCGTCCCAAAAACCTTGTACTGCCCGAAAATCAGAAACAATATCCCCACGCAAATCCGCAAAAACGCCAGCGCCCGCTGATTCCCCCATTGGGGATCGAAATGGTTGTGCATGTGCCTCCCTTTAGGTCAGCACAGCCTATCATTGGAATTTGGATTTTTGGCACTTCCGGTTGAAGCGACTCTTCACCCCGCTCAGCTAGGAGGCATTGAGATCTGCCAAAACAGAAGACCGTTGCACTCTCAGTTCCGGGAGCCGTTGACTCGGACGGTCAAGATATCGTCATTTGCGTTTGAATTGGCGGCTAATAGATTCGACCGCACTTTGGAAACTCTGTGGCTTCCTTCCAACCTGTGGCGGTCTTTCGCAACAAATAGAATGTCGAGTCCCCGCCGAGGACAATGCTGTTGGCCGGACGTACAAAGTACTCGACAAGGACAATCGCGCGAGTCTTGGTTTCATCGAACCCCACTGCAGAGAGGGAGAAAGCCCCTAGAGAATTCGAGCTCCGAGCGGCGACGAACCTATATTTCTTCTGGAGCGAGAATCTTTCCCTGAGTAGAAACCTTGCCTTTGCTTTCTTGTCAAGGTCTTCTGCGGCTTTTTGGAATTCGGCGGGAACTCTATTGCGGCAATCATTTTTGAGGTCATTGAGTCTCTCCCCGGAAATGGTGTGCTGAAAGATCGACACAGGCTCCGTCTTCCACTGATTAGTTCTCGAAGCGATGATGGAAGACAAAACCAGGTAACCGTCGACGTCGTCATAAGGAAACAGTTGATTTTTTTGGGGGTTGGTTTGTGCGTTCGAGACCGCCAGGAGAGGGGAAAGAGCAGAAAGTAAAAGAGCCAGAGCCATCGAGAGTTTCATCGGCAAGATTCCTTTCCACGCCCCAAAGAAGTCAATGCAATTCTGCAAGTGGAGAGACTCTTCAGACCTGCTGCAACTGCGCAAATCGTTCCACAAACTTCTTCGTCCCGCGCCCCGGAAAACTCACGCTAACCCGCCGGTCGTCATCCTCGCCCTCAACGCCCACCACCGTCCCCACGCCATACTCCGGATGCCGCACCTTGCGCCCAAGCATCGGATCGCCCTGTCCTCCGCGTTTCATTGCCGAACGCCCAAACGTCGGCGTCGTCGAAGCCGCAGCCCGCCGCTGCGGCGCACGCGCCGCAGGCGTCGCTATTCCCCGCACCCGCCGCGTAAACTCCTCCGCGCTATACGAATACTCCGGGTCCGGCTCATATCGCCGCGTCTCTCCAATCTCCGCCATCGACCCGCGCACTGTCTCCACCAACTCGCTCGGAATCTCCGCCAAAAACCGCGAGGGTAGCGACGCCCGCATCTGCTGCTCGTTCCCAAACACCCGCCGGTACACCGCCCGCGTCAGCGTCAGCGTTTTCCGCGCCCGCGTCATCCCTACGTACACCAGCCGCCGCTCTTCCTCAATCCCTTTCTCCTCACCGATCGACCGGCTGTGCGGGCAAATCCCATCTTCCATCCCCGTCAGAAACACGTGGTCAAACTCCAGCCCCTTCGTGCTGTGCAGCGTAATCAGCGTAACGCCCGGCTTTCCCTCAAACGAATCCGCGTCGCTCACCAGTGCCGCCGCATCCAGAAATTCCGTGAACGATTCGCCCGCATCCATCGCTTCGGCCACCGCGCGCACTAGCTCTTCCAGGTTTTCAATCCGCGCCACATCCTCCGGCGCATTGCGGTCCTTCAGAGCACTCATGTAACCGGTCTCATCCAGCACATAGCGCAAATATTCCGCCGGCTCCTTCGTCGAATACCCCTCCTGCAATCGCTGAATCAATTCGCGAAACGCCCGCAGCGGCGCGACCGCGCGGCTCGACGCCGGGTTCGTCATCAACGACTCCATCGCATCCCAGAACGACAGCGATTCTTTTTGCGCTACATCGCGCAACGCATCCACCGTCGTCTTCCCGATGCCCCGCGCCGGCACATTCAGCACCCGCAGCAGCGAAATGTCATCTTCCGGATGCAGCGCCAGCCGCACATACGCCAGCGTATCCTTCACCTCCGCGCGATTGTAAAAACTGAAACCCCCAACCAGCTTGTACCGCACGCCGCGCCGCCGGAATGCCTCTTCAAACGATCGCGACTGAAAATTCGTCCGGTACTCCACGGCGCAGGTCTGGTCCGGATCGTCGCTCAAAATCCGTTCCAGCTCCCCGGCCACAAACTCCGCTTCCGCCTGCGCATCCCGCGCCTCGAAATAACGAAGATTCCCGCCCGCCTCATTTTCCGCGCGCAGCGTCTTCCCCAGCCGGTCCGGGTTGTTTGCCACCACCGCGCCCGCCGCATCCAGAATCTTCTGCGTCGAACGGTAATTCCGCTCCAGCCGGATCACCTTCGCGGCAGGGAAGTCCTGCGAAAAACTCAGCAAAATCGAAACATCCGCTCCCCGCCACCGGTAAATCGACTGGTCCTCATCGCCCACCACGCAAACATTCTGCCGCTCGTTCGTCAGCATCCGCAGCAGCTCATACTGCACCCGATTCGTATCCTGATATTCGTCCACGTGCAGGTACGAAAATCGGTTCCGCCACCGCTCGCGAACTTGCGGCACCTCCCGCAGCAGCCGCGCCGACCGCAGCAGTAAATCGTCGAAGTCCACCGCCTTGCTCTGCTTCAGCAGCGTCTCGTAGCCCGCGTAAATATCCGCAACCTTCCGCGTGTCCGGCCCAAACGCCTCCGCCCGCATCTGTTCCGGCGTCTGCGCGTGATTCTTCGCAAAGCTGATCCGGCTCAAAACATTCCGCGGCGTCAGCGCCTCATCATCTATCTGCAGCTTCGCCATCGCCAGCTTCACCGCCGCCAGCTGGTCGTCATCGTCATAAATCGGAAAATCCTTCGCTAGCCCCGCATGCACCGCCTCGCGCCGCAGCAACCGCGCGCAAAGCGAGTGAAACGTCGAAATCCACGGCCTTTCCGGCGGCACACCCGCGCGCAGCAGCAGGTCCGTCACGCGCGTCTGCATCTCCTCCGCCGCCTTGTTCGTGAACGTCACTGCCAAAATCGCGTCCGCCGGCGTCCCCTTCGAAATCAGGTTCGCCATGCGAAACGTAAGAGCGCGAGTCTTCCCCGTCCCCGCCCCGGCAAGTATCAATAGCGGCCCTTCGGTAGATTCCGCAGCAAGTCGTTGTTCCGGGTTCAATTTTTCAAGCAGGTTTTCCATGGGGTCCGGGGAAGTCAGAATTGTTTTCGCACAACCATGTTAGCCGACGGCGAAGTACCGGGCAAATCAGCGCGCGTACGCGTAAAAATCAATTCGACGGATTGCGGCTGAAATCGATATCGAAATACAAAATCGCCTGCTGCGACGTCATCCTTTGCAAATCCGGCACATACAACCTCGCCGTCTGCAACAAATCCCACTCCCCGCGCAAATCAAAATACACCAGCCCCTCCATCGTGCTGTGCGCTCCAATCACGCCTGAGGGTATCCCGGCATTCTGGCAGTCCCCGTGAAACTCTTCCCAATTTTTGTCCCGTGTCGGCTTCGGCCGGCTGATCGGCAGCGGTATCGGCAACCTCCGCGCCGTCGGGTCCTTCCCGTTCTGCCTCAACATCACCGCATCAGCCACGTCGTCGGCCGTCAGCGCTTCCAGCTCCTGCCGGTTCTCCGGATCCAACTGCACCAGCAGCCGGATGCGATGCAAATTCAGTTTCACCGCCTCATCGTTGTCGTTGCGAATGCTCAGCCGCAGCGCGACAATTCCCGCCCCAAACGGCGTCTTCTTCGGAAACTTTTCCTTATAACGGTTCGCCTGAGTCCACGGATCCACCCCAATCGTCACGCCCTCGTGGGCATCCAGAATGGACGTCCGCAAAGCCTTGCTTTGCTGCCCACCCGCACCCCGCTCCAACAAAATCCCCAAAAACACCACCACAACCACAGCAAGGAGTTTCCTCATGAGGCTATAATAGACTGTTTGCATCCTGAGGCCTTCGATTCTTGGGGGAGAAGCCGGGTTGCTCCGCTTCTCGACCCTCGGGCGCACGCGAATCCCGGAACAACCGGAGTCACATCGAGTGTATTTCCTCTATAGCGTATTGATGGGCCTGGCCGCCCTGCTGACGTCGCCGTATTGGCTCATCCAAGGCCTGCGCCACGGCAAATATCTCTCTAATCTAGGCCAACGCCTCGGCTTTTCCATTTCGGGACTCGAAAAGCTTCCCGCGCAGCATCCTGGCTTAATCTGGATTCACGCAGTCTCTGTGGGAGAAGCCCTCTCCGGCGTTACCCTCGCGCGCCGTCTGAAAGACTCCTACCCCCAGCGCCCCCTCGTCGTCTCTACCACCACCCTCACCGGTTACGCCCTCGCCAAAGAGCGCATGCCGTTCGCTGATGCCGTAATCTATTTTCCCCTCGACTGGGCCTTCAGCGTTCGCCGCGTCCTCGAAGCCATCAAACCCGCCATCGTCATCATCCTCGAAACCGAAATCTGGCCCAACTTCCTTCGCGAATCCGCCCGTCGCGAAATCCCCGTCCTCTTCGTCAGTGGCCGCATCTCCGATCGCTCCTTCTCCCGCTGGCAAAGTTATCTCAATATTTTCGGTTTCTATCTGAAGCCGCTCCTGAAATCCGCCCTTAGCCAAGCCGCCGGATTCCTCATGCAGTCCCAAAAGGACGCCGACCGCATTCGCGCCCTCGGCGCCCCGCCCGAAAAAGTCACCCTTAGCGGCAATCTCAAATACGACCTCGAACTGCCCGCCCCCACTCCCCTCGCCACATGGCTCGAGCAAGAATGCGCCCGCCGCGGCCGCCGCCCCCTCATCGTCGCCGGCAGCGTCGTCGCCACCGAAGAGCCTCTGGCACTTCTCGTCTTCGGTGTAGTCCAGGGCGATTTTCCAAAAGCCCTCCTCGTCCTCGCTCCCCGCAAGCCCGAACGCTTTGCCCCCGCCGCCGAATTTATCGAAGAGTCTCACCGCAAATATGTGCGCCGCTCGGAATTGGCCCTACCGGGTCCTGGTATTTCCCCCAACGCAAATCCCAGCCAGAACGGCATTCCCGACGATGTCACCGTCCTCCTGCTTGATTCCATCGGCGAACTCGCCTCCCTCTATCGCCTCGCCGACGGCGTCTTTGTCGGCGGCTCGCTCGTAGATTCCGGCGGCCACAACATCCTCGAGCCCGCCGCTTTCGGCAAAGTCCCCGTATTCGGCCCGTCAATGGAAAATTTCGCGGCGATTGCGGCTCGCTTCGTGGAATCCAGCGCCGCCATCCAGGTCGAAAGCCCCGAAGACGCCGGCGTCGAAATGATTCACCTCCTAAAGGATCCTGAAAAGATGCAGCGCATGGGCGGCACCGCGCGCCAACTGGTCGAAAGCAGCCGCGGCGCCCTCGACCGCGCCCTGGCCGCCATCTCCCAACAACTTGGCGGTCCCGCGCGATGAATCTGCCGCCGTGGCTGCGTCTGCTGCTGTGGCCCGCATCGGTACTCTACGGCGATCTCGCGCGCCTGCGCGCCCGCCTGTATGCGCAGGGAACTCTCAAAACGAAACGCCTGAACACTCCAGTAATCAGCGTAGGCAATCTCACCGTCGGCGGCACCGGCAAAACCCCCATGGTAATCTTCCTCGCCGAGCGCTTCCTCGCCGAAGGCAAACGCGTCGCCATTCTCACCCGCGGCTACAAAGGCGCCGCCGGCACCAGCGATGAAATCGAGCTGATGAAATTCCGCCTGCTGGATCGTGTAATGTTCGGCGTCGGCCCCGATCGCTACGAACAGGGCCGCAAGCTGGAAGAAAAAGGCGCGGACATCTTTCTCCTCGACGACGGCTTCCAGCATCTCCCGCTCTTTCGCGACGTCAACATTCTCCTCATGGACGCCTCACAACCCCTCGGCCGCGAAAGCATGCTGCCCGCCGGCAATTTGCGCGAACCCGTCTCCGCCATGGATCGCGCCGATCTTCTCGTCATCACCCGCCTCGAGGCATCGCCCGCCACCCTTGCCACAATCGAAAAGCTCCAGGACTATCCCGTCTTTTCCGCCGTCACTCGCCTCCTCGGCTTCCGCCGGCTCAATGCAGGAATCCAACTCCTCTCCGCACAAGAAATTGGCGCCGGCCCCTTCTACGCCTTCTGTGGCATCGGCAACCCCAAAGCCTTTTTTCAAGACCTCAAAACCTGGAACATTCCCGTCGCCCAGTCCAGTGAATTTCCCGATCACCATAGCTACGACCAACGCGACGCACTCGAACTCGAGCAGGTAGCCCGCGCCAGCGGCGCCAAGGCTTTCATCACCACCGAAAAAGACGCGCAAAATCTTTCTGGCGTATCATTCTCCGATTTTCCCGTCTTCATATCCGTAATCGAAATGGAACTCCCCCAGCAGGATGCGTTTCTTGGTTTCATCCGTGATCGCCTCCAAGCCAGGAGCGCCGTGGTATGAAAATCATGATCCGCGCCACAAACTGGGTCGGCGACGCCATCATGGCCCTGCCCGCGTTGCGCGCCGTCCGCCAGCACCATCCCGGTGCAACAATTAGCATCGTCGCCCGCCCCTACGTCGCCGACATTTATCGCGAACAGCAAGTCTCGGACGAACTCATCCCCTACGATCCAAGCGGCGAGCATCGCGGCTGGACCGGCCGGGAAAAACTCGCCTCCGATCTCCGCAGCCGCAATTTCGACGTCGCCCTCCTCCTCCAAAACGCCTTCGACGCCGCCTGGCTAGCATGGCGCGCCCAAATCCCCCAACGCATCGGCTACGCCCGCGACGCCCGCACCCCGCTGCTCACAAAAGCCATCTCGGTCCCCAAGCCCGGCGAAATTCCCCCGCACGAAAAGTTTTATTATCTCGAACTTCTCCGCCGCGCCGGCTGGCTGGATCAGCTCACCGACGAACCTCAAATCACGTTGCGCGTCCCCGACGCTGCCCGTCAGCGCGCCACACAAACTCTGCTCGAAGCCGGTTCGCGTCCCCACGCCCTCCGCATCGCCGTCGGCGCCGGTGCCTCCTACGGCTCCGCCAAATGCTGGCCGCCCGATCGTTTCGCCAAATCATTAAACGCCTTGCTCTCTCGTACCGATGCCGACATCATCCTCTTCGGCACTCCAGGCGAACTCCCCGTCTCCGCCGGCATCGCCGCCGAATTGCAGCGCGCCCCCATCAACCTCACCGGCAAAACCTCCATCGCTGACCTCCCCGGACTCCTTTCCCAATGCCACCTCTTCCTCGGAAACGATTCCGGCGCGATGCATGTCGCCGCCGCCGTCGGCCTGCCGGTTGTCGCCGTTTTCGGCCCCACCGATCCGAACGGCACCGCCCCGGTCACGCCGCGCGTCGCCATCGTCCAGCAAAAGCCCTACTGCAGCCCCTGCTTCCTTCGCCGCTGCCCCACCGATCATCGCTGCATGACCGCCGTCACCCCCGCCATGGTCGAATCCGCGCTGCAATCAGCGTTAGCGGAGGTGCCTTCTGCCTGATCCTTCCGCGCGCCGCCCCGCCGTCTTCCTCGATCGCGACGGCACCATCGCCGAAGAAGTCGGCTACTTGAATCATCTCGACCGTTTTCGTATGTTTCCGTTTGCGGCCGAAGCCATCCGCCGCCTGAATCAGGCAGGCGTGTCCGTGGTGGTTGTCACCAATCAATCCGGCGTGGCCCGCGGCTATTTTCCGGAATCGCTTTTGCACGATGTCCACGACCGTATGAAAAGGGAACTAGCCAAGGCCGGCGCGCATCTCGACGCTGTCTATTATTGTCCGCACGAAAAGTCGCACGCCTGCGACTGCCGCAAGCCGAAGCTCGGCATGCTGCACCGCGCCGTGCAGGAACTCGGCATCGACTTGAAGCGCTCTTATGTCGTCGGCGATCGCTACGGCGACATGGAACTCGCCTTCAACGCCGGCGCAAAGGCAATTTTCGTGAAAACAGGCTACGGCCTCGGCGATTTCACCTGGCACGCGCAAACATGGCCCAGGCAGCCCGACGTGGTTACGGATAATCTCGAGACCGCGGTGGACTGGATTCTGAGGGACAAATGACCAAGCGCTCCAAAAAACAGTTGGCTCCCGCTCCATCCGTGGATCTCGTCGCTCTTGCCGACTACGTCGAGCGCTTCTCCACCAAAACTGTTGTCGTCCTCGGCGACTTCGTTGCCGACGCTTTCCAGTTCGGCGACATCACCCGCGTCTCCCGCGAGGCCCCCGTCCTCATCCTCAAGCACCGGGAAACGCAAATCATCCCCGGCGGCGGCGCGAACGCCGCTAACAATTTCGCCGCTCTTGGCGCGAAAGTAATTCCCATCACCGCCGTCGGCGAAGATCAAGCCGGCGATCGCCTGCTCGAATTTTTCCGCCAGAAAAAAGTTGATGTTTCGGGTGTATTCCGCGTCAAAGGCTGGACCACTCCCACCAAAACCCGATTCCTCGCCGGATGGGCCCACAAAGTCGGCCAGCAGGTCCTCCGCGTGGACTACGAACCCGACACGCCGCTACCCCCCGAGATTCACAACCGAATTCAGTCCACCCTCGCAAAATCGCTCAAAAAAGCCGACGCCCTCGCCGTCTCCGATTACGGCTTCGGCGTGGCATCTCCGCGGGAACTCAGCAAAATTCTTTCTTCCAAAAAACGCCCGCTTCTCACCACCCTCGACTCGCGTTACCGCCTCACCGACTTCAAACGCGCCGGCCTCCACTCCGCCACGCCCAATGAAGGCGAAATCGAAGCCCTCCATCACACCGCCATCGGAAAAAATCTCCCCGAACTCGAACGCTGCGGCCGTGCCACTCTCGGCCAAATGAAACTCCAATCCCTGCTCATCACCCGCGGCCGCGACGGTATGGCCCTCTTCCAACCCGGCATGCAGACCGTCCACATCCCCGTCCACGGCAGCGATCAAGCCGTCGACGTCACCGGCGCCGGCGATACCGTCCTCGCCGCCTACACCCTCGGCCTCGCCAGCGGCGCCTCTCCCCTCGAAGCTGCGCATCTCGCCAACATCGCCGGCGGTCTCGTCGTCATGAAGCGCGGCACCGCCACCGTGTCCCGCGCCGAACTCCTCGAAGCCATCGGCGCTTCCGCCTCCGGCAAAACTTCCTGACCCATGCGCAAAGCCCACGAAAAAATCGTCTCCCGCGAAAAGTTGGTTGTCTTACTGCGAGCCGCCAAGCAGGCCGGCCATCGCATCGTGCTCTCTAATGGCGTCTTCGATACGCTTCACGTCGGCCACACCCGCTATCTCTCCGGCGCAAAAGTCGAAGGCGATCTCCTTGTAGTCGCCGTCAATTCCGACTCCAGCGTCCGCGGACTCAAAGGCCCTGGCCGCCCCATCCTCGACGAACAAGCCCGCGCCCTGCTCGTCGCCGCTCTCCGCGCCGTCGACTACGTCGTGATTTTCCCCGAGCCCAACGTCGAAAAGCTTCTCGAAGAATTGCGCCCCGGCGTCCATGCCAAAGGCACCGACTACACCGCCGACTCCGTCCCGGAGCGCGCCGTCGCCGCCCGTCTCGGCATCCGCGTAGCAATCGTCGGCGACCCCAAAGACCACTCCACGCGTTCGCTTCTCGATGCGATCCGCAAGGCCCCGCATGTCTGAGCCGCGTTTCCTCGTCGTCCGCCTCGGCTCTCTCGGCGACATCGTCCACACCTTCCCCGCCGTCGCCGGCCTGCGCCTGTCGTTCCCGCGCGCCGAAATTATCTGGTTAACGCATCCCCGCTGGACCAATCTCGTCGCCAGCAGCGGCCTCGCCACCGAAATCTGGCCCGTCGATTCCCGCGATCTCTCCAGCGTCCGCCAGGTGATCGCCAGAATCCACGCGCAACACTGGGACGCCGCCATCGACTATCAAGGTCTCTGGAAGTCCGCTCTCCTCCCATTCCTCGCGCGCGTGCCCAGGCGCATCGGCTTTTCCTCCGAAGCCATCCGCGAATTCGGCGTCCCGATCCTCTACACCGACCGCGTACACCCGCACGCCGATCACATCGCCGATCAAAACGGGGAATTGTCTCTTCGCGCGGGCGCGCAATCTGCAGTCGGCCCGGTGAAATTGCAGGTAAGCGAAACCGATCGCCAGCGCGTTTGCTCCGACCTCGCTGCGGCAGGCGTCGACCGCTACATCGTTCTCAGCCCCGGCGGAGGCTGGCGCTCCAAATGCTGGCCCGCGGAACGTTTCGGTGAACTCTGCCAGAAAATTCGCGACGAGTTAAACGTGCGCTGTGTAATCAACTACGGTCCCGGCGAAGAAAATCTGGCTGCCGCGGTGAAATCCGCCAGCGGCAGCGCCGATCCTTTGCTCTACGACGGCGAACTCGGCCAATTAATGGCCCTGCTCCAGGGTGCTCAAAGCATCGTCGGCGGCGACACCGGCCCGCTCCATCTCGCCATCGCCCTTGGCACAAAAGCCGTCGCCATCTTCGGCCCCACCAACCCCGCTCGCAACGGTCCCTACTCGCCGCAGCCCTTCGTCTTGCGCGACCCCGCCGCCGACACAACTCACAAGCGCGAAACCCGAACCGATCCCTCTCTCCTCAAAGTGTCTGTCGTGCAAGTCTTCGACGCCGTCAAGCGACAACTCGGAGTCTCCGCATGACCTGGCTCGATTTCTTCGCCCGCCAGCGCGTCCGCATCGGCTACCTATTAGCAGTTGTAGTTCTATTCCTTTCGCGACCCGAACCTCTTCCCATCCTGCTCGGCGCCTGCGTCGGCCTCCTCGGCCTAGCCATTCGCGCGCACGCCGCTGGCTATCTTCACAAGCAGGCCGTCCTCACTACCACAGGCCCCTACGCCCGCACCCGTAATCCCCTCTACTTCGGCAGCAGCATCCTCGCTCTCGGTGCCGCCATCGCCATGAACTCCTGGTGGTCCGCCGCGCTGCTCCTTTTTTATTTCGCGCTCGTCTACACGCTCGTCATGCGCCGTGAAGAAATCGAACTCCGCGGCCATCACGGCGCCGATTTCGACGCCTACGCGCAATCCGTCCCGCTCTTTTTTCCCCGTTTGACCTCGCCAAAACAGCCAGCCGCCACCGCCGGCTCTTTCTCCTGGTCCCAATATCACAAAAACCACGAATACCAGGCCACCCTCGGTTTCCTCTTCTTACTCCTGGCCCTCCTCGTGATCTGGCGCCTTCACGTTGCCTGAAGCCCCACCCGTGGCACAGCCATTCCTGGCTGTGCGCTTTTCTCTTCTTTCCTCCTTTTCCCTCTTCCTCTTCTCAGCGTCCTCTGCGTTCTCTGCGAACTCTGCGTTAATTCTTTCTTTCTAACTTCACCGAATTCCCGAAGCCTGACTCAACTCTTCTCCCGTCCCACACCCCGCAAAACAATTCACCCGCAAGCTGTGTCCATCCGTAACCACCTGCACCGCTCCCTCCTGATCCGTCCGCAAAATCCGCGCCCCGCTCCCCCGCAACCGCTCCAGCAACTCAGGACTCGGATGCCCATAGGGATTCTGCTCCCCCGTCGAAATAATCGCGACCTGCGGCCCCACGCTCTCCAGAAATTCCGGCATCGTCGAATTCTTGCTCCCGTGGTGCCCCACCTTCAAAACGTCCGCATGCAGTTTTCCCGCCTCCGTCTCCGAAAGCATCGCGTACTCCGCCTGCTTCTCCGCGTCCCCCGGCAACAGCACGCTGCGCTCCTTGTACTGCAGCCTCACCACCAGCGAATCGTTATTCTTCGCGTTCGGCGCAATCTCCTCCGGCGAAATCTGCGGCCACAAGAAATCGACCTGCACGCCATCCCATAAAAAGCTCTGCCCGCGCAATTCGTGCTCGATCCGAACATGCTTCCGTTCGGCAATCTCTTTCAATTGCCCCAGCGCTGGCGTCGCCGTCTCTCGTCCCAGCCAAAGCCGCCCAACCTGAAAATTCTCCAGCACCGCCTTCAATCCGCCGATGTGATCCTGGTGTGCATGCGTCAAAGCCACGGCATCTAGCCTCTGTATCCCCCGCGACCACAAATAAGCCGACACCGCCTCTTCTCCCGGGTCCGGACCTGGAACCTCTTCGCGCCCGCGAAATCCCGCAAACCTTCCACCTCCGTCAATCAACAGCGTGCTCCCCTTCGGCGAAATCACCAGGATCGAATCCCCCTGCGCCACGTCCAGAACATCCACCTCCAGCGCAGCGCGCTGAACTTCAGCAGGGAAGGGATACGTCGCAATCACAAGCAATGCCAGAAGCAATCCCGTCGCCGCGAGCCACTTGGACCGCTTCCACAAATTTCCCTCCGAGCGTAGCCCTGCCGCCAACAAAATTCCGCATGCAAAAAATGAAATCGTCACCCACACCGGCGGCCCAGGAATCCGATAGCTCCCATGCGCAAATCCCGCAAACCAGCCGACCAGATGCCCCTGCAACGCAACCAGCCAGCCGAGCGGCCAAGCGAGGAAGCGCGCAACCGGCGGTGAAATTATTGCTCCACACAGCGCGAAAAATCCCAGCGGCACAATCACGCCCGTCAACGGCACCGCAAACAGATTCGCCATTGGTCCCATAAGCGTCACCCGGTGAAAATCCCGCGCCATCAGCGGCAGCATCCCAAACTGCACCACCACCGAAAGCGCGATCATCTCTGCCCCGCGCAGCGACCATCCAAGTCCTTTGACCCCAAAATCCTGCGCCCACTTTGCATTTCTTGCGGATAATCTTGAACTCATCGCCGCCACAGCCGCCCGCAAATCCAGACGGAACTGCACCTGCCGCGCAGAAAACGCCCCGTCCCGCGTGACATCGCGCCAACCATGCAGCGCTCGAACATATGGCTGTACATGCCGCTCCATCCACTGCACCGCAATCCCCGCAATGCACCCAATCGCCAAAAATGAAAGTTGAAAACTCGTATCGAAAGCCTCTGACGGCTTGGCCACCAACAACGTCAGCGCCGCAACCGCCGCCGAATTCAGAATCTCCAGCCGCCGGTAAAGAAATCCCGCCAGCACCACAATCCCCGTCATCAGCCCCGCCCGCAAAACCGGTGCCCGCTGCTCCACCACAGCGATGTAAGCGAACAGCGCCGCCAGCAGCATCACCGTCGCCAGCGTCCGCGGCAATCGCAATCGATTCCCCAGCCAATACAAGAAAAATGCCAGCGCCCCCACATGCAATCCTGCCACCACCAGCACGTGAAACACGCCCGTCTTCTGAAAATCCACCGACTCCGCCTGATCCACAAAACTCCGGTCGCCCAGCAACATCGCGCGCAAAATTCCCGCCGTCTGCGGCGCCCCGGGATAAAGCGCATCCAGCCGCTCGCGCAGCAAAGCCCGCAGCCGCGCCAGCCGTGTCCCCATCGTCGCCGGCGGCGTCGAAATCCGCTCCAGCAGCGAACCCGCTCGCAACGTCGCCAGCAAATGAATATTCTCCTGCGCCAGATATTCTCGCCGGTCAAACGCCCCAGCATCTCGGAATACCAATGGCAGCCGCGCCTGCGCCATCACCGACACTTCATCCCCCGCATGGACTTCCGGCAGCGCTGCCTCGCCTTCCTTCGGCGTGAACCCCATCCGCATCCCGCCCGTAATCGGAATCATCCCCGTCACGGTCTCCACCCCCGAAAGTTCCATCTCCAGCCCCACACCCCACGGCAACCGCGCCGGCTCGCTTCGCAAATGTCCGTACCACCGCAGCGGCGTCTTCAATTCAATTTGCCCCGCCGCAATTCGGCTCAGAACGCGCGCGGCCGCCAATGGTCGTGAAGCCGCAACCATCCCAATCGCGCCCAGTCCAATCCATCCGAGCAGCGAGAAAATCGCTGCCGCCCAAAGCCTGTCGCGCCAAGCAAACAGCAGCCCAGTAATCAGAAGGGAGAAAATGCCAAGAAAGGAAATTCCCAAAACGCCATGCGAGAGATGCAACTCCCGGCCAAACAAAATGCCGCCCGAAAATGCAGCGGCAATCGCTACGGCCGGAATCCTCATGTCACTCTTCGCAACCTCACCAACGTTTCGATGTGATACGTCTGCGGGAAAAGATCAAACAGCTGAATGTCCGAAACCTCATATCGGTGCCCGGGCGCCGTCTCCGTCTGGGGCTTCCGCTCCGAACCCGTCAAAACCGCCAAATCCCGCGCCAGTGTGGATGGATCGCACGAAAGATAAACAATCTCCGGCGCCCCCAGTGTCGCCAACCGCGCCGCAGTATCCGCGCCCAATCCCGATCGCGGCGGATCCAGTAGCACCAGATCCGGCTGCTCCGTGAATTTCTTCAAAAATTCTTCCGTGTGCTCGTTTTCCGACACCACTTCCACGCCAGCAGTCTTCACGTTTTCGCGCAAGTCCTGCGTCGCCGCCAGATTCGCGTCCACGCTCACCACCCGTGAAAACGCCTTCGCCAAAGGCAGTGTGAAGAATCCCACGCCCGCATAAAGGTCCAGCGCGAACCCGCCCTTCTTCCCGCCCACCACCGCCTGCAGCAACTCCTCAATCAAAAAGCGGTTCACTTGAAAAAACGACAGGTGGTTCACGCGAAACGTAAATCCGCCGGCCTGCTGCTGCAAATAACCCGGCCCCGACAACTCGAACCGGTTCTTGCTCTGATCTAGCAGCAGAAGGCTTTCCAGGTTTGGCAATGCTTTCTTGAAATCCGCCACCAGATCTTTCGCGGGTTTCACAAACCGCTCAAACGCTGCATTCAACGCAATCTTCGTATCTGTCGAATCCGCAAACGCCTCAATCTCCAGCAATCCCGTCGGCAAAGTATTCGCCCGCGCCATCTCCTGCAATATCTGAAACGCCTCATGCAACGCCGGCGAAAGCACCGGACACTGGTCAATCGGCACAATCCGCGCGCTCTCGGTCTGAAAATATCCCAGCGCCCGCGGCAGCGCCTCCCGGTAAGCCCACTGCGCCCGGTTCCTGTATCCGTAAGGCTGCGCGGTATGCTCCGCAATCGCGCCGTCCCACGAAATCCCTCCCAGCCGCGAAAGCGTCTCCCTCAAAATCTCTTTCTTCAGCCGCACCTGCTCCGAAATTTCAATGTGCTGGTAATCGCATCCCCCGCACACCTGAAAGTGCGGGCAAGGCGCCGCAATTCGCGCCGCCGCGGCCTGCTCAACCTTAACCAAACTCGCATGGATCAGCTTCTTCTTCCGCGTCCGCACCGCCGCCCGCACCTGCTCCCCCGGGAGCACATAAGGAACGAACACGGTGTTGCCGTCAGCGTGCGCCAATCCCTCACCGCCATAAACCAGCTTCTCAATTGATAATAATAACTCATCAGCCATAAATGTGCACTCTCATCCTTTTTTTCGGGAAGCCACACCGCGGTGCAAAATCTAGGGGCACGATAAATCGTGCCCTCTTCGCCAGCCTTCGTAGGGACCACCTTCAGGTGGCCCCTCGTTCCGATGTAGAGGCGGCTTTACTCCGCCCGCTTGCTCCTACTCTACGCAAAATAAAATAGACTGAGTCTCGGCAGGCGGTATTCGTCCAGCAGGCGTTTCTGCAAATATTGCTTTTCCACCACGGCCAATTGCGCTGCCTTCATTTTGCGCCGATATGCCGCCAATTGCGAATCCACCTCGCGCCGGATCTTCAGCATCAGCTCTTCGCTCGCATTGCTAAGCAGCGAAGCGTGCAGCTTCTCATCCAGAATCGTCAGCCGCCGCTCCAGATCCTCCAGGTCCACCTGACCCGGCGCTTCCAGCAGCGTCATCGCCCCGGAAAGGGAACTGGCCACGTTCCCAAACAGCAAAGCCACCGCAGGCTGCGATTCGCCAACCTTCTCCGCCGCTTTCCTCAACAACTCAATATTTTTTTCCAGATAAGCCCGCACGTCTTCTCGCGAAAACACCTCTTTCGCCGCCTGGCTTCCATTCGAAGGTTGCGCCCCCGCGGCCGCCTCCTGGCTCTCTTCCGCCGCCTCCAGCACCGCATCCGTGCAGTACGCCAAACTCTTCAGCGGTTTCCCCGCGCCTCGCCGCGACCTCTGATAGCTCTCAAACGCCCGATCAATCCCTTTCAGAGCCGCTTCCAGCGGCACCCCGGCCTTTTGCCATGTTTCCATGATCGCCCAATCCAGCGGCGATACCAGCAGGTGCGCCCCGCGCTTCTTCCAGAAATGCTCTTCAATTTCCGTGAAGTAATTAAAGTAGTTCCAATTTTCCATTTTGGAGTGCGGTAGCTCTGCCACCGCTTTTACAGTCTACGCACCAAGTCAAAACCAACCGGAATAGCAATGATTTTTGTTAACCGTATCCGCGCTGTGGCCGTGCCCCGAAACCCAGCCTACCGCTCCGCTTTCTTCGAGCCCCGCGCAGCCGCTGGCACTCCCGGTGAAATCCCAGCCTCACGCGGCGCATCAACATGCTGATTCTTTTCCCAGATCAGCCGCAAGCCAGTCAAAGTCAAAAACTCATCCACATGCTGAATATGTTTCGTCCCGCGCGCCACCAGCCGCGCCTGTCCGCCCGTAGCCACCACGGTTGCCTCAGTCCTCAACTCCGCCTTCATCCGCGTCAGCATTCCGTCCACCATATCCACCGCGCCGTAGTACAGACCCGCCTGCATATGCGTCACCGTATTCGTTCCAATCACTTTACCCGGGTCCTTGATCTCCACGCGTGGCAACCGTGCCGCCCGGCTGAACAGCGCCTCCGACGCAATCCCAATCCCCGGCGCAATCACCCCGCCCAGGTATTCGCATTTCGCCGATATCACGTCGAACGTAATCGCCGTCCCAAAATCGATCACGATGCATGGCCCGCCATACTGGTGAAACGCCGCCACTCCATTCACAATCCGGTCCGCCCCCACCTCCATCGGATTGTCCACCAGCACCGCCATCCCGGTCTTTACTCCCGGCTCCACAAACAGCGCTTTCTTCCCCAGATAAATTCGCGACATCTCCGCCAGCGTCCAATTCACCGGCGGCACCACCGAACTGATCATCACCCCGGTAATGTCTTCCTGGTTCAGCCCCGCATAAGAAAACAGATTCCGCGTCAGCACGCCATACTCATCCACCGTCTGTGACCGCGCCGTTGTCAACCGCCAGTTCGCGATCAACTCCTCCCCGCGAAACACCCCCAGCACCGTGTTCGTATTCCCCACATCAATCGTCAGCAGCATCTAGCGCCCCGTAGCGGCCACCTTCAGGTGGCCCAGCCATCCAACTCTGCAGCCTCTCGTGAGCTACAATGCCCAAGCGCCGGAGGCGCGAAAGAAGTTTGCCAAGCGTGTAAGCGCTGGGAACCCATCGCGCTAATTTGCAAGCCCCGGAGGGGCGACACAATTGTCGAAATTCAATTTTACTTCACCTCACTCACATCCCCCGCAATCACGGTAACACTCCCGCCGTCCTCTTTCCTCACAATCAACAATCCCTCGTCACTCAATCCCGCCGTCGTTCCCACAAACGTCTCCCGTCCAGTATCCACCTTCACGCGTTTCCCATTCGCAAAATTCGAAATCAATTCAAACCTCTGTACCACATACGCCGCACCCTCCTGCAGGAACCGATTGTAATCGGTCTCGAATTGGCTCAGCAACTTCACCAGAAATTCTAGCCGCGAATGCAGCCTGCCCGTCTCCTTGCGAAGGGAAGTAGCTGTCGCGGCAATCTCCCCGGGAAACTTCTCCTGGCTCACATTGATCCCGATCCCCACAATCACAAACCGCACCGCGTTCGGCTCCGCATGCATCTCCGTCAAAATTCCGCCCAACTTCTTCCCGTTCAGCAACAAATCATTCGGCCATTTCAACTCTGCCGCCAAGCCCGTCTGCGCCAGCACCGCCGTGTGCGCCGATAAACCTGCTAGCATCGTCAGCAACGGCGCCTGCACCGGAGAAAGCTTCGGCCGCAGCAGCAGCGTCACATAAAGCCCCGCTCCCCGCTCCGAATGCCAACTTCGCCCCGCGCGCCCCCGCCCCGCCGTCTGCTCTTCCGCCAGTACCACCGCGCCTTCCGGTTCGTCCGCGTACCCCAGTTCCATCGCCACGCGGTTCGTCGAATCCGTCTTGAAAAAGTGGTACACGCGTTTCCCGAACAGGCTGCCCTTCATCCGCTTCCGTACCATGTCCGGCGTCAAAATGTCGGGAACTTTTTCCAGAAAATATCCCGTCCGCGGCTGCCCCTTCACGCGCACGCCCAGCTCGCGCAACCGTTCCACCCAGCGCCACACCGTCGAACGCGACACCCCGATCTCCCGCGCAATCCGCGCGCCGCTAATGACAATCGTAGCGTTCTCTGAAAGCAGCGTAAGCAACGCCGCCAGTCGCCGGTCAGTCGTCCCGGGAAGGGTATTAGCTTGCGGCATCAGGCCCTGGTCCTGTGCATCACGCGCACTAGCTTACTTGCCCACCCTCCGCTCCACAAGCCCGTGCAATAACGCCCATGTGGCTCCCTCTTCGTGCAAGGGCGGCTTTTTATCCTAAGCGCTTCGAGCGCAGGAAACGCCGCCCTCTTTCTTTGTGGCACAGCCATTCCTGGCTGTGCTCTTGGGTTTTCTCTTTTCTGATTCCGTCATCCCGACCGGAGCGACCCGATTTTCTCTTCCGAGCCATTTTGTGGCGCGTCGGGCCGCGGAGTGGAGGGACCGCGGCAACCAACCATCGCCCAAGAGGTTTTCTCTGTGATCTCTGCGCTCCAACCTCTGTGTCCTCTGTGTTAAATCTCTTTTTCTGCGAACATGGGTTTAAGTCTTATCCGCCGCGCTCTCCCCAAAAACCTCCACCACACAATCCGCCCGCAACCTCCGCGTAATCTCCGCCAACCGCCGCGCCTCTTCCGCATTCACGCCAACCAGCAACACCGCCTCGGCCCCAGCCCCAATCGCCTCGCGCAACTCCTCTTCGTCTCGCACCACAATCTGCACCATCAACCCAGCGCCATCTTCTTCCGTAGGCGCGCTACCCACCGCCTCATACGCGGTAATCGCCCGCGGAGTCATCAGCATCGAAGCAAAACTATGCGCCTCATCCAGCGCCGCCTTAATCCCCCCAGCCAGCGCAATCTCCTCTTTCCCCACCAAAATTCTTCCCGGCTTTCCCAATCGTTCCCAACTCCCCGGGAACGCCATTCTCCCGAATGGCGTTCTTCCCCTCACCCCTCCAGCTGCGCCTTCCGGCCAACCATCTTCCCCAACTCTACCCTCTGCTCCGCCATCGCCTCTTCCATCTGGGCAATAATCTTCTCCGGTGCCCGGCTCCGAAACGTTTCATTCCCCAACTGCTTCTCCTTCGACGCGATCGCCTTCTGCAACCCTTCAATTTCCTTCTTCAAGCGCGCCAACTCCGCCGCCACATCAACCGTTTCCTCCGCATAAGGAATCCGCAAATCAAACTCAGCCGTCGAGCGCATTCCTCCGCCGCCCTCCGCAAGTTTCCCAGCCACCACGCTCAATCCCGAAAGGTTCCCCAGCCGCTGGATCGCGTCACGATTCGCCTCAATCACTCCCCGTGTTTTCACCACCGCACTCGCAAACTCCGCCGCCACCTTCTTCTTCGGGTCCAGCTTCATCTCTGATCGCACCGTCCGCAATCCCTGAATCACTTCCTGGATCAACGCGAAATCAGCCAGCGCCCCCGCATCCTTCCACTCCGCCCGCGCCTCCGGATACGCATCCAACGCAATCGACTTCGCCCCCGTCCTCTGCGGCAACTGGTGCCACAACTCCTCCGTCAAAAACGGCATGAACGGGTGCAGCAGCCGCAGTGCCGCATCAAATCCCGCAAACAAATTCTTCCACGCCACATCGGCCCGCCCGCGATCCGCGTTCTGCAAATCCGGCTTCACCCACTCGATATACCAGTCGCAAAAATCCCCCCAGAAAAATTGATAAACCGCCTGCGCCGCCTCATGAAACCGGTAATTCGCCAGCGCGTCATTCACGATCTCCACCGTCACCGCAATCCGTGCAAACAGCCACCGGTCCGCCAACGGCCCAGCGCCCGCATGCGCATAAGGCGCCTGAGCCCGCACCTCCGGCGCAGCCAGCGCCTCAATCGACGCCCCGCCCTCCTCATACTTATCCAGATTCACAAACAAAAACCGCGCCGCATTCCAAATCTTGTTCGCAAACGACCGCGCGCCCAGCAACCGGTCATCCGACAGCACAATGTCCGTCCCCGGCGCCGCCATCGAAGCCAGGCAAAACCGCATCGCATCCGTCCCGTACTGCTCGTTCAAGGCCACCGGATCGAGTCCCGTCCCCTTCGACTTCGACATCTTCTCCCCGCTCGTCGTCCGCACCAGCGAGTGCAGATACACCGCGCGAAAGGGAACCTGCCCCGTAAAGTGAATTCCCAGCATGGCCATCCGCGCCACCCAGAAAAACAAAATGTCGTACCCGGTAATCAGCAAAGTCGTCGGATAATACCTCTGAAAGTCCGGCGTCTTCTCCGGCCATCCCAGCGTCGAAAACGGCCACAACCCCGAGCTGAACCACGTATCCAGCACATCCGGGTCCTGCTTCAATTCACCCGAACCGCACTTCGTGCACTTCGCGGGCTCCTCCCGCGCAACGATCACTTCTTTGCACTTCCCGCAATGCCACGCCGGAATCCGGTGTCCCCACCAGAGCTGCCGCGAAAGCGTCCAGTCCCGGATATTCCTCATCCAGTTGAAATATTCCTGCCGCCGGTTTTCCGGCACGATCAGAATCTCGCCGCGCTCCACCGCCGCAATCGCCGGCTCCGCCAGCGGCTTCATCCGGCAAAACCACTGCGTCGATGCACGCGGCTCCACGATCGTTTTGCTGCGCTCGCAAATTCCGATCGCGCTGACGTGATCCGTAATCTTTTCCAGCAATCCCTGCGCCTTCAAATCCTCCACAATCTTTTTCCGCGCCACAAAGCGATCCAGCCCCGCATACGCCCCCGCATGGCTGTTCATGTGACCGTCGTCGGTCATCACGTCAATCTGCGGCAACCCGTGCCGCTTGCCCACTTCAAAATCGTTCGGATCGTGCGCCGGCGTTATTTTCACGGCGCCCGTACCAAACTCCCGGTCCACCATCTCATCACCGATAATCGGAATCTCGCGATTCAGCAGCGGCAGAATCACTTTCCGCCCGATCAGGTGCTTGTACCTATCATCTTCCGGATGCACCGCCACCGCCGTATCCCCAAGCATCGTCTCTGGCCGCGCCGTCGCCACCGTAAGAAATTCCCCGGTCCCCACCACCGGATACTTGATGTACCAAAGATGCCCCGGCCGCTCCTCGTGAATCACTTCCAGGTCGCTCAAAACCGTCAAACACACCGGGCACCAGTTCAGCAGCCGGTTATCCCTGTAGATCAATCCCTCTTCATACAACCGCACAAACACTTCGATCACCACGCGCGAAAGCTCCGGCGACAACGTAAACTTCTCCCGCGACCAGTCGCACGACTCCCCAATCTGCTTCATCTGCCGCTGAATCGTTCCGCCGCTCTCTTCCTTCCATTGCCACACGCGCTTGATGAACTCCTCGCGCCCCAAATCCCGATAATTAATTCCTTTTTCTGCCAGTTGCCGCACCACCACGCGCTGCGTCGAAATCCCCGCATGATCCGTCCCCGGCAAATACAAAGTGTTGTACCCACGCATCCGGTGCCATCGCGTCAAAATATCAATCTCCGTGTGGTCCAGCATGTGCCCGATGTGCAGCGACCCGGTCACATTCGGCGGCGGAATCACGATCGAAAACACCGGCCCCGGCTTCCCGGGGTCGGCCTTAAACAGCTCCTCTTTGGCCCAGAACTCCGCCCAGCGCGGCTCTATCTGTTTCGGTTCGTAAGTTTTGGCGATTTCCCGCGGCATCCCGATGCGTTCTCCTAGTCTTCCCGCGCAGCAGCGCAAGGCGCGCTCCACCCATCGCAGGGTAATCTTCGAATATACGGGCAGCCCGCAACCCCCGTCAATTCAACCCCAGTAGCGGTCACCTTCCACTTGCCCGCCGCAGGAGGGAGGTGGCCAACTTTTGAGTGCGGAGGCAGAGCCTCCGCTTTTACGCATCCATCATGCTCACCCAACTGACGATTTCTGCACCAACGCGAGTACGTGTCATCCCGAATCCGCGTTTTTGCGGGTGAGGGATCTGCTTTTCGCCCGAATACCAACTCATCCACAAAAACAAAAAAGACCACCCAAAAGGTGGCCTTCTCCCAAAATATCCTCAACTTAAAATTATTTCTTCGACGTCAGTTCGTCCTTAATTAGCGCCTCAATCACCGGCTTCAAAATCTCCTGCGTCACCCTCTGCAGCACATCCGGATTCATCTTAGCGACCACCCGCGCCACCAGCGCATCCATATCCAGTTGTTGTGCCTCAGCCGCCGCCGCCGGTTCCGCGTGGTGAACCACCTCCACCGCTTCCGTCACGTAAGCAGGCTCTTCCGCCGCCGCAGGTGTCTCCACCTGCGAAACAATGTTCGTCTCCGGTTCCTGATACGCCCGCACTTCCTGCGTCTCATTCAATTCCGCAGGCGCGCTCGAAACATAAGCCGATTCCGTCGCCGCTTCCGGCGCCGAGAAATCCAACGCGGGAAGTTCGTACGATCCTTCCGGACTCTTCGACTCTGAGCTCTCCACAGAAGCTGCCGCCGGCGCTTCGTTCGCATCGGCATGGTGTTCCTGGGCAAATTCCGATTCCCGGTGGAAAGAAGTCTGTTCCACAAACTCAGTCACCACCGCGCTCGGCGACTCAGGCGCCGCCGCAGCCGGCTCTTCCTGAAAGAATTGCTCCGCTTCAGTAACGCTCGGTGGCATCGAAGGTGCCGGCGTGTCCCAAGTCGCCGCAAGCAGCGACGCCTTCTTCGCTTCCAATTCCCACGGCGTATCCGTCACGCTCGCCCAGTTCGCCGGTCCAACGGCTTCCGCTCTTTGCGGGGCTGGTTCGATCACAGTCGCATTCACGTCTGCAGGAGCGGGAACCTCAGCGGCCTGTTCGGTCGCGCCCGTAACCTTTTCCTGAACACTGGTCGCCAGTGCCGCCGCCCACGCATCTCCCGCAAACGGCGCGGGTGATCCGAACGGCTTGTTCTCCAGGGTTGACACTCCAACTCGCGGCGCCTCCGCCACTTCTTCTACCGGTGTCGCTTCCACCGGCGTCCATTTGTGACCTGCAGCGCCATTTGCCGGTGAGCTCCCGTGAAACGCCTCATCCCGCCAATCCTGTACTTTCGTCTTGCTCGATGACGACGCAATCTGCTCCGCAGGCTCTTCCAAGCCGTCCGGTCGCCATCCGCCTCGCCCGGAACCCTCTTCGTCTTCCTCTTCTTCCACTTCGTCCGATTCGTTCGCCGTGCCCCAATGTCTCGCTGCTTCCAATGCCTCGGTCGGCCTGGCCGTTAACGTCAGGTCGTCATCCACTTCCGGCGTTTCCAACAGGCTCCCAAATGCCAGCGGTTCGCTCCCGGCCGCAAACTTCACGGAAGCAGGTCCCGGCGTGGAGAACGTTCCCACCACTGGTTCCGCTTCGGCTTCCGGCACCGCCGTCACCGCCGCAAGTTTGGCGGTCGCCACAGGGCCCAGAACCTCTTTCGCTACTCGTCCTGTGCTTGCCGGCGCCTTTTCCGCAGCCGCAGGCTCGTTCCCCAATGGCACACCTGCCCGCGCCAGCGCAGACTTCACCATCGAAATCAGGGGATCCGGCGGCACAAACGGCTTCTTCAAAACACCATCCGCGCCCACTCTTTGCGCTTCCTGCTCATCCAAGGGATCAAACGCTCCAACCAGCAAAATCACCGGAATATGGCACAGGGTTCGATCGTCTTTGACGTACTTGCAGACTTCATACCCGTTGCGCACGGGCATAAACACGTCCGCCAGAACCAGATCGGGGCGAATATCGGAAATCTTCCGAACCGCGGCTTCACCGTTGCCGACGGCGACGACGTCGATGCCCTGATCCTTCAGGGCAAGCCCGACCATCTTTTGTATGTTGCTGTTGTCGTCCGCAACCAGAATCTTGGCCACCGAACGTCCTCCAGACACTGATTTCAACCGGGAGACAGGGATACAAAATGTATTGGAGCACCGAGCGGTGAAGCCGTCAATCAGGAGAAACGGTAGTGTGTCGGAAGCGGCTATGCTCTGTGCTAAATGAACTACCTGTCCTAACGGACAAGGGGCGCGGCACCCGCCGCACCCCTTTTTCACAAAACTTACGTTGCGGCCACCTTCAGGCGGCCCTCTTGCAGTTGTAGCGGCCGCCGTCTGCGGCGGGCGCCTTTTCTTCTGTGCCCAACCCCACTCTTACCACGGAATCAGCTTCTTTATACCCTTTTTCTTGCTGCTCGATTCCTTCTGATTGGTATTTGCATCCGCACCGGCCGGCGCTGACGTTTTCGTCGCATCCGTCGTCGCGTTGTCTGTAGCCGTCCCGTCCGCCTTGGCCGGCTCTGTGGTCGCCGAAACTGGAGTCGCCGCATCCGTCGAACTCCCGCTCGAACTGTCTCCTGTAGTCCCCGAGGTCGTATCTTCCGCCCCGGCGGAGTTTGCCGGTGCCGGGTCCCCGGGCCTCACCGTCTCAACAACTGCGGTCGAACTGGACGAACTCCCTCCGCTAGACGATACCAGTGTCGTACGGTTCCCCCCGCTCAACGTATCCGTCGGCCCATTATCCGATTCCGGCTCCATCTGCGGATTTCCGTTGAACGCGGCGGGGTGCACGTCAGGCGCATTGTGCAGAATGCCGATGGCCCGGTGAACCGGAGTCTCCTTCGGCCGCGGCGCGTTCTGCTCTGCCGTCATCCACGCCAGCGCCTTTGGATCCGGTTGGGGAATCGGCACACCGAACGACTTCAATTTGTCTTTTGCGAGTGGGGCCTTCTTGGAAAGCGGATAATTCTTTACCAGCAGCGTATAGTAGCCGCCGGCAATATCCTTCCGCTCGCTCTTCTCAAACACGTCGCCCAGCATCCACAGCGCGTCATCCGATTTGCTGTACAACGGATACCGGCTCACCAGCGGTGCCAGTCGCCCCGCAGCCGCCCGCCGGTCGCCTTTCACGTAATAGTAGTAAGCGATGCGGAATTGCCCCTCCGCCAGAACCTCCTGCACTTCCCGTAGTCGCTGTTGCGCATTCGGAGCCAGCGGGTCTTTCGGGTACTTCTGCAGGAACGTCTGAAACTCTTCTTCCGCCAGTTTCGCGTGGGTATTGTCGCGGTCGGCCTTGGCCATTTCGTTGTAATTGGCCATGGCTACCTGCATCTGTGCGTACGCAGCTTCCGGCAGGAACGGGAAGAAAACGATGAAGTCCTTGTATCCCGCCACCGCTTGCGTCGTATTGGCGGTGCCGCCCTCCTTGAAATAGGAGTCCGCAATCGCCAGCTTGGCCTTTGCCAGGTACTCGCTGTCCGGGTAGGTGTTGATGAGCGTCTGCAAACCCAAACGCCCCACCTCGTGGCGCCCGTGCTTGATGTCGTTCACGGCCTTGTCGTAGAGCTGCTTGTCCGGCTCGGCCGTGTTCGTCGCATCCGTGGACTTATTGACTTTTTTCTTCTTGTGTAAAATCTGGGCGGTGCACTGGCTGGCGGATACCAACACAAGCGCACTCATGAGAAGAAGCGGTAATCGCCGCAATCCACACCTCACAGTTGGCATTCTGGCTCCGTGCCGCGGTTCCTGGTTGGATGGGTGAGACCCCTCACCTACGGCTCGGACCCCCCTAGTATAGCCTGAACGAAAGGACAGCTGCCGGCGAACTTTGCCCCTCCGGCCAGTACACCAGAAGCTGCCTCTGTGATGCGCCCACCTGCCTTCGCGGTTTTCCGTCCGTCCCGTGGCATAGCCATTCCTGGCTGTGCTCTTTTCTTCCTCTTGCCTTTGTAGGGCCCGCCTTCCGCCCGCCCTGACGCACGAAGGGAGGCGGGCCGCTCTTGGGTTTTCTGTCATCCCGATCGGAGTGCCGGCTTTTCCTCCGCGCCGCATTTTGGGCGCGTCGCCACGGAGCGCGCTTTTTGCGTCCCGTGTGCTTCACCGGGATGGAGGGACCATGGCAACCTTTCTCACACTCCACAACTCGCTGATATGCACAGCTTCTAGTCCCTTCCAGCCCTCCCAACTTTTTCAACGTTTTGTAATACCCATCCCCCTCAACCGTAACTACAATACTTACAACCCGTTCGTTCCCGGAGGGACGCGGCCTCGCACATGGACAAAAAGAAATTTCTCTTCGTTTCGCTCTCCAGCTTGATCGGCGACATCGCCTGGCAGGTAGTCAAAGAAGGCCACGAAGTCCGCTACTACGTCGAAAACGAAAAAGAACGCGACATCGCCGACGGCTTTGTTCCCAAATCCAGCGACTACGAAAAAGACTGCAAGTGGGCCGACATCGTCATCTTCGACGACACCCTCGGCCAGGGCGCCAAAGCCCAGGCCCTCCGGGCCGCCGGCAAGCCCGTCATTGGCGGCACGCCCTACACCGATAATCTCGAAGATGACCGCTCCTTCGGCCAGGAAGAGCTGAAAAAGGCCGGCGTCACCATCATCCCGTACCAGGAATTCGATTCCTTCGAGCCCGCCATCGAGTTCGTCAAAAAAAATCCCGACCGCTACGTCATCAAGCCCAGCGGCGAAGCCCAGAACGTCAAGCGCCGTCTCTTCGTCGGCGAGGAAGAAAACGGCGACGACGTCGTCGGCATGCTCGAGGCCTACAAAAAAGCCTTCTCCGACGAAATAAAAGTTTTCCAGCTCCAGCGCCGTGTCAATGGAGTCGAAGTCGCCGTCGGCGGCTTTTTCAACGGCAAGAAATTCATCAACCCCATCAACATCAATTTCGAGCACAAAAAATTATTCCCCGGCGAAGTCGGTCCTCCTACCGGCGAAATGGGCACAGCCATGTTCTGGAGCGAGCCCAACGCCCTCTTCAACCGCACCCTGCTCAAAATGGAGCCTAAGCTCACCGAGGAAGGCTACATCGGCTACATCGACGTCAACTGCATCGTCAACAACAACGGCATCTACCCGCTCGAATTCACTTCGCGCTTCGGCTATCCCACCATCAGCATCCAGCAGGAAGGCATCCTCACGCCCATCAGCGATTTCTTCTGGGAACTCGCGGGCGGCCTCGATCCCAAATGGCGCACGCGCAGCGGCTTCCAGGTTGGCGTCCGCATCGTCGTACCGCCCTTTCCCTTCGACGACGAAGCCACCTTCGAATCCTTCTCCAAAAATGCAGCCATCGTCTTCAAGCGCCCCACCAACGAAGGCATCCACATCGAAGACGTCAAAATCGTCAACCAGCAATGGCTGGTAGCCGGCACCTCCGGCGTCGTCCTGATCGTGGTCGGCCTCGGCCAAACCATGAAGCAAGCCCAAGCCCAGGCCTACTCCCGCATCAAAAACATTTTGATTCCCAACATGTACTACCGCACCGACATCGGCGACCGCTGGGCCGAAGACTCCGACAAACTCCACAACTGGGGATATTTGCGTTAGTACCGAGTCCGCAGGAGCGCTTCTCTCTTCCTTCTTCAATGTAGCGCTGGCTTTCAAGCCAGCTCTTGGGTTTGCCACCAACTATCGCGGTTAGTCGACGATAGCTTCTGCCGGCCCATTCGCGGCCCCTAATTGCTCGCTTACTTCTACTCGCGCTTCGCCGCCCCCGCTCCTTCCGCCGGAGTCATCGAACCCCCGACGTTTTCATTCTCTTCACTTCGGTACGAAACAATCTCACGATGGTGTTTACCCCAGCTCGCCATGGCCGCCAGAATCGGCATCAGAGTTCTTCCATACGACGTCAACGAATACAGCACTTCCGGCATTTTTCCCGCCTTGATTTTTCTGGCTAGAATACCGTCTGCTTCCAGTTCTCGAAGTTGTTGCGTCAAAACCTTCTGCGCCGCCTCCGGCACTTCTCGCTTCAACTGTCCGTAGCGCCGCGGCCCTCCCTTGAGCGCAAACAGTATGATGGGTTTCCATTTGCCCTCGATCACGTCCACCGTCGTCCTTACCAGGCAGTCTTTTAGTCGCATGGCTCCTCGACAGTTACAAAATTGTGCCTACTGGACGCCCGGACCTCACTATGCCAAAAATTATTTTGTATTGGGAAGCTTAATTTTTGTATTGGGAGGACGGATGATCGTCGAATATATCCGCTACGAAATTGAAGAACCGCGCAGGCCGGCCTTTGAAGAAGACTACTGCAAAGCACGCGATGTCCTGATGAAATCGCCTCATTGCCTTTTCTTCGACCTCTCGCACTGCATCGAGGATCCCGCATTTTACACTCTGTGCATTCACTGGGATTCTGAAGAGGGCCATAGGAAGGGATTTCGCAATAGCCCGGAATTTCCTTTATTCCTAGTCCACGTCAAGCCGTACCTGGCAAATGTCCGCGAAATGCGTCACTACTGGCCGACTTGCAGCGTCGAGAGCCTGCACGCAAGATCCGCTCACGGATGAAACTCGCCGGCCAGCCGAAAGTTCCCTTGGCCCGCTAAATGTAGTTGGAATACATTGGATTGTGAAGAGTTCAGGCAGTACTACCGCAACTCAATTCGCGACGGTCAAATCCACTTCCGAACTCACCCCGATGCGCGTCCCGGCCAGCGGCGCCTGGTCAATGACCGTCGCGTGCGGCCATTGCGGCGCCGACAAGTAATTCAACTTCCGGTGCAATTTCGCCAGATCCAATCGCCGCTGTGCCTCGATCTCGCTCAAACCGATCAGGTAAGGCATCACGTAACTTGCCTCCCGCGGAATCCCCGCCACCAGCACATCCACTCTCGGAGTCGCCGCATTTCTTCCTTGCTTCGGATTCTGCAGCAGCACCGTCTCCGGCGTCTCATCCCCTATCGACATGGTCGAAACCTCTCCCACCTGCAGCCCTTCTCGCAGCAACTCAATCCGCGACGCCCGCAGCGTATTCCCCTCCAGCGAAGGAATCTCCAGTTGCTTCTGTCCCAGGCTCAGCACCACGTGCGCCTGCTGTGAAACCTTCATCAGCATCCCCGGCGGCGGCGTCTGCCGCACCACCTGGTTGATAGGCAAATCGCTATACAACCGGTCCGCCACTCGCAACACCAATCCCTTCGACCGCAGCGACTGGCTAGCCTCCGCCACATTCTTTCCCACCAAATTGGGCATGGAAACTTCGCGGCCGTGAATCGCCACGCGCATTGCCGTAATCGCGCTCAAAAATGCCGCCGACGCCAGGATGAACACAAGAAACGCCATCCGGCTCAACCATTCCAATCGTTCCCGGATCGTCATCGCCACACGAAGCGTCCCCACTTTTGAGTGCGGGAGCGAAGCTCCCGCTTTTACAACTCCCAATCCGTTCACCAAACCAACCAACAATCACAAACTCCACCGCTCGAAACCAGTCACCAGTCACCAGCCACCGGTCACTACTTCTTCAATTCCGGCGCCCCATACTCCGGCAACTTCTCCTTGCTCGTATCCGCCCTCTTCACTTCCAGCTCATCAAACAGCAGCGACGGCGCAATAATTGTCTGCGGAACTCCGCCGGCTCGATTGCTAACCAACGGATCGTTCCCCAGCGCCACCAAATCATTTCGCAGCGCCCGCACATCCAGTTCGTTAAACACCGCCCCGCGCACCAGTTCCTCATGCCCGTCCGAAGCGTACACGCGATACAGCAGCCTCGGCGCATTCCCCGGCCCCAGAGTATCCACCCTGTAGCCAAACTGCTTGCCCTGTTCGCCCGCCATCGCCGTCAACTTTTTCTTCAACTCCGCCGCCGTCTCCGGCTCCGAACTCTTGAAAATCAGCGTACCGATCGTGGGAAATGCCGCTGTCCCCGGCGATGCCCGCCCGTGCCCGTTCGAAGCAGGGAAGTCCCGGATCGGCTGCCGCCCAATCAAATAATTTTGCAGCGTTCCGTCGTCCACCACGGTTACCGCCTGCGCCGGCACGCCCTCGCTGTCCACATCGTAGGAGCCGACCAACTTCTTCCCATCGAACTCCTTCATCGTCGGATCATCCACCACGCTCAAAAATTTCGGCAGGATCCGCGTCTTGTAATTTGTTGCAAACGCTCCCACCGTCCGGTTCGGTCGCCCAAGTTGCGGCTTCCTCCCCAGAATGTTTCCACCCACCAGCCCCGCCATAATGTCGTCCGCCGCATCCGGCGCAAAAAGCACTGGCCCGCGGTATGACTCATCCACAATAGGCGCCTCCCGCAGCGCCTTCAGCGACTCCAGCGCCTGCGAAGTCTCCTTCAGCAACTCCTCCCGCTTCGGCAAATCCTCCGGGTGCGCCTCCGTCCAGTAGGGATTCCTCTGCAGCCGCATTCCATCCGTCGCTTGTGTCGCTCCGTTCAGCGTCACCGTCGAATTCGCATGGCCGTTCCGCACAATCGTGCCTTCCGAATTCACAAAATATAGATTCACCGCGCTGAATCGCGCCGACGCCGAAACCGTCTGCACCTCCGGATATTTCCGGAACAGGTTGGTCATTTCCTGGATCGTCTGATTCCACGCGCCTTCGTCAACCTTCAGTACCGCTACCGGCTCCACTTTCGTTACCACCGGCGCTTTCGCAAAATCATCAATCGGATTCGGATCCGCGTTGAACTGCTTCAGCGCCGAAAGCTTCTCCGCATACGCATCCGCCGCCGACTTGTACGCCTCATCCGTCATCAGCCAGATCTGTCGCCGCAGCGCAATCGGATCATCATCCAGCGGCAAAATCGTCGCTCCGCCCATCCCCTGGTTGTAAAAACTGTCCTGCTTGTACTCGCCGATCCGCACCACCACGCGCAGCACTCTTATATGTTGCCGCTGCGAATTCAGCAGCGCGCCAAACGCGGCCTCCGTGTCGTAATTCTCCATATCTTCCACGCGGTATTCGATGTAGTACGGCTGCTGCACCTGGTCCATCTTCAACCGGTCTCTGGATCGGTCCAGCTCCGTCAGCAGCGCCTCCAGCAACACGTCGCCCTTCGCCACCTCGTGCGCCTTCGCCGTCGCCGTGTCTCCAGCAAAATTCTCCGGCCCCACCGCCGCGCCCGGCCGCGCACTCGCCGTTCCTGCCAGCATCACCGCCGCAAGCAAATTTACCGTTCTCTTCAATCTCTTAATGCCGCTCACGGCTTCACCCCCGTCGAATCAGCTTTGCCGCTTCCCGCCCCGCCATCCACTCCCGGCGCCGGCAAAATCGGCGGCCGCTCTCTCCCGTGCGCGCGTTTCTGCACTTCCATTTCGCTGAACAGCATCGCCGGAGCCACCGCCGAAACCGGCACGCTCCCGCTCTCGGCTCCGCAGACTCCATTGAACACATGCTGCGTGTCGCCAGTCGTAATAATCCGCGTCAGCGCCGCCAGCGGCGTCCCCACAATGTCCACGCCCCGCACCAGTTCATCCGGCCGCCCATCCGCGTACACCTTATATACAATCACCGGCAGCACCTGAAACGCCTGCGGCAGCGATCTAGTCGTCAGCGTGAATCCGCCCTGAATGTCGTCGAAGTACAACCCATACGGCTTCCCCTGCTTCTTCGCCTCATCAATCAGCAGTTGCCGCAACTGTTTCTCCGGCACCGCCTGGCTGCTCGAAACGATCAAATTCCCCTGTCGCCCCGTCGGCATCAGTCCCGGCTGGTTCCTCCCGTGCCCGTTCGACTTTTCAAATCCCTTGATCGGCATCCGCGACGTCAGAAAATTCTTCAACACTCCGTCCTGAATCACCACCACCCGTTGCGCCGGTGTCCCCTCGTTATCGAACTCGTACGTTCCCGCCAGCTTGGTCCCGTTGATCTCTCCCACCGTCGGGTCATCCACCACGCTCAAAAATTTCGGCAGCACTTCCTGCCCAACCTTCTTCGTGAACGTCTGTCCCTCTTCCTCGTCCCGCTGCCGGTGCCCCTCCATCCGGTGACCCAGTACTTCGTGGAAAAACACCGCCGCCGCCCGTCCGCTCAGCAACGCCGGCCCGTCATAAGGCTCCGCCACTGGCGCCTTCCGCAGCTCTTTCAAATCCGCCGCCATCTTGGCGGCCTTCTCCACCAACACCGCTTCGGTTGGCAATCCGCTCGCCGCAGGCGCCTGAAACGTTTCCACGCGCAATAAATCCATCCCGTCGTCAGCTCGCGTCTGCGCTTCCATCACCAGCCGCGCCGAAGCGCTCGGCGTCTCAATCGCCGCGCCTTCGCTCGACACCATCCGCGCGTTCGACGACCCGACCTGCAAGATCACCGTCGCGTAATAAACGTCCCCATACTTCCGGAACGCCCCCGACACCCGCCGAACCTCGTCCTCCCACGCCTTCTTGTCAAACGGCGGCGGAGTCAGCTTCTCTCCCACGTGAATCTTCGGGTCGGCTTTCGAAAAATCCGGCGATTTATCCTCTTCTTCCGCCTTCACCGCCGTATTCGTCTTCACATTCAAATACGCCGGCGCCGCCCGCTTGTACTCACGGTCTGTCAATTCCCACAGCACCCGTGCCGTCGCATCCGGATCATCCTGCAAAGGCAAACTCCCCGAAGTCATCCCGCTCGACCGGCTCTGTCCATGCGTGTTATCCAGCTCGGGCGTGCCAACGCGCATCGTCACATCCGTGTTCCGCCGCTTCACGGCCGTATCCGAAAGCAGCGCCCCATATGCGCCCGCAATAAAAATCTGGTCCTGGTCATAAACGGTGTAGCTCAAAAAATATGGAGCCGGATCGCTCTTCGCCAGATCCGTCTTCGCCCGGTTCAGCTCCGCCTGCATCGTCTGCAGCATTGCGTCGGCAGGCGCCTTCGCCGTCGGCTTATCCTTCTCGCCAGCCGCCCATCCGGGCAAACTCACCAGTTGGGCCGCCAGCACCAAACTTCCCAATCGCCGCGCATTCATTCGCACAACTCCAAATTTTCCTCGATTACCGAGGTTCTCAGGCAGGATCTGCATAAGTAAGGTAAGCTCCCGATCGCTCAACTCAAAATCTCAATGCGTCAATTCCCAAGTATGACGCCCCGCCCCGCCCCACGCAAACCACCCGTTCCAAGCAGTCAACCTGTGGCACAGCCGGGTGCCGCACCCTGCGGTTTTCAGGGTGCGGGTTTTTTCTTTCTCTCTCTTCTCTGTGTCCTCTGCGTCCTCTGCGTTAACTCTTTCTTTTTCTGCCCCATCTTTACAAAGCGCCCATCCCCTCACTTCCCAAATCTCTCCCCCTCCACCCCCCGCGTCCCCCTCGCAAACTCCCCCGCCGAAATCTCCCTCCGCCCTTCCTGTTTGACGCTTGTAATTTCCAACTGGCTGCCTCCGCCGCAAATCACTCTCACCGCATCCTTCTCCACCAAAATCGTCCCCGGCTCTCCCTCCACCGCTGCACTGGCCACCGGCTTCCCCCGCAAATGCCACGTCTGCCCCCGAAATTCCGTATACGCCCCCGGCCACGGCGCAAACCCGCGCATCCGGTTGTAAATCTCCGTAGCCGTCCGCGCCCACTCAATCCTTCCATCCTCGCGCTTCAACATCGGCGCCAGCGTAGCCGCGTCATGATTCTGCGCGCGCGCAATCAACTCTCCCCGGGCCAATCCCCGCAACGTCGTTGCCATCAACGCCGCCCCCGCCTCCGCCAGCCGCCCCGCCAATTCCGGCGCCGTCTCCGCGGCCCCAATCCGCAATTCCTCCTGCAGCAACATCTCCCCCGTATCCATCCCCGCATCAATCCGCATCGTCGTATTTCCCGTCATCGCCTCCCCTTGAGCAATCGCCCACTGAATCGGCGCCGCCCCGCGATACTTCGGCAGCAGGGAAGCATGCAAATTGATCCACCCCAATCGCGGAATCGGCAGCAATCGCGCCGGAATAATCTGCCCGTACGCGATAATCACAATCGCATCCGGCGCCAGCTTCCGCAGATGCTCTTCCACCTCCGGCGCCCGCACCTTCGACGGTTGCCGCACATCCAGCCCCGCCGCTATTGCCACTTCCTTCACCGGAGAAAACGAAATCTCCTGCCCCCGCCCCCGCGGACGGTCCGGTTGCGTATACACGCTCACAATCTCAAACTCATTTTGTGTCAGAAGATGATTCAAGGAGGGAACTGCAAACTGCGGTGTGCCACAAAATGCGATGCGCATTCGGTTCACGGGTGGATCACCCGTTGGCGCGACGCCGCTACCACTCGCCCTCTTTCCGCAGTTTCTTGATCTTCCGCTTGATCAAATCGCGCTTCAGCATGCTCAGGTGCGTCAAGAACAGAATCCCGTGCAGGTGATCGATCTCGTGGCAAAACGCCCGCGCCAGCAAATTCTCCCCGCGAATCTCAAACGTTTCACCCTTCGCATTCTGCGCCCGCACGGTCACAAACTGCGGCCGCACCACGTAACCGCGAAATCCCGGAACCGAAAGGCATCCTTCCTCTTCGCGCACTTCGCCTTCCGCGTGAATAATCTCCGGATTCACCAGCACAATCTTCGCTTCGGGATTTTTCCCGACCGTCACGTCCACCACCGCCAGCCGGATGCTCTTCCCAATCTGCGGCGCCGCCAGGCCCACGCCATTCGCCGCGTACATCGAAGCAAACATATCCTCGACCAGCTGTTCCAGCTCCGCGTCAAATTTCGTGATCGTCGCCGCAGGCCTTTCCAGCACCGGATCGCCGTACTTCACGATCGGATAAATTTTTCCCCGAGGCGCCACCGCCGGCGTATCTGCCGTGACTATGGAGCCTTTAGAACTCGTCGATTTGTCGGCCATAGCTCTCGAAATTCCGCCGCATCTCCGCCAGCGAATCTCCCCCAAATTTTTGCAGAAAAGCATCCGCTAACACAAGTGCCACCATCGCCTCGCCCGCCACTCCTCCGGCCGGCACCACGCACCAGTCCGAACGCTCATACGCCGCCCGCACCGGCTCCTTCGTCACCATGTCCGCGGTTCCCATCGCCTTCCGCAGCGTCGAAATCGGCTTCAGGAATCCCCGGATCACCACATCCTCGCCGTTCGTGATCCCGCCCTCGAGGCCGCCAGCGCGGTTGCTGGACCGCCGGAATCTCCGCGCCGCCTTGTCGTGCGAAATCTCGTCCTGCACTTCGCTGCCGTACGACCCTGCCGCCAGAATCCCCGCGCCAATCTCCACGCCTTTCACCGCCTGCACGCTCATCAGCGCCTGCGCCAATCTTCCGTCCAGCTTTTCGTCCCACTGCGCGTGCGAACCCAGTCCCACCGGCACGTTGTGCGCCACAATCTCAAACACGCCGCCCACCGTATCCCCGGCCTTCAGTGCCGCATCCACTTCTGCCTTCATCTTTTCCTGCACGCCCGCATCCACGCACCGCAGCGGCGAATCCAGATCCCCGCACACCGCGCGAATCTCTTCCCATTTTGCCGCGCGCTCCACCCGCACATGCCCCACCTGAGTCACGTGGCTGGCAATCTCCGTCCCAAACTCCTTCAGCAGCAGCTTCGCAAACGCTCCCGCCGCCACCCGCGCCGCCGTCTCCCGCGCCGAAGCCCGCTCCAGCACAAACCGCGCGTCGTGAAAATTGAATTTCTGCGAACCCGCCAGATCCGCATGGCCCGGTCGTGGCGCTGTCAGCTTGCGCGATTGCGTTTCCGGCGCATCGGAGGCCCCAACCGGCAGAATCTTCTCCCAATTCTGCCAGTCGCGGTTCTCAATCCTCAGCGCAATCGGCGCGCCAATCGTCTGCCCCAGTCGCACCCCCGCAAAAAGTTCCGCTGCATCCTTCTCAATCTTCTGCCGCCCGCCGCGTCCATACCCCAATTGCCGCCGGTGCAATTCATGATTGATAAATCCCACATCCACCGGCAAACCAGCCGGCAGCCCTGACAGAAACGTCAGCAGGGCCTGCCCATGCGATTCACCCGCCGTATAGAATCGAAGCATAAACAATCAGTGTATCGGCCACGCCCATTTCCGTCCAGCCGCCCCGCTTTCCCAATTCTTCTTTGCGACGTCTGCTTGCCCTAAGCGGATTTTTCCTCCACCGGGAAGGATTGACCTTTAGGAAGCATTTTTGGTGATTACACAGCTCTGAACGGCCGGCTTCGCTATGCTAGTTCCAGTACCTACCTCGAAAGAAGGTTTGCCACTTTTGGAGCGAAGCCATGAATAGGAAACTCTCCCTCCTGGCCATGAGCATCGTCGCAACGATTTCCGGTTGCGGCGGCGGAAGTTCGCCGGGCCCAGGCCCTGGCCCAGGCCCAGGCCCGCAGCCTCTCTCAGTTACGCTGTCTACTATGCCTCCGGCATTCCTAGGGACTGGCGGCACGGGAAGCGTGGCCGCCACAATCCAAAATGATACCGCCGCTGCCGGAGTGAATTGGAGCTGCACTCCCGTGTCCGCGTGCGGCACTTTCAATCCGACTTCTACAGCTAGCGGTAGCATGTCAACCTACACGGCGCCAACAATGGTGCCGGCGGGGGGCAGCGTAACAGTTGTCGCAACTTCCGTCACCGATTCGTCGAAGAGTGCCAACGCGGCGGTCCTCATTTCCGGAACCGCGTGGAACGCCACACTGAAGGGCCAGTATGCCTTCTTTATTACGGCACCCACGGGAAATTCGGCAACCCGGGGCACCACCACGTTTGTAGGCAGCATAAATGTCGACGGGAATGGAAATATTTTGGGCGGGATAGAGGACATCGTTTCCACGATTTATCGGGATCAGGCGGATCCAATCCTCGCGACTTCTGTGGACCCGTTCTCCTCATATTCTGTTGATGCAAGCGGACACGGCACGATGACGGTGAAGACCGTGAACCAGGAAAAGCTGGACTTCAGTTTCGTCCTCGTTTCTGCGTCCCATGCGGTGATCATCGAGGTGGGTGGAGAACCGGGAAGCGGAACCCTGGACTTACAATCCGGCAGCTTTGCCGCGTCTCAGATCTCCGGCGGATATTCCTTTACTATGGAGGGAGTTGACGCTGCGATTCCAGCAACCGCGAAGGTCGCGTTTGGCGGCGTCTTCAACTCGGATGGCCAAGGGAAGATCACGAGCGGCACGCTGGATGCAAATGTCGGCGGCACCGTTACGTCTCAGGCCTTCACGGGGAGCATATACGCAGCGCCTGACGCCAACGGCCGCGGGAGATTCACGGTGGTTCCAGTGCCAGGGGTATCAAGATCCTTCACGTTTTATATGGTCTCTTCCAAGGTGCTTCGGCTGTTCGAGGATGACGGGGCGGATTTGATGGGCGGAAGCGCTTATGTCCAGGGCGCTGCAGCCGCGACCCTATCGGGAAAATTTGTTTTTGAACATTCCGGCTGGAGTTCCACTGGACGAACGGTAGCAGCCGGGCAATTCACCGGAAATGGCACTAGCGCTATCAGCGGTGGAGTCTCGGACGCAAACTTGGGCGGAGGGCCACCAACGACTCCGAGCCTTGCCAAACCCGTCAGCGGCACCTTTGCATTTGCCACGGGCCTGGAAGGCACGCTCAATCTGACGGACGCAGCAGGAAGCTCTAATTTCAACGTTTATATGGTGGATCCGACTCTCAATATTCTTGATCCCAACATTTCAGGCAGCGGAGGCGGTGCGTTGCTGTTGCACACTGATGCAAACATCATTGGAACGGGCATCTTAATTCCTCAAGTCATCTCGGCCCCTCCTATGATCGTTGGAATTCAAGCTCTCAACCTCAAGAATTCCATCGCCGCTTCAACTCCGAATGAATTGGATCTGGTCGGCATCGTGACCAGCGACGGTTCCGGAAAGTTCATCAATGGTGCGGCAGATTATGATCAAAGCGACTCTGTGAATCCCGTGACGGTTTCCGGTGCGTCCTTCACCGGCAGCTTCGCCGCGGACAGTGCTAATCCAGGCCGCTTCACCGGAAGCTTCAGCATCCCGACGCCGATGGGCGGGTATCCGTTCATTCCGCCGTCGGCAACAACCCTCAACGTTTCGTTCTACCAGGCGAGCGGTTCGCAAGCCCTTGTCATCCAAACGGACAATACAGCGAACATATCTGGGTTTCTGGCTCAGCAGCGCCTACCGTAGACGACAAGCAGAACTCTTTATCCGGCTTCTCTAGCCGCCACAGGAAAAGGGGAGCGCGGCACTCCGTGCATTCCGGCCGGATAACGGGGTAACCAGAAGTAATTCCGGGCCAGAAGTCCCGTTCTGGGAAGTTAGAGCATGCCAACTCCCGATTTGTCGCTAATCGGACAAAGGATTCTAAAAGTTCAGGTAATGCGAGCAATCAGCAGAACCGATGGCACTACTGCCTTGTTGGGTTTTTGCCTGTGGATATAAGATGGCGCAGAAGAGTCAGGAGCAATCATGGCCCATCAAGCACCACTGAAATATATCTTCTACATTGCCGCCACCCCGGAGAACGTGTGGGAAGGCTTTGTGTCGCGGGAGTCGAACCGCATCATCTTCTCGGGCGCTGAGCTTCAAGCGGACTTGAAGCCTGGTGGCTTGCTCGCATGGGTGGGCGCAGGACCCGATGGCAAGCCCATGACCTACGTCCGAGGGAAGGTCCTGCGGTTTGAGCCGCCAAAAGTTTTTCAGTACACCTTCGCAATGGGCCAAAACGATAAGGCGTCACGCGCAACAATCGAACTGGTGCCCGAGACTGAAGCCACCAAAGTAACCGTGACGCATGACGAGTGGGCCGAGGATGACCCCACTTACGCTGCCTGCGCCGATGGATGGCCACGTATCCTTTCCCGCCTGAAAACGCTGCTTGAAACCGGGAAGACATTCAAGCCACATTGATACAAAGTGGGAATGGTCTGAAATTTTTCGCCCCGCAGTATGCCCCAAACTAGTGCCGGATTAACGAGGTTGCCGGAGAAGTGAAATCGTCATTGTAGTGCGTGCACACAGTTGCCGGGAATCGCGTCACGGCAATGGCAGCTCGCGAAGCATTGGCAGACGTTCAACGCTTCGGCGAAATGAGTTTGGCAAGGTCGATGAATTGAGGATCTTGAACCGGCACGGGCGTATTGAAGAAACGGTTTCCCGCGATGATGTTTCCGGAGGAGCCGGTCTCTTTCAGGATGCCAATTGCGGCCTCGGTGATCACGTTGCCTGTAACGACGTTGCTGTTGCCGGAGAGAAAGATGCCGGACTCGGCGCCGTTGAAAACCTGATTCTGATGGACGCGGGACTGATCGCCCTGCAAACGAATCCCATCGAAAACGACACTGGCGAAGGTTTCGTTGTGCTCGATCTCCGCATTGTTGCCGTGAAAGAAGATGTTGACCTGGCTGATGCCGGCAGTGTTGCCGGAGACCTCCACATCGTCGGATTGCGTGACGAGAATGTTGGTGGCGACAGCGGTGCATGTGGCGACGGCGGTACACGGCGCCCAGACGTTATTGGTCACGACGTTGTCGAGAATCGACCCCGCTGCACCAAAGCCAATCTGAACGCCATTCTGCGCCGCACCGGTGGTTGGGCCGACGCCTGTGACAACATTCTGGCGAATGATGGTGACGGTGCCTTTTTCGTCGGCCGTGATGCCGTTCTTCTGAAAGTCGTGAACAGTGCAGTGCTCGATTTCGACTTTCGAGACGCCGCCATTGCCACTTTGTACAAAGATGCCGGTGCCGCTCTGGCAGCCATTGAGTGACGCAGCGAGCTTGAAATTACGGACAGCAGTGCGGTCGAGTTCTCCGGAAGCATTCTGGAAAGAAATGCCGATGAGGTCGGGCGCGCACTGAGAGATGCCGCTGTTGACGCCATCTACGGTCAGTCCGGAGATGGAAACGCCGGTTGTGTCCGCGACCAGCAGCGCGGTGGCGATCGGAGCAGCGTCGAAGAGACTGGTAGTGTTCGCCTGCATGGCGGAGGGCATGAGTATCGCGCCGTTGTCGGCCTCGATTCTCAAAGGCTTGCGGATCGCAACTTGCTCGACGTAGATACCTTTGCAAATGCGGATCTCATCGCCTGATGAGGCGGCGTCGACCGCGTCCTGAATACGAGTGAACTGTGCATTGGGACATTCAACTTTGTCGTCGTCCACGACCAACTGGGCGCGGCGGGCCGCCAAGGCCGTGGCCGGCCAAACTAGGCCTGAAATGAGAATCACAGCCAACGCCAGTGGGTATACAAGCTTGCTTTTCATGGTGATTTGCCTCGCTTTATAGAGCTTTGGAACGCGAACCCGGGCGAGGATGCAACGGCTGGAGGTTGCCCCCGAGGACTCGGGCCCGATTTTCGCTCACTCGCAAAATCTAGAAGTTGGGGCGGGAATGCCGGGAATATAGCAGGCGGTTCCGGTCAGGGCAATAGACCGAGCGGGCAGTATCGGATTCTTGATCGCCAGCGGATGGATTACGCGGTAACCGGACAAACTCTGCGTGGTTGCCTCGGGACGGGGATCCGCATCGCGCCCCGCACCTGGCCGGATAGTTCCTTCCATCATCGTCGAGTCGGAAACTGCGGGCTAGGGTCCATTTTGCAGTGATTCCCGCGCCTTCTTCCTTTCTTCTTCCCGTTCAGAGACCAGCTTGTAAGCGATGTAGTACTTGTAGATGTTCGCGACGTAGGTGACCGTTTCCATTCCAATCCTTGCTGCGGCAACTAACTCCACGTTGTCGATCCACACATTTGGATTGAGGCCCTTATTGGCCGCTTCCACTCGCAGAGAGTGAATGCGTCCTGGACCCGCGTTGTAAGCAGCGAACGCGAACAGAATTTTATTCGTGTCGTCCATCGGCTCATTTGCAAAATACTTGTCCACCATAAATCGGATGTACTTCACGCCTGCATGAATATTGGCTTCCTTCTGGTGGATATCGCCGACCTTCATCTGGTCACCGGTAGCGGGCATCAGCTGCATCACCCCAACTGCTCCCACCTGGCTTTTTGCATTTTGATCGAGCGTCGACTCCTGATATCCCTGCGCCATCATAAGCAGGTAGTCCATGTTGTATTGCGAGCCGTACCTCTGAAACAAAGCGGCAGTCTCTTGAAACTTTTCGAGCTCGCCGGGAGCAATCGCGTTCTTCAGCATCTTGGGGCTCAGGGCGTAACGAGCAATTACGCTGTTGCCAAAAACGGTGCCCTTTTTGTGAGTCTTCACGAACTCGTTCACGACACCCATCAGTTGCGGGCTGTTCTTCCGCATGCCCCACGCGATCTTTCCGGAATCATCGACGGCCACGTCGGCATTCGCTTTGATGTTCGTGTAAAACGGCGCCCAGATTTTTGGCAAATAGGCATTTGTGATCGTGATCGGGACTAGCCCGGCATTCAACATCTCCAGCAAATCCTCGTCTTCGAGGTTTTCAGGGGCGGCGCGCAACTTAACAATTGCTTTGCCTTCGCTTCGCAGCTTTGCGTTTAGCGCTGCGACGTGCTCCCAGTAACTAGAGCTTTTGCGGACGAACACTTCCTGGCCCGACAAATCCTCCACAGAGTGAAGTTCCGGAGAATGTGGGCCAGTCACCGCGATTTCCTTCACGCCGGTGGCCAACGGGTCAGAAAAATCCACAACCTTGAGCCGCTCCGGAGTAATCGTCAGCGTGCCCACGGCGAGATCGCCTCTGCCACCAGTGAGTCTCGGCAACATCTGATCGTGAGAGACGGGGACAATTACAACGTGGAAACGACGATTCTTTTCCTTCGGCGGGTACTTGTGATTAAGCCATTCTTCGAACGCGTGAAGGAATTCGTAGGAGCTTCCGTGTTGGACACCGTTGACGACGTAATACTGCGTCTTGGAAGAAACCACCAATGCCCGAAGGTAGTGCCGCTTCAGCATCCCATCGAAGTCACCCGACCATGGCGCCGCAGCCTGCACCGGGGGACTCACCGCCGCCTTCTGTTCCGGCCGCTTCGACGGCGCAGGAACAGTGGTTCCAACTGGTGCATTGCTATCTGGCGCTTGAGCCAGAACTCCGTCTGCAGCTGCCAGCATCGTTGAAACAGTAAGAAGGATTACACCGCTGATTCGTATCTTGCTGCTCATGGCGTCTCCCGCCTCGATCTCTCGGAGCTCTCGTCGTCCTTGCTCTGCGACCAGACCAATACGATACAAGACGTGGCAAGAAGCACTGCCGACAGGATTACTCCCAAAGTCAAGGCAACCCCTATGTTCAGGTTGCTCGCGGCGTGCAAGAGAGCCGCCATCCACATGGATGTAAAAAGGAACGGCAGGAGCAGCCAAGGCTCCCAAAGGTCACGGTTCTGCCTGAACCATGGAAATACCCAGACGCTCCTCCACCAACCCTTGATCCTATTTCTCGGCCACCCCGTCAGTGGTAAATCTTCCTCGCGCAACGTACCGTCCTTGGCCTGCAGACCGAGGAACTGGAGATATCCTCGAGCCTCGTAGCTTTGGTAGAGCATCACGAATGCCGAGAGAGAGACAAGAATCCCCACCAGACTGAGCGCAGAGTGCGTGGGCGCAACTTCATTTTTCGCTGAGACGTAAGCGTTGCCGATAAACCCTTGACCGACCAGCAGCCACATTATGTGGTGATTGGTAACGTCGTTTTCCTGCCGGATCATCTCACGGATGACGGTCGGATACTGATCCTGTCGGACGTCGTTCATGGCATCCCTCACAACTCAGACGCGGCAATCCAACTAAACAAGACTTGAGATGAGCAGGATATTACGGCGAACCGGACACCTGCGTCGCAAAAAGCCCGGCTCGCAAGTTTTTTGTTGGCTAGTCTTTCGGTGCGAGCTTGCGCATGACCTCGTCTAGATTGAAGCTCGCGGGCCGCTGTCGCATGGGATAAACCCACACCACGTTTGCTACATACAGACCCACAGGCGCTTGCGTTCCGGTGTCTATTCCAAGGAAGCCGGGAATATGGGCGCCCCTGTATTGTGCCTCGCTCACTACTGGAAAAGCGGCGACGATCATGCACGACCACAGAACGAAACGCAGCGGTTGCCAATTTCGGCCTCGCGCGGTTGTTCGAGCGTGAGATCTCGTCGCAGATCCTCCTTTGCATCAACGCAAACGAAGGAACTAGGTAACCCGCGAATTCTCCAAATATTGGGCGGTTCTAACTGTCAGACTTTCGCCCCAGGGCGGGGTGTAACACCAAGCAGTACCGGCAACAAATGGCTACTGCTTGAATACCAACGGAGGTCCGCTGACTCGCTTCCCTTTGAGGTCGACTATCACTTCGACGCGGTCGGCGATCTTTACCAAGGGGATGCCTTTGTTCATGCCATAGTCCTTGCGGTCAAAGGCCATAGTTCCTTTAATCTCCCCTGAACCTGTCCCTTTGCCGGAAAGCGTAAATGTCAGCTTCTCGGTTTTGGTCACTCCGCGTATCGTGAAGTCACCGACGTAATCAAGCGTGTTGGGGCCGGTCTGTACAATCTTCGTCGAGTGGAAGGTGATCAACGGATTGTGCTCGGCGTCGAAAAAATCTTTGCCCTTCAATTTTCCGTCTTTCATACCGCTTCCGGTATTCACACTGGCTGCTTGAATCTTGATGTCCAGAACGCCTGTCTCCACGTCTGGAGAGGTCATGGTTGCTGTGGCGTCCCATTTATCGAATGTGCCGTTTATCGCCACTGACGCCTTCACGTTAAACTTAATGGAGCTGTCTTCCTTCGTGATCTTGATGATGGGAACGCCATCAGCAGCCTGTGCTTGTGTCATCGACGGAGACAGACCGGACGCTAAGAGGCAGAGAATAGCTAGTCTCATGGGCGTAGTCTGAGTCCATCCCGCCTTGTTGTCAATTGAGGTTTCATAGAACGGGCAGCCGGATAACCTTGGTTAGTGCCTGATTCACAGCGTGAATCAGGCACCACAGTCTACTCGCGTCGAGGGAGCCGGCATTGTTCTGCAATCAGTTGAACGCAAACCTTTGCGCTCAGCAACCCACCGCTTTTGTCTTCTCACCGGTCTGGCGCCCATCATAAGTCCCTGAATTCATCGTGGCTTGCGGATCGAATGTCCCAAAAATGACTTGACGCACTGAAGATACTTAAGCCCACGCGCCATCTATGTGTTTCGCGGTGTCCAAAAGTGGATAGATGCCGGCTTGCACTCGCTGTTAGCATCACCGCCAGTTCGGAAGTTCGAAGTCGGCTCGACAACGCTTTTCCCCTCCTGTCAACGACGATTAAGACAAATCCATCCAAGGAGACTCGCTATGAGAAAAGTCTTGTTCGTTATTTGTGTGCTGTCTATGGGCAGCAGGGCTGGGGCGCAGTCTGCTCCACCACTCGCTTCGGCTCAGAGCTTCGCAGTTCTCGGAGCCTCAACGGTGACCAATACCGGCCCGACCATCATTACGGGAGATTTGGGCGTGAGCCCGGGGACTTCGATCACCGGTTTTCCTCCGGGGACAGTAACCGGAGGATCCATCCACGCTGGCGATGCAACCGCCGTTGCGGCCCAGGCCGATGCGCACACTGCATACGCCGCTCTAGTAGCCGAACCCTGCGGGACTAACTTGTCCGGCCAAACTCTTGGCACAAGTCCCGCCGCGGTCACGCTCTCGCCTGGCGTCTATTGTTTTAATTCTTCCGCTCAGTTGACCGGGACCCTGACGCTCAACGGCAATGGCGTCTACGTTTTCCAGATGGGGAGCACGCTTACGACCGCGAGCAATTCCTCCGTCGTCCTGGCCAATGGAGCAACGGCAGGGAATGTATTCTGGCAGGTTGGCAGCTCTGCCACTCTTGGCACAAACACCGTTTTTGTCGGAAGCCTTCTAGCGCTCATCAGCGACACCGTCACGACGGGCACCAGCGTTGCTGGTCGGGTCTTTGCGCTGACGGGGGCCGTTACGCTGGACAGTAACGCGATCGCGGCTGCTGCCTCCGGCGCTGGCGGTGACGGGGGCGGGGGCGGGGGTGGCAACCACTGCACGGACGTCTCCACCGGCCGCGGGTCCATCACCGGGCCATCCGGCGATGACGCAGAATTCAACTTCAAAGCCGGATTTAAGGTTGGCGAAGACGCAGACAGCGCCCCGCACGGCGACGTTGTTTACACGGATGATGGATTTGATGGTTCCCTCAGCGTGATGAGCACGAGCGTCACCGCGTATCTTGAGAAGGGACCAAATTCGCGGCGCATCCAAGGCACTGCCCAAATTAACGGGCGCGATGGTACGTTCCAACTGGATGTGACCGTCGATGACTCGGCTTCTGACAGCTTTGCTATTCGCCTGTCAAACGGCTACAGCGCTTCGGGCAAACTGAAAGATGGACACATAAAGATCCATACGCGCTGCCCCAACGGCAAAGACGATAAAGACAATAAGGACAAGGGCGACAAAGACGAAGATCAGGACGACTGACGATCCCACGGACTGAAATTTACCTCAGGAATGCTCGAAGGCGCGCCCCAGTTCCGCGCCTTCCGGCACTCCGGGCTTGGCGCTATGAGGAACTGACGATTTCTCTCATTAGCAGCCGTTCCCGGACATCTGAATGCAAGCGTCACGCCGCGCCCTGAATCTCCAGAGGGAAGACGGTGTCCATGACCGACGCGCCACCGTCCACGTAAAAGATCTGGCCCGTCATCCAGCTCGATTCTTCCATACAGATAAGCATTACGGCGTTGGCGACGTCCTGTGGTGTTCCCGTTCGCCGGGCCGGGCACCATCCACTCTCGTGCCAGGATTTGATTGCGTGCTGAACCTCTGCGGGAAGGCCGGCGAGCACGCCTCCGTCCACGTTATTGGGTGCTCCGAAGATGACTCCCGGGCTGACTGAGTTCACGGTGATGCTGCGCCGGGCGAGAGCAACAGCAAAGTAGCGCACTAGCGATTCCATGGCCGCTTTCGCCGATCCCATCCCAACCCAGGGCTGCCAGCTCCCTGAGCGCGCCCCCGGCGCATGCGTGATGGCGATGATCCTGCCGCCGCTCCCCATGAGGGGAACAGCCAATTGCGCCGCGACCAGGAAAGCCGTTGCCTGGGAATTGATGGACAACTGCCATTGCTCGACGTTTATTTCCAGTGGCGGCTTGTAGAATCCAGGAATTTCAGGTCGCGCATTACTCACGAAGAAATCCAGGGTTCCAAACTCGCGTTTCACTCGATCCATCATCTGACGGATTTCTTCGGGTTCGTTGACGTCCGCACGGACGATGAATCCGCTCGAGCCCCGTTCCCGAACTTTCGCCAGCGTGTCGTTCGCCGCGTCAGCGTTTTGGTAATAATGAATGCCAATTTTGACGCCGCATTCGGCCAACTTCAGCCCGATGCCTCTCCCAATGCCACGCGAGCCCCCCGTAATCAAGGCGTGCTTTCCCTTAAGTGACATAGCTTTGCTCCTCCTTCTTCGAGGAGTAGAACGGATCGTCAGGCCGCTCTCCTCCTTCTCAACGTTCAACTTTAACTACCGCCCTCCAGGCACTCCCGCAACTCCTTCCAAAACACCGCCACCGATTCCGCCCGTCCCTCCTCAATATGTGCGAACGCACCTTCGAAAAACGCCTGCCATCGCGGCGGCGCATTCGGCAACACTTCCGTCACCGGCGGGAAATTCATTCCCATGATCGCCCCTTGCAGAATCACCGAATCCTCCCCCGTAAACGGAGCGCGTCCGCAAAGCGCCTCATACGCAATCACGGCCAGCGCCCACAGATCCCACCGCGGCGAAGCCGAACGCCCGCGCAACTGTTCCGGCGACATATACTTCATCGTCCCCACCACCACTCCCGTAATCGTGTCTCGCGTTTCGTCCGCGGACTGCGGCAACGCCTTCGCAATCCCAAAGTCCGTAATCTTCACCACCTCACTCGCATTCTTCTGCGACAGGAAGATATTCTCCGGTTTCAGATCCCGGTGGATCAGCCCTCGCGCATGTGCCGCTCCCACTCCGGAGCAAATCCCTTCAAACAGCTCCAGCGTCCGCGCCGCATCCAGGCGTTTCTTCGTTCGCAGTTCATCCCGCAGCGTGATCCCCTCCAGGAGTTCCATCACCAGAAACACTCGCTGCCCCGCCTCCACCCCAAAGTCATATACGGTAACCACGTTGGGATGAGCAAGGCTTCCGGTCAGCTGCGATTCCTGCCGGAATTTCTCGATCGCCTTTCGGTCCGCGAAAAATTCGTCCCGAATCATCTTCACCGCCGCTTCGCGGTTCAGCGACATGTCCGTCGCCCGATACACTTTTCCCATGCCGCCTTGCCCTAACCTTTTCTCCAGCCGGTAGCGTCCTGCCAGCATCCGCGGCGTCGCCACCAGCATCAACGCCGTTCCTTCTTTGCCGCAGCGCGTCGTTCCCGTGTCGTAACACGCGCCGCATGCGGGGCACTCCTCAAACGACCGCCCCGCTTGCATCCCGCTCCCTCGCATCAGCAACAGCGCCAGCGCCCCCGCCACGTTTTCCAGCAGCGCCGTGTCTTCCGTGCTGTACGGCTCCTCCGACAGCTTTCCTCCCAGCACCAGCAACGCCTCCGTGCTCCCCTCCTTCAGCGCTATGGGTACCAGCAATTCAATCCTCGCCTTTTGCAGGAATTCCTTGTCCACCTGCGGCAGTTGCTGCCCCAGCCAGCCGGTTCCCGCCTGCGTAATCGGCACCGGGCATTCCAGCATCCGCACCAGTGGTATTAATTTGTTCGTTGCGGGCAAGTCCGTCGAGAGCGATCCCGGTGGCGCTGCCGCCACGATGCGATAAACGCTCTCTCCCGACCGGCGCATCAGCAATCCGCATCCTTGTGTATGCAATGCTTCCGCCACGCGTCCCACCACTTGGGACGCCACTTCCTCCACGCTCTCCGCCCGGCGAATCTCCTCCACGATTTCTCGGAACAATTGCTGCGCGTCATACTTGTCCCGAAAGAATCTCCGGTCCAGTGCCGAGAGCCACTTTTGCCTCTGCGTCGATGCCAACGCCGCAAGGGCAGCGATCGCCACGTAGCTCCCCGCATGCGTCTTCAGCACGGAAAACAGCGGCTGGCTTCCCTGGGCGAGCACCGTCCCCACCAGCAGCCCTATCGCCACCACCGGAATCGCCAGCAGGACTCTCCGCGCCAGCGCATACTGCACCCCGCGCCGGATGATTACCCGCAGGTCGAACAATCGCTGCTTCAGAATTGCGTACGCGAACGACATCGGGAATATCAGCATTCCCAGCGAGCACGCCATATACACGTACGGCGAATCGAAGAATTGATAGAACCACGGACTAAGATTAATCAGTGATGTGCCGATCACTCGGGGCAGGTAAAACACCATTGCCACCAGCGCTCCAAACACCAACACCCGGAAGCGGCGCCGGTCCGTCACGGTTTCCAGCTTCCAGTAACTCACCGGCAACGCCACCAGCACCACCCCCAGATACACCAGGCTCTGCACACCGAACGCCGTCGGCACCCACGGCGGTGCTAGTCCGGTCAAATGTTCCGGGTCGTACACCGTCCTGCCAAAAAGATAAAGCGCGTATACGGTCGCAACGATCGGCCCGGCGCAAAATCCTGCCCACAACCATCGGTTCACAAACAACCGCTTCGGGTACAAGCAGAAAAACGCCGCCAGCAGCGGTGTGCGAAATGCCGCGCTCACGTACACCAGCATCACCGGCACCGCCACCAGCGATGGCAAATTCCGCGTCCCCGCCGACAGCCCCCACTGGAACGCTTCGAACACCGTCGCCATCACCACCAGCACCCAGCCTCCCAGCCTCGACACAAAATCACGCGGCCGGTTGAACACCACGAACAATCCAATCGCCAGCGTGATGAATTTGTAGGCCAGGAAAATAATGTTTGAAGCGCGAACCGTGTTATTCCATTCGTCCCAGATTCTCCCGTGAATCACCATTGTCAAGTCGAGGGTGTTCACCGCGCGCTGCACACGAATCGCCGTCGGATGGTCGGCCTCAAAATTCATCCGTTGCGCCAGCCAATCCACCACCGTCCCAATTTGCTGCCCGTTTACGCTTAGGATTTGGTCGCCTGCTTGAAGGCCGGCGCGCGCCCCGGCCGTCTGTTCGCCAACATCCGTCACCACAACTCGCCCGGATTGCTGGCCGATGTCCATGCCGTCGGATGCCAGTCCAAACAGCATGTAGTAGCCCAGATAAACATTTCCTATCAGGCTGATGGCCGCGATGGCCACGATGCGCCAGGAATATCGCGTGGAAAACACGGGAATGGCGCGATTATAGGTTCATCCCCGGCATCTTTCCACAAATCAAGTACCGCCACGCATCGGGCCGATTCCAAAAAACCTTCGCCGCATGTCTGGGGTAGACGAACCCAACGCCAGAAAGCTAAGATGTTAGGTCTTATGACACTATCTGCGCGGAACCGGCTTCAAGGGAAGATTACGGAGCTCCAGCTCGGTGGAGTTATGGCCCACGTGGTCATCCATGATCACATCGAGAGCGTAATCACCCGGCGAAGCGCGGTTGATATGAACCTTAAGGTGGGCGACACCGTTTCGGCCGTAATCAAGTCCACGGAAATCATGATCGAAAAGCAGTAGGCCCGAAGACATTTCATCGCCAATCGGGAGCTTCCACCGTGGATCGAAATCGCCGAACCGGCATTCTAGTAATTTCCGTCTGCGCCTTCCTCTCCGTTTTCCCATTCTGCCAAACAGGGATAGCCCAGACCGCGCCCACCGCTGCGCAACTCAAAATTGGCGGCGAGGTTTCCACGCCGCTTACCCTGACTGTCGCCGACCTGAAAAACATGCCCCGCACCACCCTTCACGTTACAAATCCCCATGAAAATAAATCTGAAACCTACGAAGGCGTTCTACTCGAGGAGTTGCTCCGTCGGGCGGGGGCCCCTCATGGAGACCAGCTTCGCGGAACTAATGACCGCGTACGTGATTGCGGAAGCAGAAGATGGCTACAAAGTGGTCTTCGCTCTCGCCGAATTAGACTCGGGAATCACGAATTCGGAAATTCTCGTCGCGGACACGGTGGACGGCGCTCCTATCGACCCCAAGCGAGGTCCGTTCAGGCTTGTCGCGCCTCATGATAAACGGCCGGCACGGTGGGTAAGGATGCTGAAATCAATCACAGTATTCTCGCCGAAAGCAGCAAATTGAATGGTTGTAAAACAAGAAATTTCTCTCTCTGTCGAACCACCGAAAAAACGCAGGCGGCCCCGTTTGCCCGCGAAGCCCCCCCAAGAAACCAATCCATAAACCGGTAATCACGCTCGCGACAATTTCCTAGTGACAACGCGCACGCCAACTCCTGTTTAGCCTGTTCCTCGAAAACTAACCCGCCACCAACCCACTCTTTGCCTTGACGCTCGCTCCCTCCCCAGTTACGCTTTCTCCGAACCTTTCGCGAGAAACTCGTGGCTGACACTCCACTCCAGGCTGCACCGCAAGAAGCCCGCGCTCCCGAAGTCCCCTCCGTCGTGGAGGTCCTTCAGGACCTCGCCAAAACCAGCATCCTCAAAGTTCAGGACTACTCCAAACTGTCTTTCCGCTCCATCACCAATCTCGCTACCGGTCCCCGCTACATCCAGGACACTCTCGATCAGATGGACGACATCGGCGTCGGCTCGCTCCCCATCGTCCTCCTCTCCGGTTTTTTCATCGGCGCCGTCATGGTTCTCCAAACCGGCACTCAGTTCGAGCGTTTCGGCCAGGCCTCGCTCACCGGCGACATCGTCTCCCTCGCCCTCGTTCGCGAACTCGGCCCCTCCATTACCGGCCTCCTCGTCGCCGGCCGCTGCTCCTCCGGTATCGCTTCCGAACTGGGCTCCATGCTCGTCACCGAACAGGTGGACGCCATGCGCGCCATGGGCACCGACCCCAGCCGCAAGCTCGTCACTCCCCGCGTCCTCGCCTCCCTCATCACCCTTCCGCTCCTCACCACCATCTCCGTCTTTGTCGGCCTCATCGGCGGCATGGTCGCCAGCGTTCTCTCCTTGCGCATCAACGCCACCACCTTCTGGGAACGCGCCATCAAAATCCTCGAATTTTCCGACATCATGCAGGGCTTCTCCAAAACCGTCGTCTTCGCCTTCATCCTCGCTACCGTCGGTTGTTATCAGGGTCTCAACGTCAGGGGCGGCACGCAGGGCGTTGGTCGCGCCACCACCCAGGCCGTCGTCGTCTCCTCCGTCCTCATCATTGTCTCGGACACCTTTCTCACTAAAGTCGCTCTCTATCTCGCGGACAAGTTTTTCTGACCATTCATGGATCTCTCCACCAGCGGCCTGACGACAACTTTTCCAGCATTCGGCCAGGCTGCTATTGAATTTAAAAATGTCCGCCTCGGCTTCGCGGAAGGTGAGATTCTTCGCGGCGTCACCTTCTCCGCACGGGAGCGCGAAACCGTAATCCTCCTCGGCGAAACCGGCACCGGCAAAACTCTTTTGCTCAAACTTGCTTCCGGGCTCCTTCGTCCCGATTCCGGCAGCATTCAGGTTCTCGGCAAGGACATCTCGGGAATCGCCGAGTCCGAACTCCTCGAAATTCGCCGCCAGATCGGCTTCGTCTTTCAGGAAGGCGCGCTCTTCGACTCCCTTACCGTCGGCGAAAATGTTGCCTACCGCCTCCACGAGGACGGCGTCGGGGAAGAGGAAATCGCGTCGCGTGTAAAAGAAGTCCTCCGCTTCGTCGAACTCGCCCATACCATCGACTCGCTTCCCTCAGAACTCTCAGGCGGCATGCGCCGCCGCGTTTCCATCGCGCGCGCCCTTATCGCCCAACCGCCCATCGTTCTCTACGATTCCCCAACTGCCGGCCTCGACCCCATCACGTCGCAAACCATCATCAGCCTCATCCTTCGTCTTCGCGATGTGTATGGCGTCACCGCCTTGCTTGCCACCCACCGCCTCCAGGACGGCTTCGCTCTCGCCAATTTCCATTTCGATCCGCAAACCAAAAAAGTTCGCCGCGATTCCTCGCCCGAATCCTCGCACGCGGCTACAACCCGTTTTCTCGTCTTGCGCGCCGGCAAAATCTATTTTGAAGGAACACCCGATGAGCTTATGAAGTCACCGGACCCGTATCTCCAGCGATTTTTGATTTGATTCCTGTATAGTTGTCGTGCACGATTCATCACGGTCCACGGAGGGCTGTCCGGATGGCGCAGCGCAAGCAGATCACCTGGTCGGAGTTGCGCGTTGGCCTGTTCGTCCTCGTCGGACTTCTGATTCTCGCTGTCGCCATTTTTTACGTCACCGGCGCCGGCTTTCTCGGTCCAAAATATCGCCTCAAGACCTTCCTGCCCGAAGTTTCCGGCCTCTCCGTCGGTGCTCCGGTTCGCCTCGACGGCGTGGAAATCGGAAACGTCGAGAAGATTCGCCTCGTCCCTCGCCAAGCGGGCAAACCGCCCGATCGCATGCACAACATCGAGATCGACATTCGCATTGACGCCAGATATCAAGGCGACGTACTCACCGATTCCACTTCCTCCCTAGTCACCGAAGGTCTCCTCGGCAACCGTTACGTCAACGTCCAGCGCGGCTACACCGGCGTGCCTCTCAAGGAAGGCCAGGCCATTCCCGGCACCGAAGAAAAAGCCATTAAGGAAGTCGTCGAGCGCAGCGCCGACGTTCTCGCCAACCTGAAAGCCCTCAGCGAAGAAATTCAGGATATCGTTGGCGACGTCCAGGAAGGCAAAGGCACCATCGGCAAACTTCTCCACGACGATCAGGCTTACAATCACCTCAACAGCATCCTGGCCAAGGGCGACCAGATCGTCGGCAACGTTCAATCGGGGCAGGGAACTATCGGCAAGCTTCTTATGACCGACGAACTTTACTCCAAGGTGGATAAGGGCGTGGACAACTTCGATTCCATCCTCGCCGACGTCCGCTCGCAAAAAGGCACCATCGGCAAACTCCTCTACGATCCCTCTCTCTACGATCAGGCCAAGTCCGCTCTCGAGAACGGCAACAACATCATGGGTGACATTCGCGCCGGCAAGGGCACCCTCGGCAAACTCGCCACCGACGAAGTCCTCTACAACAAGCTCCGCGACACCAGCACCAACCTCTCCGAAGCCACCTCCAAGCTAAACAAAAACGACAACACCGCCGGCAAACTCTTCTCTGACCCCCAGCTCTACGACAACCTGGCTGCCCTCTCCAAAGACATGCGCGAATTCATCGTCGAATTCCGCAAAAACCCCAAAAAATACCTGACCATCAAAATGTCCTTCTTCTAATTCTCGCGCCGCTCGGAAACGCCAATCTCCCGGTTGACACCTCTTCTCTGTGATCTCCTTGCTCCTCCTCTGTGCCCTCTGTGGTAAAGCCTTCTCGTCCTCTTTCTTGTCCCCTCGTTTTGCCTCCCCACTCCCCATGTGTTGTAATTGTTCTGTAACAATGACAGACTACGCTCAACTGCAAGCACTAAACTCTCTTAGCGACCGAATGGACAATCCAGACACATCCGTCAAAGCGCCTCCTCGCCCGGAGGCCTCCAAAACTACGCTTCCCCAGCCGGGCCGCCCTATCCCCAGCCGCGCCTACCCTGGCGCGCTCATCGTCGTCGAAGGCACCGACGGCTCCGGCAAAAGCACCCAGCTCTATCTCCTCAAACGCTGGCTCGAAATCGGCGGTTATCGCCTCCACTTCACCGAGTGGAACTCTTCTCCACTCGTAAAATCCGCCACCCGCCGCGGCAAGCAGAAGCGTCTCCTCACCCCCACCACCTTTTCTCTTCTCCACGCCGCGGACTTCGCCGACCGCTGCGAGCGCCAGATCATGCCTCTCCTCCAGGGCGACTATCTCGTCCTCGCCGATCGCTACGTCTACACCGCCTTCGCCCGCGACGCCGCCCGCGGCTGCTCCCATCGTTGGCTCCGCAATCTCTACCGTTTCGCTCCCGTCCCCGACATCACCTTCTATTTCCGCGCCCCGCTCGAAGTCGCTGTTGACCGCATCCTAAGCGGCCGCCCCAAACTCAAATATTACGAAGCCGGCATGGACCTCGGCCTCTCCTACGAACGCCCCGAAAGTTTCAAACTTTTCCAGGCGCGCATCCTCGAGGAATACGACAAGATGGTGGACACCGACAACTTCGTCGTCCTCGACGGCACGCTCCCCGTCAACAAACTCCAGAAACAGATGCGCGACATCGTCGCCTCCAAAATCGATCTCAAGCGCTTCGCCCCGCGCGCCCCGGAAGCCGAATAGCCATGCCCGACCAGGAAAAAGAAAAACTCCTCGCCACTCCACCAGCCGCCACGCTCGAAGTTCCCTCGAAGCAGGCCGTGGCCGAGCCTGAATCCGCGCAATGCTTCTTCGGCGAACCCCTCGTCGGTCTCGATCCCACCGAACTAAACGGCTCGCTCATCGTCATCGAAGGCATGGACGGCTCCGGCCGCTCCACCCAAATCGCTCTTCTCCAGGAATGGCTCGAGTCCGAAGGCTTCTCCGTTCAGACCAGCGGCCTCCGCCGCTCCAATCTCGTCGGCCGCGACATCGACGAACTCCTCGCCAAAAACGCCGTCACTCGCCTCACCCTCGCCCTCATGTACGCCACCGATTTCTTCGACCAACTTGAGCACCGCATCGTTCCCGCCCTTCGCTCCGGCGCTGTCGTCCTCGCCGACCGCTTCATCTTCACCCTCATCGCCCGCGGCGTCGTTCGCGGCATCAATCGCGATTACCTCACCGGCCTCTACGCCATGGCCTTGCGCCCGCATCTCACCTTCTGGCTGAACGTCCGCCCCGAAACCGCCTTCGCCCGCGAATTCAAAAAAGCGCAAGCCATCAGCTACTGGGAAGCCGGCCGCGATATGTCTCTCTCTCACGACCTCTACTGGTCCTTTGTCCGCTATCAAACGATGATCAAGCGCGAACTCGAAAACATGGCCAAGCGCAACGCCTTCATCGAGCTCGACGGCGAAGCCAGCGTCTCCTCCGTCAACAAGCAGTTGCGCCAGCGCATCGGCGAGCAACTCGGCATCCGCGCCTCCAAATACACTCCTTCTTCCGCGCTCGCGCATCTCTGGCGGTAACATAGCTCATGCCCGAGCCGGTCCACATCGCCGCCATCGACGCCGGCTCCAATGCCGTCCGCTTGTCCATCGCCCGGGCATTCTCCGCGCTCGATATCGAACCGCTTGTCAACGAACGCATCCCCCTCCGTCTTGGGGAAGGCGTCTTCGTCCGCCACCGCTTCAGCGAGGAAATTCTCAAGAGGGGCGTCAAAGCCTTCCGCCACATCCACGAAATCATGGAGGAATACGGCGTCACCAAATATCGTGCCGTCGCCACCAGCGCCTCCCGCGAAGCCCGCAACAGCGGCACATTCATCCACCGCGTAAAGCAAGCCACCGGCCTCCGCCTCGAAGTAATCACCGCGAAAGAAGAATCGCGCCTCGGCAGGGAAGCCGCCATCGCCGCGCTCGGCCCCGAAACTCCTCCGAACTGCGTCGTCGATCTCGGCGGCGGCAGCCTCGAAATCAATATCCTTCGTGACCATTCCATTCTGCAAAGCGCCCAGCTTCCCGTCGGCACCGTTCGCCTCATGACTACCCTCGGAATTCCAGGCACCATTCGTCCCGTGCAAGCCGAACAGGTCCGCCGCTACGTTCGCGCTCTACTCGAATCACGCCTTCCCAATCGCCCGAACCTCGCCGATCAGCTCGCCGTCGCTCTCGGTGGAAATGCCGAAACGCTTTCCAACGTCGCTCCCGGCCCCCGCCGCGAAGGCCTCCCCACGCTCGATATTTCTCTCCTGCGTGAACGCCTCCCCGACATCCTGGAGCGCGATCTCCGCGAACGCATGAAATCCTACGGCGTCCGCCGCGATCGCGCCGACGTGATGGGCGTCGCCGCCATCATCTTTGTCGTCCTCGGCCGCTATCTCAACATCCGCCACTTCCTGATCCCCACCGTCGGCATCCGCGAAGGCCTCCTCCAGGAAATCGCCCGCGAGGCCTTCTCCCGCAAGGAGCCTCATCGTTACAACGCCGAATCCCGCCAGATGCTCCTCGGCACCCGCAGCTTCGCCCGCCGCTTCGAATACGATCAGCGCCACGCCGAACACGTCCGCGAACTCTGTGTCCTGCTCTTCGATCACCTCCAGCCGCTGCATCATCTTCCAGCGCAGGCCCGCGTTGAACTCGAAGCCGGCGCCCTCCTTCACGACATCGGCCATCGCATCACCCATCGCGGCCACCACAAGCACGCCGAATATCTCGCGCTCAACGGCGACATCCCCGGCCTCGAGGGCCGCGACCGCAATATCGTCGCCGCCGTCGTCCGCTATCACAATCGCAAATCCACTCCCAACGCCGACCACCCCGCCTATTCAGCTCTCAACAACAGCGACAAGCGCATCGCGCGCCGCCTCGCCGCCATCCTCCGCATCGCCGAAGGCCTCGATCACTCCCACCGCCAGCGCATTCAGGACCTCCGCGCTTCCTTCCAGCGCGGCGCCGTCACCATCCAGCTCCGCACCCGCGGCGACGCCACCGAAGACATCCGCGACGCCGAACGCAGCTCCACCCTCTTCGAGCGCGAATTCCACACCCACCTCTACCTCCGCCCCTCCAACTTCTCCCGCCACTAGTAGCGGCCACCTTCAGGTGGCCCCTCTCCTTTGCGAACTCTGCGCCACCTCTGTGCCCTCTGTGGTAAATCTTCTCCGCTCTTTCCTCCTCCCCTAACTAATCCACACCCCCACCCATCCGTCATCCACAAGAAACATTACCTCTAGTAAACTCTTAGCAGGAGCAAACCGCATGCAGCTCTACATCGTCCGCCACGGCATCGCCGTGGATCGCGAAGACCCCAAATGTCCCCCCGACCCCGATCGCTTCCTCACGCAAGAAGGAATCGAAAAAGCCCGCCAGGTAGCCAAAGGCGTAGCCGAGATCGGCGCCGCACCCGACCTCCTCCTCTCCAGCCCCTATCTCCGCGCCCACCAAACCGCGGAAATCTTCGCCGACGAACTCGGCTACCCCAAAAACAAAATCCGCAAAACTGACCAGCTTCTCCCCGGCGCCGAACCTCTCCAATTCTTGCGTGAACTCTCCAAAGACAAGGAACTCTCCGCCGTCTTCCTCTTCGGCCACGCCCCCCATCTCGACGACCTCATCGCCACCTCGCTAGGCTCCAACCACCACATCACTGCTCTGAAAAAATCCGGCGTCGCCCTGATCGAACTAAAACGCCTGGTCCCGCCAAGCGGCGAACTAATCTGGCTGGCCACGCCCAAACTCCTCCGCAAAGCCGCGAAGTAATCCCGCTCCCAGTGGCACGGCCATTCCTGGCTGTGCTCTTGGGTTTTCCCAAAAAATGTGAACGAATCATCAAGCCAGCAGAACGCTGGCTCTCAAAAGAACCTCTCGCCTAATCCGAAGCCGCTGCCTGTATAGTTTCTTCACGCCTCGGCAATTCCACAATCTTCGGAAGGCCCGGCACCGTCTGCACAATCAGCGGCCGTTCCAAAACCGTCTCCAGCAGGTGCTTCCCTGCAGCCACTCTCGCGGCCGAAGCTTCCGTATCCTCCAGCCCCGGCGCCCGCACGATCAGCGCATCCACGGATCGTTCCACCTGTAAACCCTTGCTCGACTCCACGCCGCATTTCCGCAGCACCCGCGCCAGCCGTAGCACTCCCGCCATCCCGCACGACGCCTGCTTTTCTTCCTTCGTCAGCCGCGCGTACCCTTTGTCTTTTGTCTTTGGCTCTTCGCCGCGGTGATACCGCACCACCATCCCGAGCAAATCCCACTCCGCCTCGGTCCAGCCCACGGGCAGGGGCAACCTCCGCAGAAATTTTCTCGCTGCCTTTTCGGGTGACTTCGCCCTCAGCCTGTTCCCGACCCCATGCAGGCGTGCCGCGGCTCGCATTACCTTTTGCAGTTGCTTGTCCGAAAACGGTCTGCCGGCTTTTACCCGCCGAAGCTCCCCATACAGTTGCAGCGCGAGTCGTGTCACTTGTGCTGCTTTTCCGTGGCTCGCCTCCAGCGCCCTTGCTGTGGCCCGCAATCTGGCCATCGCCGCCGCCTCCAGGCGCTCTCCTTGTGGCAGTCCTTCTTTCCATTCCTGCCACAGCCGCCTCTCGCCCATGCTCAGTTGACGATATTCATCCAGCCTCAGTTGACGCTCCGCCGAAATCCGTTCCATCCATCTCGCTCTCGCCTCTTCCGGCTCGTCTCCGGCTACCCGCGCAATCGTCTCCACCAGCACATCCAGGTCATGCACTTCCCCCAACAGATCCTGCACCCGCTTCAGATTCTCGCCCCAGCTCTCATACAACTCCGGCAGCAAACTCTCCACAGTATATCGGAACCTCTTCACGCCAATTCGCAGCGCATGCCACGGCTCCGGCTTCTCCGTCCGCAGCGCCTGCATGTGCAATTCTCCTGCGGCCAGCAATCGCTCCAGTGCCAGACTCTTCGCCGCTAGGCTGTTCGGCGCAACCACCCGCGCCCTGTGCCCAAGCACTCGTTCGTAACTCCTCCAGGCCTTCGCATCAAACTTTCCCGCCGCTCGCAGTGCCGCATCCCGCTCTTCGGCTTCGTTCTTCCCCAGGTGCGTCAACAACCGTTCCCGCACCGCATCGTTCTCGCTTCCCAGTTTGTTCACCCACTCTTCCAGCACCTGCGTATCCCGCAGCTCTCCCAACTGCCGGAAAAGTTTCCTCCCCAGCTTGCGCATCTCCGGCCACGCCGGATCCGGATCCACCTCTTCCATCACCGCCGCCAAAGACCTGCATCTCCGCAGCGCCACCCGCAAATCGTGGACCGTATCCGCGTCCGGCGCCGAACGCACCTCTTCCAGCTCCTTCAGGACGCGTTCCATCCAATACGTCAGTCCCCGCTGCTCATCCTGTGAGCCGGGAATTATGCTTCCACTCGCCATGTTTTTGCTCTTGAGGCTGTAACCGCGGTCCCCTGCGGCCCCCTTGTTCAACAATTGTCCAGCCTCGCCTATACACTAGCCCTTTGCCGCAAGCGCGTCCAGTCCACCGCGCACGGGCCGCTCTTACTTTGGAGTGCGGTGGCTCTGCCACCGCTTTTACGGATTCAACCCAACCACCCATCTTCGCCCTGTCGCACCCCCGGGTGCCGCACCCCTGCGGTTTTCAGGGTGCGCGCCGTTTGCGTCCGCCTCAGGAGGGCGGGTTTTCCTTTCTCTCTCTTCTCTGCGCCTCTGCGTCCTCTGCGTTAACTCTTTCTTTTTCTGCCCCCTCTTTACAAACCGCTTCTCCCCAATCAAACTGAAACCGACAACGCAATCTCCCTTTCCCCCAATCCGTCTCAAAGGAGTACGCCATGTCCACCCCATCCTCTCCTACTCCCGACCCCAACGAAACCATCCGTCAGGAATGGCTCGGCGCCGCTCCCGCCTGGAAAAAATGGTATTCCCAACTCGCCTTCCAATCCCGCCAGGCCACCGAACTCGTCGTCAAAGGCGCCGCTCTCTCCTCCGGCATGCACGTCCTCGATCTCGCCAGCGGTTCCGGCGAACCGGCACTCTCAGTCGCCGCCGCCGTCGGCCCCCAGGGCCGCGTCACCGCCACCGACCTCCTCCGCGAAATGCTCCAGATCGCCGAAGAAAACGCCTCCGCTCGTGGCATTAAAAACATTGACTTCCGCGCCGCCAACGCCGAACAGCTCCCTTTCCCCGGCCACATGTTCGATCGCGTCACCTGCCGCTTCGGCATCATGTTCATTCCCAACATCCAAAAAGCCCTCGGCGAAATGCGCCGCGTCCTCAAGCCCGGCGGCCGCGTCTCTTTCGTCACCTGGGGCCCCATGGAAGAAAATCCTCTCTTCAGCACCATGATCCAGCCCTTCCTGAAATACGTGGATGTCCCCCCGCCCCCGCCCGACGCGCCTCACGTCTTCCGCTTCGCCGACGCAAGCAAGTTGGACCATCTCCTCTGCCTCGCAGGCTTCCACGACATCCACGCCGCCAAGCACAAAATCAACTGGCCCTGGCCCGGCACCCCCGAAGAAGCCTGGCAAGGCGCCAGCGAACTCGCCGCTCCCTTCAAGCGCATCATCGCCGCCACCCCACCCGACAAAAGGGAACTAGCCATCCGCGAAGCCATCGAAGGCTTCCGCCGCTTCTACGACGGCCAAGCTGTCAACCTCCCCGCCACCATCGTCGCCGCCACCGCCGCCACTCCCGCGTAGCCTTTGTAGCGGCCGCCTTCCGAGGCGGGCGCCGTTTGGTTGGTAGCGCCAGCATCCTGCCGGCAAGCCGGTTAGTTTTCAGTGGTTGCGCGGTAAGGCAAGGGGGCACTGAAGCCTGGGGCGCTTTCGAGTCAAAACTGCTAAATCGCCTACCACGCAGGTGGTCGGCTCTTATTTCCAGAATTTAATCGCGGGAGCGAGGTGGCAAGGTCTCTCTGGCGTATGGAGGGTGAACTCTTTTAGCTGTTTCAGTTGCTCTTCAACAACGGCAAAGTCAGCCGGCATAGATTCCTGCTTACCGGCGTAGGTCCCCACTCCAAAATTCCTACGTGCTTCTGTAATTCCATCGTCAACGGCGATTGTATGGATCTCGAGTGTTTCTTCCGATTGAGAGACACTTAAGAAAATGAACGATCGCTCCGGAAGGTCCCAGAAATGCCGCTGAATCATCAAGCGGACAATCTCTTTGACTTTCTCCTGGTTGACTCTATTCCTACAGGTTGGAATGTTGCGAGTAGCCATTGGTCGTTCCGGAAATGCCTGTAGTATGAGAGAACCGTCACCACGCACGTAGAACATTTGAAAACCATGATTCGCTCGGGGTTCGTATTGGTACAAGATAGTCAATTTTTGTAGCGCCTTGTCATCGTGTAACATCGGCTCCAAATCAACTTGATGCTGTAGGGTTCCCGTTGCATGGGGAAGCAGGAGCAACAGAGATACGAGAAGGAATCTCATGGCGGTGCCTCCTAGGATTCCGCATTAGGGCAGTCGAGTTGTCCTGGACGATTGCCTGATTTCGCGAACTCCCGTGCACCCGGGCCATCGGAAACCAACCCACCATCCTTCGCACCTCCGCTTGAGCCTCCCGCCACCCTCATGTTACTTTCCTATAGGTTCTCCCGGAGTGGCGGAACTGGCAGACGCAGCAGACTCAAAATCTGCCGGGGATCACTCCCCGTGTGGGTTCGACTCCCTCCTCCGGGACCATCTCTTTCCTCCTGGAAATCTGGTACCTTCCGCCTCTTGACCTCTCCGTCTCCTTCTCCAACACTATCCTCAGACCTTCTGCCTTGTGACCACCATCTCCTCAAACCCCGGTCCCACGCATAATCGCCGTCGCAGCCAGCGCGTCCTGCTCCGCCTCCCCCTCCTCGTCATCGCCCGAGGCCCCGATAATCAGCACGTCTCCGAAAACACCTTCACGACCAACGTCAACGCCCACGGCGCCCTGATCCTCATGTCCATGCGTGTCCATGTCGGCCAGAAAATCCTTTTCCGCAATACCGAAACCCTCGAAGAACAATTCGTCCGCGTCATTCACGCCACTCCCGCGGCCGAAGGCAAAACCGAAGTTGGCGTCGAATTCCTCAAAGCCGCCCCCAAATTCTGGCGCATCTCCTTTCCCCCCGACGATTGGACCCCCCACAACCCCGAAATCACCGCCGACACCTTCTAACTAACACGGCGCCCCAACCCGCCTCCTTATCGCTGTTTCTGTTCGCGGCTGACCTCCTACTGATCGGTTGTGCAAGCAAAAAAGCGTTTGTCATCCTGAGAGGCACGTCGTTGGCGCCTCGAAGGACCTCAACCTACAGTTTGTGCAAGTTCTCCGGGGTGAGCTCCCTAGCTATACCCGTTGGATAGCCTCCTGATCGCTGTTATCTGTTCGCTGTTCACCTTTTTAACTCAATCCCCCCGCTAACCCTCTCACCCATCCCGCGCATCTAACCCATATGCCCATAACCCCCGTTTCCACTTACTCCCCATAGCCATTTCCCGCTAAAGCTTTCTGCCCCGCTTTATGCGAGACTTATATTGAGTCACGAAAGGGAATTATTTCGGCATGAATATCGCATTCGGCTTCCTCCTTGTCCTCGGCGTTCTCATCCTGGTTCACGAGTGGGGACACTTCATCGTCGCCCGTTACTTCGGCGTTCGCGTCGATGTCTTCTCCATCGGCTTTGGCCCGCGCCTCTTCGGCTTCAAGTGGGGCGCCACGGACTGGCGCATCAGCGCCATCCCTCTAGGCGGCTACGTCCGCATGGCCGGACAGGACATCTCGGAAATCGACTCTGGCGAACAACTACCCACCGGCGCTCCCGATGAACTTATGTCCAAGCCCCGCTGGCAGCGCGCGCTGATCTCTGTTGCCGGCCCGGCGATCAATCTCATCTTCCCACTCGTGCTCCTCACCGGATATTTCTTGGTCAAGGGCGATCCCTATCCAAAGTACAACGACCAGCCCCTGGTCATCCTCGGCTTGCAAGCGGATTCTCCCTTGGCCAAACAGGGCGTGACGCCGGGCGACCGGATCGTCTCCCTAAACGGCATTCCCAATCCCACCTGGGGCACGGTCGACTCGGAGTTCACCAAGGGCCCCGAACCTCACAATTTTCAAATTACTCTCGATCACCAGGGCGCCGCTCGCTCCTTGGCAGTCTCCACTTCCGGGATGAAGGATCCGGAACACCTCTTTGGCTATCCGCCGAATACGCCTCTCGTCGGATACCTGGACAAGAGCAAGCCAGCCTCGCTTGCGGGCATTCGGCGCGACGATATCGTCCAGACCATGAATGGCGAGCGCTTGAATAATTGGCAGGATATGGTGGCTGCGATCCAGAAAAACGGGGGAACGCCCGCACAGGTCACCGTTCGCCGGCAATCGGAAACTAAAACCTTCACCCTCACGCCAATTTTGGACAAGAACGAAAAGGGTGAACCCGCCTGGGTCATCGGCATCCGTCCAGGGCAGGAATGGTCCTTCCGCAAAGTGGGCTTCTCTCAGTCGCTCGCTTCCGCAGCCAATTTTACCGAGCGGGGATCGCTTGAAATTCTTATCGTTTTGAAGCGGCTGCTCACAGGCGAAATGTCCGCCAAGCAACTGCAAAGCGTTGTCGGCATAGCCAGCGAAGCGGGGCACGCCGTCCAGGAAGGCACGTTCGCCGTCATCACTCTTATGGCTGCCCTCAGCCTCAACCTCGGCATCCTCAATCTCATGCCGATTCCCATCCTGGACGGAGGCAACATCCTCCTCCTCGCCCTCGAGGGCATCCGCCGCCGCGACTTCAGCCTGACCTTTAAAGAACGCTTCATCCAGGTAGGCCTGGTCTTTCTCTTAGTCTTATTCGCCTACGTCATGTACAACGACGTAGTCCGGCTCCTCCCAAGCCACTCCTAACGACCCTGGGTGCCGCACCCTGCGATTTTCGGGGTGCGGTTTTTTCTTCTCTGCCTCTGTCTATCCTGCCTTTGTAGGGGCCGGGCTTGCCCGGTCCCTCTTGGGTTCTCCAGCCTTTGTGGCACAGCCACCGCTGCCCCATCCCGCGGTTTTTGCGGGATGATTCCTGGCTGTGCTCTTGGGCCACTCTTCTCTGCGTACTCCGCGCGCTCCGCGCTCTCTGCGTTAATTCTTACTGTTTGCTTCTTACGCTTCGCTCAGTTCCTTCTCTCCCCCAATTTCCCCACTCCCCATTCCTGCTGAACTCTCCCACCACATCGCTCGTGCGCAAAAAAAAGGTTTCTCCCGGCGGGACTCACCGGGAGAAACCCTACTCAAATCAAGTCAGTTGGAAATCAAGCCATCAGGAAACGCGCACGCTGATCGCCACGTACGTGCCGGCGTCTTCGCGGTACGTTACGTCGGCGTTCGCCCCGACCTGCAACTTGCCGTCAACCGTCGTGTTCTTGTCGATTTGGAAAGTCATCGATTTCTGCGATGTCTCCTGCAGTTGCTGGCCCAGGTTGGACATCGTATGGCTCGGTGCGATAGTCAGGGTAAACGAGGTCTTTTGAACCTCAGCGATTTTGCCGGAAACAGATTGCGTTGGCGCCGTCTGCTCATGTGTCGAGGCGCTGTTCGCAAGGGCGGGAGGGAGTGCACATACGACTGCCACAAGAATCAGACTTGCCATAGCGGCCCAGATACACTTCAATTCTTTCTTCATTTTTTACAGCCTCCTGGAGGTTTTCGGCGGGTGCCCACAGGACTGCATACGGCACGCCACATTCATTGCAAAAGGGCACAAATTTGCTATCTCCTCTTGAATAACCATCTTGCGGAAAGTATGAATCCTTCGATCAACGGCGGGGGGTAAGTACCGGGACTGGAAATCTCTGCACGCTCAACCACTTATCTTCCCACTACCTCGCGGGGCGGTAAAACTTGCATGGTCAGACTTTTTGCAAAGTCATCCGCATCTCAACCTTTTTCCGCAAGGAATTTGCGCAGAATGGCTGGCTCAATTGTGCAGAGGTGATGGCAAGTTCGCAGAGCCGGCGTCGTTAGCTCTTGAATCACGCGGGGCTTCAGCTTTGGAATTTGCCGGAGCTGGCGCGCCGGTGTCGACAAAAGAAGGATTCAAGGATGCCGTAACATCGTAAGTCCTTGCATGGTCCGTCAAGCTCGTGACCAGTAACTCGTAGCGGAAACCCTCTGGATGATTCTTGCTGCGAAGCAGTACAAGAATCCCCCGTACTTCCGATTCCGAGTGGACGATCACTTTACTTCCCGCCGAAACCGAATCCACCACCTGTCCGTGAAACACGCTCCCATCGCGATCCACGCCCGAATCAATGCCGTTCAGCATTTTTACGCGAATCACGGTCCCGTGTGGCAGGACGTCCATCTCATTTCTGGTAGCCGGATTCAGGCGGGTCTGCAAGTGAAACGTAAGTACTGTCCCCAATGGCGCATGCACCTGCTCGATACTCGCATTCTGCCCGCGCGCTGCTCCAGCGAACACACAAACGGTGCACAGCATTACTGCGGCAAAACGATGCATGGGCTGGGACCTGCCTTCTTCAGAAGTTAATTTCAGCCAAAATCAGTCTAGATTTGCGTGAAAGCACGGTCAACGCGAATTCCACGCCTTGCTGCGCAAACATCAACTTGGATGCAGGCAAATAACCGATGGTCGTCCAGAATTGACGATCTAATTCTTATATGTCCGGCCATCCCTCTTCTCCGCGCCCTCTGTGCTCTTCACTCTGCGTCCTCTGTGTGAAATCTTTCTCTTTCCTCCCCCCAATTTCCCCCACTCCCCATTCCTGCTAAACTATCCCTTCATGTCTGCCTCTCCCACACATCGCGTCTCCTCTGGCGAACGCATCAACTCCGCCGACACCACCGGCCACCTGCAAAAAACTCTCCGCGAAAAGGGAATTCGCCTCACCCGCCAGCGCCGCGTCATCCTCGAAGTCATGGACAACGCCGAACAGCACCTCGACGTCGACCAAATTCTTGAACGCGCCCAGAAAATGGACCCCGCTGTTCATCTCGTCACCGTCTACCGCACCATCGACCTCCTCAAAAAAGAAGGCCTTATCGACGAGCTCGATCTCCTTCACCTCCGCGGTGACCGCCATTACTACGAAACCCACGGCCCCCGCGACCACATCCACGTCGCCTGCCTCCGCTGCGGCAAAGTCCGCGAATTCGAATCCCGCCTTTACGAGCAGCTCAAGGAACAGATCGCCCGCGATTTCGATATGAAAGTCACCGTCTCCCGCACCGAAGTAGGCGGCATCTGCAACGACTGCCTCGCCGCCTCCAAAAAGTAGCGAACCGCGGCATATTCGATGGCCATCAAATACTCTGACCAGGCGACGGACGTGAACCTTGGTGATCGAGTCGCAATACGAGTCTGGTTCCGCAGGCGGGTCGGCCGTGTGGTGTACGTGCCCGGCATTTCTGCTCTCAATCCTGAACTCGAGTTTAACGGGATGCGTTGGGTTGGAATTCGATTGGAGAATTCTGCGCTTCTCGCAACTCCAGTGTTGTCGAAGGTAGGCGCACTGAAGAAGAAAGTGCGATTTATCGCTCGAGACACTTCAGCCTGTGTATTTATTATTCCCGATTCAAGGGAATTTGAAGAACATAGCTCTGGAGTTGCACTTTAACTGACTCGACCTGCGCGTCCACGCTATTCACTTTTCGACACTTTCCGGTTTTTACACTGTGGGTACTTACCTAACTGTCAGTACAATTTCCTTGGCTACCTCTCATGCTGACATCTTTCGTTTTCACCTATCTCGCAGGTCCCCTGGCTGCGTTCTTGCCTGCCCGCTGGCGAAAAGCGCTGCCGTTCGCGGGCCACGTTCAGTGGAATCGGGCCGCTACCCTGAGCGGCCTGCTCCAAATCGCGGCCGCAATTCTCGCACTCGCCAATTGGTATCAATACATCATGTTCCCCATCGTCGATCGCGGGGTCGATTTGGCGTTAAAAGGCAAGCTGGGCGGTGGAGTCACCGACCAGCAAATCGCCGGGGCGGCGTATATGGTTTTTCTGTTCCATCCGCTCACCTGGGTGCTGGCCTATTTTTGTATTGAGGGAGCGGTGCGTCTCTGTGGCGCGGCTTTCTCGGAGAATGTCCTTGGCACCCTGCCTCTAGGTCTAATCGATCGCACGCTGTCTCTCGCCACGAATCGAACTCCGGCGAAGCCGGCATTGCCGGAGCAGCGCAACGCTCAGTCGTTTGCCGGCGCCGTACGCGAACGCACGATACTCTCGCGTCTCAAGCAGGTTCCGGACGAACTCCACTACGCAACCGGCCAGACGCAAGACCTCCTCGAAATCTGGGCCAGCCGCCGCAAAGACGACTGGCTCGCCCCCAAGGTCGTGCGCGTGGACGACCAGTACTATCGCCTGGAAGAGAACTCCGTCGAGAACGGCCCTCGCCCATTCCGCTATCGCCTGCGCCGGCTAGAGCGCGGCGTGCCCGGCCGCAATGTGCTCCTCTACAAGACCGAAGACGCAGTCCTAAAACAGTGAACTCAGGTGGTGTAGGGACGGCTTTACGCCACCCTCTTGGGTTTCCCTTCTCTGCGCAATCTCTGCGCACTTCGCGTCTCTGCGTTGTCTCTTTCTTCCTCCAACCGTCCGGAGCAATCTCATCGTAAAATATCTTCTCCCATGCAAACCCGGCTCCAAAAAATCCTAGCCTCCGCCGGCATCGCCTCCCGCCGCAAAGCCGAAGAAATCATCACCTCCGGCCGGGTCACCCTCAACGGCCTAATCGTGACCGAACTCGGCACCAAAGCCGATCCCGACACCGACACAGTCTGTGTCGACGGCAAACCCATCAAGCCATCCCAACGCCTCCTCTACCTCATGCTCCACAAACCCAAAGGCTACGTTACCACCGTAAGCGATCCCGAAGGCCGCCCCACCGTCATGCAACTCCTCGGCCCGCTCTCCGAACGCGTCTACCCCGTCGGCCGTCTCGACTACGCCAGCGAAGGCCTCCTTCTCCTCACCAACGACGGCGCCCTAGCCCAAAAACTCACCAAGGCCGGCTCTCACGTCCCCAAAAAATATCTGGTCAAAATCAGCGGCCGACCCGATGAAAAATCCCTCGCTCGCCTCCGCTCCGGCGTTCACATCACTCTCGACGACGACCGCCGCGTAAAAACCTCCCCC
>Ga0210402_10000175_pt1 | contig 72949 bp, 62 predicted proteins | sample IncBWC7MmetaG_FD_161055 | JGI IMG/M metagenome (GOLD analysis project Ga0210402, IMG submission 161055) | Forest soil microbial communities from Barre Woods Harvard Forest LTER site, Petersham, Massachusetts, United States - Inc-BW-C-7-M | ecosystem: Environmental > Terrestrial > Soil >...
CGTCCGGTCATGACGATCGTCTTCAGCTGCGCCGTGGCCTGTGCCTCCTTCAGCTGCCGGCATACCTCGCGACCATCGAGATTGGGCGTCCAGGCATCGGCGAGAATCATGTCGGGGCCGTACTCCCGGACCAGAGCCCGCGCCTCCTCGATGTTCCCGCTGGCGATGAAGCCGTAGCCGAGCGTCGTGACGATCGTCTTCACGAGGAGCTGAACCGCTTCATCGTTTTCCAGGAGGGCGATCAGAGGCCGCGTCACGGCGGAAGGCGATGGATTGTCTGCAGACTCTGTGTTGCGCATGGCCACGATCATCTTGCGCTCGAACAGAACCGCCGGCGCATCGGCCCAGAAACGCCGGCGATACGCCGACGCCTTGCAGAAGCAGTTGCCGCAGTGCTCGCAGAGGAGCGTGCCATCCGCATGCGTACACCACGACGCTTTCGCGGCATCGAACATGTCGCCGCAGGTGATGCAGGCAACCTCGTACGTTTTCCTGTCAGGCATTGAACCGGCGTCGAATTCCTTCCGATGCAGCTCGTAAAGGTTCTCCTGCGCCGGAAGGAACAGCGTGCCTTCCAGGTGCCGCTGCAGAAGATTGATCAGATCGGTGATCGAGACCGGCCTGGCGAGGTAGTCATCGATTCCGAAACGTTTGATGGCCTCACCCTTGTATTGCGTGTCGGCGTAGAGCCCGGTCATCACCACCATCTTCGTATTGGCAAAGGCGGGGTCCTGTTTGAGCAGCCGGCACATCTCGCGGCCGTCCAGCCTCGGCAGGAAGGAGTCGGCGAAGATCAGATCCGGCCGGTAGGAGCGCGCAAGCTCCAGACCCTCCTGGCCGTTGGCGGCGGAGATGGAACCGTAACGGAGATTGGCGCAGACGCGCTGCATGACCGCCTGGATCTCCTCGTCGTCCTCGACGAGCATCACCAGCGGACGCGTGACATCGTCAAGAGAAGGATTCGCGGCGATTGCGACAGACAGGCGCTGCTGCTCCGCGGTCCTGCGCTCGAAAAGGCGCGGCGGCGCGTTCATCCAGAACGTCTCTTTGTAAGCGGGGGCCGCCTTGCAGAAGCAGGTCAGGCAGTTGGTGCAGACCACCGTCCGCTCGCGGGTCAGGCAACTGCACCAATCGGCTTCGACGGCGTCGAAGCCGACCCGGCAGTTGGCGCAGACGATGTCGTACCCCTCGCGCGCCGCCGGAGCCGCCTCCGGCTTCGGCGCCGGCGTGATGACTGCCGGCGTGATGACTGGGGGCGGCGCATCGGCCCGCGTCCTGCTCTGCTTCGCAAGCAGCGTCTGGGGATCGTTGACCGCCGCGCGCGCCAGCTCGACCACCTCGTCGATGTCGTACGGCCTGACGGCGATATCGGCGCGGCCGACGTCGGGGATGCTCGACGCGTTGCGCGAGGTCAGGACGATCGGCAGATTCTTCGCCAGGCCGGAGATGGTCTTGTACGCCTTGTCGAAATCGTGGACTCCGGTGTCGATGAAGATGATGTCCGGACGAAAGCGGTAGATCTCATCGACGGCGTCGACGAGCCGCTCGACGATGACGATCTCGATGCCGAGCTGCCGGAGCCTGGGCGCGGCGGTGTCGGCGGAGGCGCGGCGCAACTCGAGGAAGAGGATGCGCGCCTTCCGCTCGGCGGCCGGCGCCGACTTCGCGCGGCGTGTGGCGCTGCTCTCCGCCAGTGCCACCGCCGCGGCGCGGCGCGTGGCGGTGCTCTCGCCGCTGACCGTTCCCCGATTGAGCTTCAGTTGCGGCGACGGCCCGCGGCGGAAGAAGTTGCTGAAGATGCCCCTCTGCAACGGCGGGGAAGCGGGAGCGGGACGAGGCAGTTGCACCTGCTGCTGCGCTTCCGCGGCCATGGCTGCCTGCTGCGCCAGCGCGGCGTCGAGCTCCGCGCGCATTGCGGCGATTTGCTCATCGGAGCTGTGCCGAACCTTTTCAATCTCCCGCTGCGAATCGCGCTCGAGCATCTGCCGCTGCGCGGCCAGTTCCGTCTGCACGCGCGTCCGCAGCTCGCGATCAAACTGCTGCTGTAACTCGGCGCGGAGATGTTCGAGCCGCTGGGCGATGGCTTCCTCGTCGAGATGCGTTTCGACATGCGTCTCGGCAGCTGGCCTGCGGCGCTCTTCCTCGAGCTGCTTCCGCAGCTCGGCGCGCTCGGCCTCGATCTCCTGCCGCGCCGCATCGAATTTCGCCTTCAACGTCACGCGCTCGCGCTCGTAAGTGGCCTGTAGCTCGGTACGGCGCTGCTCGAAACGCGCGGTCTGCTCACGCTCCATCTGCTCGCGCGCACGGGTGAACTCGTCCTCGATCCTCTTCTTCTCGATCGCGAACCGCCCGGCGGCGACCCTCTCCCCTTCGGCGCGCGCGTGTGCTTCACGCCCGGCGACGTCGCGCTCATCGATGATCGCAGCGGCCGCCGTTTCCTCGATCGAACGCGGCGTGGCGATCATCGGCACGTAAGGGGGAACGTCGGCCTGCGTTTCCACGTGCCACCGGCTCATCCTCCGAACGCGCGCACCCCACGCCGCCAGCGGAACGGCCACGATGATGCTGGCCGCGGCAAACCAGCCGATCTGCTCCTGCTGCACCGAACGGCTGAAGAGCACGAACAGTGCAACCGCGGAGAGGACCATCGCCGCGAGCGCGCCAATCCAACCCGATTTCCAGGCGGAGAACCCGACCGCCGCGACGTACACGCCAATGACCGCCAGAGGCATGATTCCGGGAACCAGGAGCCCGACGCCCGTCGCCACGACCACCAGATCGACCGGTATCGCATAGGCGAAGAGCTTCTTCCGGGTCGCTGCGTTCATCGGCGAGGCGTCATCTCTTCATCGCTTGCGGGCTGGGCATCATCTGGATCTTGTCGCGGTAGCGGGCTACGTCGCTGGTGATCTGGATGTACGGCAGGGCGCAGGCCAGCTCTTTCTTGGCATCGGAGTAGCGGCCGGTCTCGAACAGCGAGACGGCGTTGTAATAACGAAGGTCTTCCTCTCCACGCGAAAACGTGCCGAGGTCCCGGAACGCCTCGACGGCGTCGGCATAGTCGCCGAGGCGATAGAGGCCCTGGGCCGACGCGGCGATCGTCGCGCGCGACACGTTCGCGGCGTTCAGGAGCGCCAGATAGACGCGGCGCGACTGTTCCGGCTGGCCGTTCGCCGCCAGCGACGCTGCCTGGTCGAGCGTAGGGTCAATGATCGGCGGCGCGGTTACCGCGGGAGCAGGGGCAGGAGCCGGTTCGAGCGCCGGCGGCGTCATGGCCGCCGTCGGAGCAGGTGCCTGAGGCACCGGCGCGACCGCCGGCGCGGGCTCGATGACCGCCGTATGCCTGGCGCACGCGGACAACAAGACCACCGTGGAAAGTACAGATAGGACCGCGGCAGTTGTTCGCATAGCACCCTCCCTACTCGTAACGCCCCTACATTGTCCACGAAAACCCGCCGCACGCGAAGACGCGAAGACGCGAAGAGGGTGAAATCGGTGTTTTCTCCCTTCGCGCCTTCGCGTCTTCGCGTGACCTATCCTGACCTCAGGCATAACTTCAGCAGACATCGACTACGCATGACTACTGCCCTCACCGGCTGGACACGCGGCGAGCCGCGCGACCTGCTCCTGTCACGCGAGTGGCTGATCACCAACTCCCTCGGCGGCTACGCCTCCGGCACCATCGGCGGCGCGAATACGCGGCGCTTTCACGGCTTCCTCATCGCCGCCCTCCCCGCCCCCCTCGGCCGCACGATGATGTTCAACCATCTCGAGGAAGTCCTCCAGGGACCCGACGATCTCTGCTGGCGTCTCAGTGGCGACGAGCATGGCGGGAGCGAGGTGGCATTCCCCGAGGACGGCATCCTGGAAGAGTTCTCGGCAGAGAACGGGAAGCCGGTCTGGCGCTTTTCCATGAACGGCATCCGCATCGAGAAACGCGTGCTGATGCCGCATCTGCAGAACACCGCATACATCGTCTACCGCCTGCTCGAAGGCCCTGCAGGCCTGCGCCTCCGTCTCCGCCCGTCGCTGCACTTCCGTCCGCACGAGGGGCTCGTGGCGGAGCCGGTCTCCGACAAATGGCAGGTTTCGATCGACGAAGACGGCCGCGGCATCGAGCTGACCGACGGCCCCGACTATCCCTCACTGCGGCTTCTCGCGTTTGGAAGCCAGTCGGCCATTCAGCAGGATCCGCGCGTATTCGAGCACGTCCTCTACCGAATCGAGAAAAGCCGCGGCTACGAGCACGAGGGGCCGCTCTGGAGTCCCGGCGTCATTGACATCGCGCTCAACACCGGCGAAGAGTGCGGCGTCGTGGCCTCGGTGGAAAGCTGGGATGTGATCAAGGCCCTCCCGTACGCCGAAGCAGCCGAGGCGGAGAACGAACGGCTGACGCGCCTGTTGTCGATCTCGCATCAAACCGACCCGTTCGCGGCATTGCTCGTCGTCGCCGCCGACCAGTTCCTGATTCATCCGCACACACGCGAGGCCGATGAGGCCCGCGTGCGCGCTACGGGTGACGAGCCTCGCACCATCATCGCCGGCTATCACTGGTTTACCGACTGGGGACGCGACACGATGATCAGCCTGGAAGGGCTGACGCTGGCCACGGGACGCCATCGTGAGGCGGGCAATATATTGCGCACGTTCGCCTCCTATATCCGCGACGGCCTGATCCCGAATATGTTTCCCGAGGGGGAGCACGCCGGGCTGTATCACACCGCTGACGCCACGATGTGGTTCTTCCACGCCATCTGGCGCTACCTCGCCGCGACAAACGACCGCGAGACGATCCGTGCGCTGATCCCGAAACTGCTCGACATCATCGACCACCACATCCGCGGCACGCTCTTCAACATCCACGTCGATCCGGCGGACGGCCTCCTCTCGCAGGGCGCCGACGGCTATCAGCTCACCTGGATGGACGCGAAGGTCGGCGATTGGGTGGTGACCCCTCGGCGCGGCAAGGCGGTGGAAATCAACGCCCTCTGGTACAACGCCCTGCGCATTCTCGAGCAACTCCTGCTGCACAAAGGCGACGACGCCAACGCCCGGCGGATGGACGAGTACGCAAACCGCGCCCGGATGTCGTTCAATGAACGCTTCTGGTACGCCGAAGGTCAATATCTTTACGATGTCGTCGACGCGAACGACACCGCGCTCCGCCCAAACCAGATCTTCGCCCTCTCACTCGACTTCCCGGTGCTCGACGAGGGCCGCTGGCGCCGCATCGTCGACGTCGTGAAAGATGAGCTGCTGACCCCCGCCGGCCTTCGCTCGCTGGCGCGCTCGAATCCCGACTTCAAACCGAAATACGACGGCGACCTCCGCGCCCGCGATGCCGCATACCACCAGGGCACGGTCTGGGGCTGGCTGATCGGTCCGTTCATCGATGCCTGGCTGCGCGTCCATCCCGGCGATTTCGACGGCGCCCGTCACTTCCTCGACAGTTTCCGCACCCAGCTCGGCGCCGCCTGCATCGGCACCATCAGCGAAGTCTTCGACGCGGAAGAGCCCTTCACACCGAGGGGATGCGTGGCACAGGCATGGAGCGTGGCGGAGGTCTTGCGGGCGTGGGGGAGGTGCCCGTTGCGGTGAGGCGGCTTTAGAAGCGAATGTTCAATGTTGAATGTTCAGTGTTCAATGTTGAATGAGAAGACAAGGCCAGCGTGGCCAGCGTGATCCCCATTCAACATTGAACATTCAACATTCAACATTTGGTTTCCACACTCTTATCTGAGTGTCCCGTTACTCGAACGCATCAAGCGCCGCCGCCACTTCCTCGTTCGTCGGCCGCTCCCGGTAGTCGCTTTCGATCTTCGACCAGCGGATCTTTCCCTCGCGATCGAGAACGAATACTGCCGGACGCGGAACGCCATCCAGCGTCTGATGTGCGTACGCCGGATCGCGTAATCCATAGCGATCGATGGTCCCGGCGCGAGGATCGAAAAGGAGCGGGAAGCCAAGATCTCCTCTTCCGTCTTTGGCGATCTTCATCGCCAGTTCATGGCTCTCCGCGGGCCGGTCGAGACTGATAGCGAAGATGTGGACTGCCGGAAAGACGCGAGCCAGAGTTCGAAGTCCGACGACCTGCCGGACGCAGTACGGTCACCAATAGCCTCGATAGAAGACCAGAACCACCTTCCCACCGCGCGCCGCGGAGAGACTGACCGCTTTCCCGTTCTGGTCAGCAAGCCTGAAATCGGGTGCGGGCTGCCCCACGGATGGCGGCAGCACCGAAGCAAGGACGAGCAGTACGATTGATGCGAATCGTGTCATGAGCGAAGTTTGCCTTTGAAAAGCTTATCCGCAGATGAAGACGATTCTTATCTGTGTTCATCCGCGTCATCCGCGGATGGCTTTTTCGGGAGTATGAACGACATCGCCCGCTCCGCCAGTGCCGTGATGGTCAGCGATGGATTCACTCCCGGATTCGCGGACATCGCCGCGCCATCGATCACGTAGAGACCGTCGTAGCCGAAGACGCGGTGATGGTCGTCGATCACCCCCTCCCCCGCGGTCGCACCCATGCAAGCGCCGCCGAGGATGTGCGCGGTGGTGGGCGTGCCCAGGATGGTCTCGCTCGCGGACGATCTGATCCGGCCGGCCGATGTCGGGGGCGATATCGCGCAGCACCTGATCCGAGTAGGTATCGCGCGGATACTGCACCGCTCCCAGCATCCGCAGCGCCGTGGCGTAATGCGGCTCCAGCTCCTTCTTCCAATCGGCAAGGTGTCCCCACGACGGCAAGGTGAAGAACTCGCCCTTCGGCGTCGGCAACGTGTTGGCATAGACGAGTGAACCGCCGCCGACTCCGGGGGATGGGGGAAGGGTCAGTCCTTCGGATCCTTCAAATCTGTGGGTGCCTCGTAAATCAGAATAACTGTCGATCGGACACTACGGCCAAGAGAAGCTGCTCAAAGGTGTCGCAAGCGACTGTTTCTAAAGCGGTTACAAGGGGGTGACGATGCAAAGGCCTGACCCCGCTCGATTTCTTCCGCTCGATTTCTTCAGAACCGTTTCACGCGGAGGAGCGAAGGCGCACAGGCCATGGAACGCATACAATCCTGGCGTGCCCGCGCAAATCGTTTTTCTCACTCTCTACCTCGGACTGACGTCCGGCCTGCTGCCGTTCGACTTACAAGTCGGCCGCGATGTGAGATCCGTTCGCGTGTTTGTCGATGGCAAAGAGTCCGCTGTGGTCAACGCGCCGCCGTGGCGCACTCTCATCGACCTCGGGCCTGCGTTCGAGCCGCGGGAAGTGATCGCCGTCGCCTACGACCGCGATGGTGATGAAGTGGGCCGGACCGCGCAGATCATCAACCTGCCGCGGCCTGCCGCGGAGGTAAATATCGAGCTTCAGAAGGATCAGCACGGTATTTCCGCGGCGTTGCGGTGGGAAAATGTTTATGGAAGGCAGCCGGTTCGGAGCACGATCAGCGTCGACGGGAAAAGCCTTCATGTCAACGCGCAGCTTCATGCGCGTCTGCCGGCGTTGGACGCCAACAAGCCACACATCATCAACGCGGAAATGCACTTCGCGGATGGCGTTGTGGCCCGCCGCGAAGTCGTGATCGCCGGCGAAGCGATCAGCGACTCGATCAGTTCCGAGCTCACTCCGGTCGTGGTCACGGGAGATCAAAAAGCAGCCTCGCTCGATGGGTGTTTTTCCGCGCATGGTAATCCCCTCCGTGCAAGGACCGCCGAAACGGACGCGGAAGTGACCTTCGTACGCGAGCCCAACGTCAATGAGTTCGCCAACACGCTCGATCCTGATCGTGTCGTTCGCAATGGACGCAATGGATGGAGATCGTTGCCGCGGCCATCGCATCAGCTTGCGCTCGATCCAGGAACGACGATGCACTACACGTGGCCGATCGTTCGTCGTATGGAGGCGCCGGGGCACGTGGCGTCGAACCTCTTCGATATGTCCGACGACATCAGCTCGCGTGCTCTGGGATTGCCCGGCTTTCTGATCCTGGCTTTTGATGCGAACGCAGAGAATCACCCTCTCGAAACGGTCGAGCCGGGAAGTCAGCGCCGGTTTGCTGATGCCGTGGCTGTGGCGGCTGTTAACTGCGTTGCGGCTGCGCATCGCCGCGCAGTGGTGCTGGTGGTCGATTGCACGTTTGACCTGGAGCACGACAGCAGCTCCGCGGAGCCGGCAGCGGTTCGGCGCTACCTGGAATCGATCGGCGTTCCGCTTTTCGTCTGGTCGGTCAGCGGTCCGCGTCCCGAGCTCGAGTCCGAGTGGGGCGACATCGAGGACATCTCCACTCCAAACCAACTTCGCTTGGCGGTGCAGAGGCTTCGTTCCACGCTGGCCTCGCAACGTGTGGTCTGGATCTCGAGCGATCCACTTACGGCGCTGCGCGTCGACGCCGATCCGCGATGTGGCATCACGCCTCTGGCCCACCTCGGCGGCGGATACTGACTCGATCAAGTTTCGGTCTTAAGTTGGGAGTCGCATCTGGAAAACCAACTTACCGGGCGGGGCTATCCTTGGTTAAGTTGATTTTCCAGATGCGACCCCCGACGCCGACGCCGGCCGATCTCGGCGCGGGACATCTGCGTCATCTGCGGATCGGATCAACCATTTCCATTCTCACAATCTGCAGGCGCTTGCCGTCGGCGCTCCTGGCATGCTGATCGAATTGCTTTTCGATCCTTTCGAGCGTTGTGTCGCTGTCGTCCAGCATGCCGAAGACAGTGAACTTCTTATCCAGGTTTGGAGCGTCCGCCAGCAGGATGGAAAATGACGTCTCACCGCTGTTTGGATCATCGCCATGTGCCAGCGACAGAACGCCGCGCGTATGGCGCAGCGCGCCCACTTCGAGAGGGATCGGTTTGATCGTTGCCCGCTGCTCCTGAGTCAGCGGTGTTTCGCGGTCCTCTGCCGTGGCTGTCTGCGCTACGAAGTGATGCTCCACTCTGTAGAAATAGACCGTGTTGAAAACACCCGCGCGGATCAACTTCTCGAACTGCGCAACGGTGCGAGGCGCCATTCGGGGAAGAAACTTCAGATTGAATGTTCCTCCGGTGGTCACCATGCGCACTCTCACTTCGTCGTCCGTCGTTGTCGCCGCGGAAAGGTTAGGGGCAGTCAAACAGAGCAACAGGACTAGCAAGGCGGCGGTTGGCTTCATGGTCACCATCCTACGAGAAAAGGTCCTACCCTCGATCTCCGAATGAAAGGTTCGGACTGATGAACGACATGGCCCTCTCCGCCAGCGCAGTAATCGTCAGTGACGGATTCACGCCCGGGTTGGCGGACATCGCCGCGCCGTCAATGACGTAAAGGCCGTCATAGCCAAAGACGCGGTGATGGTCGTCGATCACGCCCTCTTCCGCGGTCGCGCCCATGCAGGCGCCGCCGAGGATGTGGGCGGTGGTCGGCGTGCCGAGGATGGTTTCGCTGAGGAGACTCCCCGCAAAGCCGTCGATCTTTTTCTCCACCCGCCGCGCCAGTTCCGTGGCCTCGGGGATGGCGGCGCTCGGCGCAGGTCCTTCCGCCAACGCGGTGGTTAGGCCGAACGCGCCGAGGCGCAGGCGGAGGTGGCCTTCGAGCGTGCGCATGTAGAGAAGGATCATGGTCCGCTTGGCCCAGTCGTCGACGAAGTAGGCGCGTAGGAAGTGGATCGGGTGCCGCAGCATCGCCGCCAGAACGCGGATCAGCCGCACCGGCGCGCCCTCCCCCGGCACATGCGGCGACATCAGCAGCCGGAAGAAGCCGGAGCCTTTCCCGTAGCGCACCGGTTCCAGGTGCGAATGCTCGTCGGTGTGAAGCACGCTGGTGATGGCGATCCCTTCGCTCAGGTCGCGGTCGGCCCGCGTGGTCACGCCGATGAGCGACTCGGAGTTGGTCCGGACGAAGGCGCCCACGCGATCGGACAGCCGAGGCAATCCGTCCGCGCTGGCTTTGAGTTTCAGGAGCAGCGGCACCGTGCCGAGCACGCCGCCGGCGAAGACCACATTGCGCGTGGTGAACGTGCAGCGGTGTCAACAGCACAAGCTACGCAACGTGGCATCGTACGTATCAGAACAGCATTGGCCGGACATCGGGGCAGCGATTCGAAAGGCATACGCAGAGACCAGTTACAAGAAGGCCAAACGGGCGCTCGAGACCGTGGCTCGCTGGCTTGATCGAATCAATCCACACGCCGGCGCCAGTTTGCGCGAAGGCTTGGATGAAACACTCACGGTGACCCGTCTTGGCCTGAGAGGTCGACTTCGCCGCTCCTTCGCCACGACCAACCTCGTCGAAGCGATCTTCGGGCGTACGCGTACGATGACCGGCAGAGTCAAGCGTTGGCGCGATGGTTCGATGCGCCAACGGTGGTGCGCCACGGCGTTGCTCCATGCCGAGGCCACCTTCCGCGCCGTCAAGGGTTGTTCTGACATGCCGCAACTGCTCACCGCGCTTGGACGCTCATCCGCTAAGCTTCGCCGTGTTGCATAGACATGCCGCCACTGTCTTTCAACTAGAACCGGGACATCGCCTGTCGGTTGTCGGTTGTCGGTTCTCTTCGGTATTCGCCTGGGCACACCTCACTCTCTGAGAAGAAATCGAATATCTGGCTAATTGTCATCCTGAAGCTGCCGGAGCGCCGAGCGAGCGCAGCGAGCGAGATGCGCGCAGGACGCTGAAGGATCTCCAGCAGCAGCGTCTGTGGCAAGTGGAGCGAAACTTGAGATCCTGACAATTATGTTTTGTCTTGCCTCACACCGCGATCGGCGCCTTGATGCTGGGATGCGGGTCGTAGTTCTCGAGGGTGAAGTCGGAGAACTGGAAGTCGAAGATCGATCTCACATCCGGATTGAGCTTCATCGCCGGGAGTGGACGGGGATGGCGGGTGAGCTGCTCCCGGGCCTGGTCGAGGTGGTTGACGTAGAGGTGGGCGTCGCCGAGCGTGTGGATGAAATCGCCGGGCGCGAGGTCACAGGCCTGCGCCACCATCATCGTCAAGAGTGCGTACGAGGCGAGGTTGAAGGGGACGCCGAGGAAGACGTCGGCGCTGCGCTGGTACATCTGGCAGGAGAGCCTGCCGTCGGCGACGTAGAACTGGAAAAGGGCGTGACACGGCGCCAGCGCCATCCGATCGAGATCGCCGACGTTCCAGGCGCTGACGATGTGACGGCGCGAGTCGGGATTGCGTTTGATCTGCTCGATGACGGCGCTGATCTGATCGATGTGACGCCCGTCGGCGGCCGGCCAGGAGCGCCATTGGTATCCGTACACCGGTCCGAGCTCGCCGTTCGCATCGGCCCATTCGTCCCAGATCGTGACTCTGTTCTCGTTCAGGAAACGGATGTTCGTGTCGCCGCGGAGGAACCACAGCAACTCGTAGATGATCGAGCGCAGGTGCACCTTCTTCGTCGTCAGCAGCGGAAAGCCGGCGCCGAGGTCGACGCGTAGCTGGTAGCCGAAAACGCTCAGCGTGCCGGTGCCGGTGCGGTCCGACTTCGGAGCGCCGTGGTCGAGGATGTGGTGGACGAGTTGAAGGTATTGCTGCATGGCTCATTTTACCGCGCCTATAATGCGCGCGCTCAATGCTCCACGTCATCGACCATACCCTCCACATCGGCAACGTCTCCACAACTGAGCTCGCCAACACCTACGGAACTCCGCTGTACATCTACGATGCGGAGATCATCCGGCGGCAGATCGCGCGCGTGCGGCGGGCCTTTGCCTCCCTCCCCTTCCGCCCGTTTTACGCGATGAAGGCCAACAGCGCGCTGGCGATCCTCGATCTCGTGCGCGGCGCCGGCTTCGGCTGCGACGCGGTTTCGCCGGGCGAGATCTACATCGCCCGGAAGGCCGGGTTCACGCCGGAGAACATCTGGTTCACCTGCTCGAACGTCTCCGACGACGATCTGCTGGCCATCGGCGACGCCCGGATCGTCATCAACGTCAATTCGATGTCGGAGATCGACCGCATCCTGGCGCTCGATCTGCCGAATCCGGTGGCGCTGCGCATCAACACCGACATCGGCGCCGGGCACCATGTCGACGTCGTCACCGCCGGCGGCGGGGTTAAGTTCGGCATCGACCTCGCCGAGGTGGAGACGGCGCGGATGGTCGTCGAAGACAGCGGGCGGAGAGTGGTCGGACTGCATGCCCATATCGGATCGGGCATCGATACCATCGCTCCGCTGATCGAGTCGGCGCGGCGGCTGCTCGATCTCTCGACCTCGTTCCCGAATCTGCAATGGCTGAACTTCGGCGGCGGGATTTCCGTGCCGTACGAGCCCGGTACGCCGGAGTTCCCGATCGACGACTACGGCGCCGAGTTGACGCGCATCGCCGACCGCCTTCTGCGCGCGCGCGACCTCACCGCCATCCTCGAGCCTGGACGCTATCTCGTGGCTGAGTCGGGCACGCTGCTGTCGCGCGTAACGTCGCGCCGCATGAGCGGGGGCCGCTTCTGGATCGGCGTCGACACCGGCTTCAATCATCTCGTCCGGCCGTCGAAATACGGCGCGTATCACCACATCATCAACGCTACGAACGGCTCACCGGCCTCGCTTCGCCAGACATTCGATGGTGCGCGGATGAGTGATGAAGTCGTCGTGGCCGGCAATCTCTGCGAGTCGGGTGACGTCTTCACGCGCACCGAGGCGGGTCAGGTCATCACGAGGAAGATCGACAGGACCAAACCCGGCGATCTGCTGGCGTTCTGCGATGCCGGCGCCTACGGCTTCTCGATGGCGTCGCTCTACAACGCCCGGCTGCTCCCCCCGGAGGTGATGGTGGACGGCGGCGACGTTCGTCTGATCCGCGAACGGCAGACGTACGACGATCTCGTGAAAGGAATGCTATGAAAGGCAGAAGGCAGAAAGCAGAGGGCAGAAGTACGCGGACTGGAAGCCTTGGCGAAACCCACTTCTGCCTTCTGCTTTCTGCCTTCTGCCTTTTCCTCGCTGGCTGCGCAACGCAACAGACCCGACCCACCATGCTCGATCTGAAAATCATCAACGGCCGGATCATCGATGGCACAGGCGCTCCGTGGTATCGCGGCGATGTCGGCGTGCGCGGCGACACGATCGTCTCCATCGGTGATCTCTCGAAGGTATCGGCCGTCACGACGATCGACGCGCACGACAACGTCGTCTCTCCCGGTTTCATCGATCTCCTCGGCCAGTCCCAGGGCGCCGTCTTCGTCGATCCGCATCTCGAGGCCAAAGTGCGGCAGGGCGTGACCACCGAGGTCACCGGCGAGGGAAGCTCGCCAGGGCCGATCAGCCAGAAGCAGATCGATGCTGCCAATCCTAAGAACCGGCCCAAGTGGCACACGCTCGGCGAATGGTTCACTCTCCTCGAAAAGAACGGCAGCGCCATCAACTTCGCCCTCTTCGTCGGCGCCGACAATCCGCGCGAGATGGTGATCGGCGACGTCAACCGTCCCCCGACCGCCGATGAGATGCGCGAGATGGAGCAGATCGTCGATCAGGCCATGCGTGAAGGGGCCATCGGGCTGTCGACGTCGCTGATCTATCTGCCGGCGATGTATTCGACGACCGAAGAGATCATCAATCTGGCGAAGGTGGCCGCGAAGTACGGCGGCGTCTACTTCAGCCACATGCGCGACGAAGGCGATCGGATCGACAGCGCCCTCGACGAGACCTTCCGCATCGGCCGCGAGGCCAGGATCCCGGTCAACATCTGGCACCTCAAGACCGGAGGGGCCGCGAACTGGGGGCGGATGCCGTTCGTCATCGAGCGGATCAACGCCGCACGCGCCGAGGGGCTCGACGTCGCCGCGAACGTCTATCCGTACGCGGCGTCGTCGACATCACTCTCGACGCTCGTTCCCGACTGGGCGCTCGAAGGGGGCTACGCGGAACTAAAGAAGCGTCTGGCCGATCCGGCGCAGCGCGCCCGCATCGCCGAGGTGCTGCAGGCGCAGTTCAAGAAACGGGCGGCGAAGGGGATCTACATCACGCGGATCGGGAACCCCGACTTCGCGAAATACGACAAGCATTTCATCGAGGAGATCGCGGCGATGTTGAATGTCGCGCCGGATGAAGCGATGATGCGGCTCTTCTCCGAGACGAACAGCTCGCCGAACGTGATCTTCTTCTCAATGAGCGAGATGGACGTGCAGATGGCACTGAAGCAATCGTTCGTCTCCCTCGGCTCCGACTCCGGCTCTCCCCCGCCGGCCGCGCGCGCGCTGGGTCAGGCGGTGCACCCCCGAGCGTACGGAACCTTCCCTCGGGTGATGGGACACTACGTTCGCGACGAACATCTCTTCACGCTGGAGGAAGCGGTACGCAAAGCGACGTCGCAGGCGGCGGACCGGACGAACCTCTCCGACCGCGGCGTGCTGCGTCCCGGGATGAAGGGGGATGTCGTCGTCTTCGATCCCGCGAAGATCCGGGACGTCTCGACGTACGAGGATCCGCATCATTTCAGTGAGGGCATCCTCGACGTGATCGTGAACGGCAAACCGGTGCTGCGCGACGGTGCGATGACGAACGCGCTGCCGGGGCGGGTGCTGCGGGGACGTGGGTACCAGCGCTGAGAAGACGTTGTCGGTTATCGGTTATCAGTTGGGCGGACGACGATCGGACGAACCTCTGATAACCGATAACTGACAACCGACAACTCGTTTCACGCCTGTGGCACAATGCCGCGTCCGTCCGGACGTCGATGCAAGACACTTCCACCGAGAAACTCGTCCGCGCCGTCGGCTTCTGGGGGCTGGTGGCGATGTGCATCAATGCCGTCGTCGGCAGCGGCGTGTTTCTGCTTCCCACCGAGTCGTACAAACTCCTCGGGCCGTTCTCGCTCTGGGCGCCGCTGATCTTCGCGCTGCCAGTGTTCGTGCTGGTGCTCTGCTTCGCCGAGGCCGCCAGCCACTTCAGCGAGCCGGGGGGCGCGTATCTCTACGCCAAGACCGCATTCGGCGACTTCGTCGGATTCGAGACCGGATGGATGAACTGGCTGGCGCGCGTGACGTCGCTGGCGGCGCTGTCGAACGGATTCGTCGTCTCGCTGGCGCGCATCTTCCCGTCCCTCGGCAGCGCTACGGCGCGCATCGCCGTCATCCTGATCTCGATCGCCATCCTCACGGCCATCCACTACGTCGGCGTCAAGTACGGCGCGGCGTCGATCTACGTCTTCACGCTCGGCAAACTGATTCCGCTGGTCGGCTTCATCGTCGTGGCGCTGATCGCCTGGAAGCACAACCCGATCCCCGCGTCGCTGACGATTCCCGGCGCGGGCACCGACTGGAGCGGCGCGGCGCTGTTCATGTTGTTCGCCTACGCCGGCTTCGAGAACATGGGCGTTCCCGCGGGCGAGTTCCGAAATCCGAAGAAGGAGCTGCCACGCGCTTTGCTGGTGGGGACGCTGGCCATCGCCGCGATTTACGTGCTGGCGCAGCTCGGGGCGATGTCGGCGCTCCCCGATCTCTCGAAGACGGCCACGCCGATCGCCGACGCCGCGGCCGCGCTCATCGGCAGCACCGGCGCGATCATCGTGACCCTCGGCGCGCTCCTGTCGATGGCGGGCACGAACTCCGGCACCGTCCTCGAGGGCTCCCGCATGCTCTACGCGATCTCCCTCGGCCGCCCGCGGCTGGCCGCCGTCAGCTACGTCCACCCCCGCTTCCGCACCCCGACGGTGGCGATCCTGATCCACGTCCTCTTCGCCGCCGTCCTTGCCTGCGCCGGCTCATTCGCCAAGCTTGCCATGCTCTCCGCCGTAGCGCGCCTGACGACGTATCTCTTCACCTGCGCCGCGGTGCCGTTCCTCCGCAAACTGAGCGACGAGGGATTCCGGACTCAGGGCCTGATCATCCCCATCCTCGGCACGGCGATCTCCCTGGCGTTGTTCCTGACGCTCAACGCCTACAACTTCATCGCCGCCGCGATCGCGCTGGCGGTGGGGGCGGTGATCTACTGGTTTTCGCGTCCGATGTTGATCAGGGCGTAAGCGCAACGCACTTGCCAGTGGCGACAGTGCTCACCGGCGTGGCACCCGTGTCGATCATGAATTGCTTGAAGCAGGGATCCTGATCGATCAGCACCTGCGACGCCTCCATGAGGCCGTTGAAACTCTCGTCGCTGAGGTTGGAGAAGTTCGTGCCGATGCCGTTCACTGTGGCGCGCAGCTTGTCGTCTTTGATGAGCGAGAAGCTGAGAATGACAGGGTAGTAAACGGTCCGGTTGGCATCCCCGGCTGCTTGTTGATCGGCGGCGCGGCTGCGGAAAGTTGCGAGCAGTGACTCGACGCTGTCGAAGGAAACGTTGTCCATCGGTGTGCCAGTCACCGCTCCGATGACGCCTTTGATACCGGGTTCTGCAGCCGTAGCGTCGATGACTACTTTCGAGGACGACGTGCCGGAGTTGACCACGATCACCAGGATGCGCCGGATCTCATGATTCAAAAGGAAACTATTTATGGTGAAGCCAGTGTGAGGTGGATGGCGGGTTGGCTCAGCGAACGTGTCGGACGAGATGATGGCGTGCATCGGCGCGCGCAACCCGATATTGTCGGCAAGACCGCCGTCAAGCATGTGCAAGTGGGTGCGGGCCGGATTCATATAGCCGTCGAGCTCGTCCGCCAGACGCGGACGGGAGGGATTGGCGTAGACATCAGCGCGCGCGAGACCCGCCCAAGTCGGCGGTTTGATGTAACCGCAGCTGCGATAGGTGTCGAGAACCATCGGAGACAACAGCCCTGGGAACGCAGAGGACGCTGCAACCGCGCGCGCGACGTGCACCTGATTGATGTCGGAGCAGATCGGATCGAATTGGTCCTGCGTCCACTCGAACCGCGCCCCCAACTCGATCTCGGTCGAGTTGGCAATAATCAGCGGCGCATGCCACTTGGGCTGCTCGTCCAGCAGATCCTTGAACTTCTTGTCCTTGAAGAGCACCGCATCGTAAAGCTCGGACGCGACATCGATGCGATGGAAGTTCGGAGAAAAGAGAAGCTTGAATACGTTCGGAGAAAGGAACGCCGAGTGAAAGAGCTGCCCCTGGATGTCCTGGCGGAGGAAATCGGACTCAAAAGTTTTGAAGCCGCCGCGGCCATGCAGACCGTAGTACATCGACGTGAATGAGCCACCCGAGACGGAGGAGATCACGTTCACGTGGTCCAGCAGCTTCTTGCCGTCATTCGTGTCGATGGTATCCAGCTTTTTCAGAACGCCGTAGGAGAAGCCGGCGGCACGCGTGCCGCCGCCGGAGAACGTCAGGATGACGAATGTGCTCTTGTCGCTATCGGGAATGTCTGTCGTAGCCCATCGGTAGCCGTATTCCAGATTCGGTGCCTGCTTCAGCTCAGGGTTGATCGGGTAATGTGCCGAACAAGCGAAGCACACTACGGCGAGAGCGGCGGCGAGAAGTCGATAGGTCCTGTTCATATAGATAAGAACGCGACGACAGTTGGCGTGACGGGAGTTCCGTCGACGAGCACGACGATCTGCGGTGGCTGGTAGTCCTTCGGAACATCGAGATCGATTGTATGTGTCCCGAGCTGAACGCCGAAAGCGGTGTTCGTTTTGCCGAAACGGACACTGTCAACGTAGACATCGCGTACCGAGGGAAAGGTAACGAGAACCCAAGCGTCCATACCTATAGGAGTGACCGCAGGCAGAAAATCCCTACCCTACCCGACATCTAGTCGTCTGCGCCAGGCTGGCTGTCGACGCTCAGGTCCGTCGGCGTGGCCCTCAGGCTCGCGGACGTGACGCCCAGGTCGACGCAAGGTTCAGGAGGTGAGCTTCAGGTCGTGTGAGACCGAGGGTGATACGGCATCGTGGATTGATACACAATCAACATCACCCTCGATGCCGTTCGGCGGGGGATCGATTCCGCGCTGCGCCGGCTCGATGCCGGGTAACGCCGTCCCCATGCCGGGCAACGGCGTCCTAATACCGGGCAGTGCCGTCCTTATGGCGGGTAGTGCCGTCCTGATGCCGGGTAGTGCCGTCTCAATGCCGGAGAATTCCGTTCTGACGCCGGGCAGTGCCGTCCTGATGCCGGATAGTGCCGTTCCGATGCCGGATAGTGCCGTCCCGATGCCGGGCAGTACCGTCCTAATGCCGGGCTGTGCCGTCCTAATGCTGGGCAGTCCCGGCTCAATGCCGGACAGTCCCGGCTCGATACCGAACCGCCCCGGTCTAATGCCGGGCAGTCCCGGCTCGATGACGGGCCGCGCGAATCGCCGACTTGCGACCGCTGCACGCCCTCGCTCGAGTCCTACCGGAACATCCACGAACAAATCGCCGCCGCCACGAACGCGGCCACGATGTCCCCCACCAACGCTGCCGGGATGGCGTGGCGCGTCCGCTTCACACCCACCGCGCCGAAGTAGACGGCCAGGACGTAGAAGAGCGTCTCGCTGCTGCCGTAAAGCGTCGCGGCCATGCGGGAGAGGAGGGAGTCGGCGCCGTATCGTTTGATGATGTCGGTGGTCAGGGCCAGCGAGCCGCTCCCGCTCAGCGTTCGCAGCACGGCCAGCGGGAAGAGCTCCGGCGGGAAGATCGTCCGGCTCAGGAGCGGGCGGATGGCGTTCGTCAGCATGTCCATCGCCCCCGAGGCGCGGAACATGCCGATGGCCACCAGGATGCCCACCAGGAACGGGATGATGCGCACCGCCACCTGGAACCCTTCCTTCGCCCCTTCGATGAAGACGTCGTAGACCTTGATCCCGCGAATCAGGCCGACCAGCGGAATGCCGACCAGCAGGACCGGGATGGCCCAGAGGGAGATGGATTGGAGGATTTCTCGGATCATTGGTCCACCTCTTGCGAGATGGGTTGTCGGTTCTCGGTTATCGGAGGTCGGGGTGGGAAGAATCGCTGCAGGAGTTTCGCGGTCGTTACGGCGGCGACGGCGCCACAAAGGGTGGCGATGAGCGTGGTTGGGATGATCGAGGTCGGTGCTTGGGCGCCGGCGGCGGCGAGGACGCCGATGATCGTCGTCGGGATGAACTGCACGCCGGCGGTGTTCAGGACCATGAAGGTCACCATCGGATTCGAGGCCGTCTCCTTGTCGGGATTCAGCTCCTGCAGCTCCTCCATCGCCTTGATGCCGAGGGGCGTGGCGGCGTTGCTCAGGCCGAGCATGTTCGCGGAGACGCTCATGACCATCGCTCCGATTGCCGGATGGTCGGGCGGAACCTCGGGGAAGAGAAGCCGGCTGATCGGCCGCAGGATGCGGCTGAGCATCGACACCAATCCGGCCTCCTCGGCCACGCGCATGATGCCGAGCCAAAGCGTCATGATGCCGACCAGCCCGAGGGAAATCTCAACCGCCGTTTTCGCCGACTCGACCGAGGCCTTGGTCACGGCGGCGGCGTTGCCTGTGAAGATAGCCACGATGAGCGCAACCGCCATCAGGCCGAACCAGATGTAATTCAGCATGAGGGCGATTGTAGCCGGGGTCTCGCGCTCTCGCGGTTACGGTCTCGCGGTGTTTGGGTTGCAAGGTTGCTGCGTTGCTCGGCGGTGACGCTGCAGCCGAGCAGTCAACGCGAGACCCCGTAACCTCGAGACCGCGAGACGGCGTTCACCGGGTCGCGCGGCGTCGTGCTACCGAGCCGAAGGCGCGCGTGAAGACGCGCGCGACACTGGCCGCCGACTGCTCGACACGGTCGTAGGCGATGACCACGCCAGTCGGTAGGGCCGCTGCTGAGACCGAGCCGTTGGGCGGTTGACCGGCAACGAGGAGTGCCTGTTCGCCGGTCGGCAGGAGCGACTGCGGATCGAGACCAAACCCGGACGTGGTGATCGTGATCGCGCCATCGTTGTTTTCTTGCATCGTGAGCAGCAGGAGGCTGGCGCCGGCCGCGACGAGATGATGCGACAGCGGGATGAATGACCCTTCCAGGATCGGACGCGACGCGTCGGTGACCCCGGCGGAACTGACGTGGGCGCCAAAGATCGACGAAAAACCGCGCCTCCAGCTCACCGCGTAGCTGTTGCCGCTCCACGCGGCGGACGGGATGTCCTGCATCAAACTCGGCGTGCCATCGACGACGAGGGGCGCGGCATCGAGTGCGTTGCCGTCAGCCGCCAACCGCAGCGCAAGGATTCGCGAGGGCATGATCACGTCGCATGGGTAGTAGCAGAAGTTGTCATTCCACGCGATCAGGTAGTCGTGACCGTTGCTGGCGATCGACATCTCAAATACGGGGCCATTGGAGGGAATGGTCTCATTCGAACGAAGCGCCGCGCCGCTGTCGGTGGCGATGGCGCGGGCACGCAGGCAGCGATCGTATGTCTGACAGGGGACGCTGTAGACCGCCAGTGCTCCGTCGCCGTTCGAACCCAGGACGAGTTCCTTCGCAACTGTCAGCGGAACGGGCTCCGCATCGAGCCACATGCCGGTCGTGGCCGAGAAACGCCGGAGGACATAGGTATCCCCGTTGTAGCTGGTTGCATTGGTCCAGGCAATCACATACGTATCGCCGGCGGCCGCCACGCTCGCGGCGATGGCATGTCCGTTCGGATCACTGGCCACCTCGATCGGCGCCGCGTCGACAGGCGCGCCGGCTAACGCCTGCGAGAACCGGCGAAGGTAGAGGCGACTCGATCCATCGGGACCGTACTCGTTCCACACCACCGCGTATCCGTTCGACGAGGAGGCCACTTGCGGCATCGCCTGAAGAGTGGCAGTCAAGGAAAGCGTGGGGTGAAACGGGCTGCTGGTCATACTGACGACAGAGTCGATGCTCGTCGATACGCCGGCGCGGAGTGCGTCCGTGATCACGATCAAGCTCGATCCGGCCCTGGCCATGACAACACCGTAGCCTGCGCCGGTCCAGGTGAGAAACTGGCCAAGCGGAGGGGACGACACCCCGTTTCCCGCCGGCTCACTGTTCCCCCAGGTGTGCGCGCTGCCATCGGCTTCCGAAGTCGTCCACGCGATCTGGTACGCAGCTCCGTCGAACACGACGCCCGGCTTTGCCGCGGGAGAGGAGACACGCAGCGTTTTGTCATTCGGCGCGAAATTGCCGACTGTCTTCTTCACGCCGGTTTTGTCGAGATGGGCAAGGAAGCCCGACTGGTCGTTCGGCCCTCGGCTGACGAGAAGGTACTCGTCAGGCCCGGCGGCGAGAGCAAGAGTGCGCCCTGTCTTCGCGAGAGTGAGGCCCGTATCGGCCGTGCCGAGGAACTTGCCATCGCGGTCGATGCGGTCGGCGGATAAGGGTCTGTCGGTGCCCGGCATCGTATGGAGGATCAGAAACTCCGAGCCGCTGCCGGCGGCTACGATCGCCGTCTCCAGAAACGGGATCGCCAGATCGACGCCGATCGTGACGAAGTTGGCCTGGCTGTCGAGAATCATGGCCGTGCGATCCCCGACGAAGAGGATGCGCGTGTCCGACCCGGTTCCCATCGTCGCGGTCAACTGGTTGACGATCTGTTTTGATTTGCGGTCGGCGATGACGCCCTCGGGTGTGACGAACGAAAACGTCGTCTGGGGCCCCTGCTCGGCGATCACCACGAAGGCCGTGCCGTTCCAGAAGACGTCTCCCCCTGTCGCTCCTGTGGCGATCACGATTCCGAACGGGTCGAGCGGCACGCCGGCGGCGTTGAGCCGGGAGCCGTAGAGATCCGTTGTGCCGCTGCGCTGATCGAGCCAGACGGCGAAGGCGAGCTGTCCGTTGGATGCCACCGCCAGCGTTAGCTGGCTCCCGGCCGCCGCGCCGAAGGTATGCGTCGAGGCCGGCTGCTCCGACGAGATCGCCGGTGGAAATGCCGCGACTCCAATTGCGGTGTTGGCTGCGAATGCAGCGATGAAGACAAGGGACCGCATAGAACCTCCTGCTGGCATGTTGTTATTGTTACTTATTACAGGTCATCAGTCCAGCCGCGTCGTGTTAGAAGTAGGCGGCGATGAATCGGAATCCTGCCTCCGTCGCTCTGCTTACTACGGCGCTCGTCCTCGCCGGGTGCCACAAGGAAACGGCCGTCCCACCTCCCCTGCCTCGTCCCTCCATCCTCTTCGTCACCCTCGACACCACGCGTGCCGACGCTGCCGGCCCGGAGGCGGTTGGCGTCACGACGCCCTCATTCAACGCACTGGCCGCGCGAGGCCGGCGCTACCGTTGGGCGTACGCGACGGTGCCGCAGACGCTGCCGTCGCACACTTCGATGCTGACGGGCCTCTATCCCGCGGGCCACGGAATCCATGAAAACGCCCGGCATCTCGCCGAGACACAGCCACTGCTCGCGGAGCGCCTCCACGCCGCCGGCTATCGCACCGCCGCCTTCGTTTCGGCGTTTGCCTTGGCGCGCCGCTTCGGCCTGGCGCGCGGATTCGATACCTACGACGACGATCAGCCGGCCGGGGCGGCCGAACGGACGGCGAAGGAGACCACCGATCGGGTCATCGCGTTTCTGCGGGGGTCGGGAGGCGGGGGTCGGGGGTCGGAGAGCGCGCCGCTGTTTCTCTGGGTCCATTACTACGATCCGCACTATCCGTATACGCCGCCCGAGCCGTTCCGCAGCCGTTACGCCGCGCAGCCGTACTACGGGGAGGTGGCGTACATGGACGAACAGCTCGGCCGTCTGGCCGCCGCGTTTGAACAGCAGGTCAAAGGGCCCGTGGCCATCGTCCTGGCCGGTGATCACGGCGAAGGGCTCGGCGAGCACGGGGAGCAGCAGCACGGCAACCTTCTCTACCAGGCCACGATGCACGTCCCGCTCGTCATCATCGGCCCGGGCGTTCGTCACGGAATCGGCGAGACGCCCGTCAGCACGCGGCGCGTCTTCCACACCATCCTCGATTGGGCGGGCATCGATGCGACGAACAGCCTTCTCCGCGGCGATGCTGAGGTGGTCGTCGGCGAAGCGATGAAACCGTTTCTCGACTTTGGCTGGCAGCCGCAGGTGATGGCGGTGGAGGGAAATCGCAAAGCGATCCTGGCCGGCAGGCTCGAGGTCTACGACGTAGCCGCCGATCCCGCCGAGAAGCACGATCTCGCCGCCGGCGCCAGTCTGTCGCGTTCGGTGCGCAGCGCCTTGCACGACTATCCGGTTCCGTCGATGGAGGCGCGGCAGAATGACGCCAATCTCAACGACGAAGAGCGCCGCAAGCTGGCCGCGCTCGGATACGTCAGCTCCGTGGCCAGGCCGGTAGTGCGCGCCGACGCTCCCCGTCCCGCCGACATGGCCCCGATGTTCGCGCTGCTCGACGAAGCGGCACGTCTCTTCGTCGACGAGCAATACGCGCGGGCCATCCCGCTTCTCGAACAGATCCTAGTCAAGGATCCGTACAACCTCGACACCGCGCTACGCCTGGCCACAGCGCATTCGGCCCTGGGCCAGGAACAGGCCGCTGTCGACGCCTACCGCGCCGCCGAGCGGATCGCCCCGGACTCGCCCGACGTACGGACGTATCTGGCGCTGCACTACGCGCGTACCGCGGAGTGGCCGAAAGCCGTTCCGATGCTGGAGCGGATCATCGCGGAGACGCCGGAGAAGGTGCCGGCGATCGAAGCGCTGGCCCTCCTGCGCGAGCGGCAGGGACAGATCAACGATGCGGTCCGTCTGCGTCAGAAGCTCTACACGCTCCGCTCCCCCACCGCCGCCGAATTGACCCGCCTCGGACAGATGGAGATGGCTCTGGGCCAGACCGCGCCGGCAATCGATTCCTTCGAACGGGCCCGGGCACTCGAAGGGACGTCGTTCGAACACGACACGGAGCTCGGGGTGCTCTATCTCGCCTCGCGGCGTTTCGACGACGCCCGCACGGCCCTCGACCGCGTTGCTCCCTCCGATCCCAATTACCCTATGGCGCTCTTCAAGCGCGCCCAAGTCAGCGTGCTGCTGCGCGAGCCTGACGCTCCCGCGCGTATCGCGGCCGCGCGCGTGCACGCCGATGCAACGACCCGGCAGCTCATCGCGCAGGAACGGCTTTTCCAGTGAAACAGAAAGGCCCTGCGATCTCGGCCGGGCCTCTGGAGATTGAACGCAACGACGCCGCGATAGCGGCTCAAGAAGGTAGCCAGGGGTGCGAGAGTTTTTTGCGAGCACCCCTGGAACCCGATGCGATCTGAAATCGTGCCGCGTCAGCGGCACTGGAATGGCTGCCAGATGCTCTAGTGCCGCTGACGCGGCACGATCTTCGGGGATCTCCATACCAGGGGTGCTCGCAAAAAGCGCTCGCACGCCTGGCTACCGTCTCGCTGCCGCTAACGCGGCAAAAAAGGCCCGGCGATTTCTCGCCGGGCCTTGCGTTCCGAACGATTGAAAAGACTTAGAACTGGACGCGCAGGGCGAGCTGATACCGGCGCGGGCTGTAGAACGACTTCGCAAACGGCGCGATCACGCCCCAGTCGGAGCGAACGAATGGCGCGTTGGGCGAGAGCAGCGGCTTGAGAACCGAGTCAGGAATCGAGTTGGGGATCGGCACCTGTGCCAACGCCTTGTTGTTCGTAAAGCCGAGGCCCTGACTGACACGGGTCTCGTAGTTGTATCCCTCCTGGTTGTTCGTCACGTTGAAGACATCCAGTTCCAGTTGCATATTCAATCCGCGGGGAGCCGGGATGTTCTGTGTGTAATTGAGATCGAGATCGTAATAGCCGGGCGTGCGCCGGCTTCCGGCGGGCTCGGCGTAGCGGTCGGTATCGCTGGTGGAGCCGGTCAGCGGACGATACGGCAACACGCTTTCCAACTGATATGGCTGCCCGGACTGAATGACGGCGAAGGCGCCGAGAGTGCCGCGCCACGGCAGGAGATACGTGCCATGCATCTTGACGACGTTGCGGCGGTCGCCGCGGAGGTCGCCGTATTTGAAGTTCCAGAGCTGGCGTCCCGCACCGTCACCGATGTTCGACGATCCGATGAACACTGCCGCATCGTTGGCGGTGTTGAATGTCTAGTTGTCCTGATCGAAGTTGCCGTAGTAGTGGCTCCAGGTATACGAGCCGTCGACGATCAGCTTGTCACCGTCGCCGCGCCACTGCTGCTCGAGTGTGGCCTCGAAATACTTGGTGAAGGCGCCATCGAGGTTGGCGATGACGTACGACGAGCCGCTGCCGATCGCGCCGCGGAGGCCCGTGCCGGCCGGGTTCGAGGCGGTCGGGTTCGTGCCGAGGTTCGGAATGTACGCCATCGGCGGAATCCCGGCCGGCGGCGCGAAGTCGATACGCGCGGTGTTGTTCGTGTCTTCCACGTAGTGATCGCCTTTGCGGTAGCGGCCATAGAGGCGGGTCGACCAGTGACTGGTGAGCTGTTTCGCCGTTCCGATCATGAACTCTTTGATCTCGGGCGGCTTGATGCCGGCCTCAAACAACTTTCCTGATGATGAGGCATTCGGCTGGACGCCGATCAACGCTCCGGTGGCGTCGAAGTAGGCGTTGATGGTGGTGACGAGGTTACGGTCCCACGAAGCGGCGCGCGCATCCGAGTTCGCGGGAGGGTTGTAGCGGGCCGTGCTGACCCAGACCGTGTCGGTGCCGTTGTACGCCCAGGTGGCGCCGAGGCGCGGCTGAACTTCCTGGCTCCATCCGTACTCGTGCATCTTGTATTTGGTGCCCGGCGACGAGACGAAACCGGCGATGTTGTTGGCCGGCGCGAGTCCCTGGCCATAGAGCGTGTCGTCGGTGTCGAGAACGCCGACGTTGAACGTCCAGTTCTGCATCCGGATGACGTCGTTCAGCTCGATGCCCTGCGTGTGGAACTCGGAGTGAAGCGTCGGAACGGCTCCGGTGGTCTGCTGTGGAAAGCTCGCCACGAAGAAGGCAGGCTTGCCGGCACAGGCAGTGCCGGTCGGGCAGGTGCCGGCCGTGCCGATTCCGCCGGGGATGGTGATCGAGCCCCAGCCGTTCGAAGTCTGGAAGCGGTCCTCGCTCTCGTTGTCGTGCAGGTATCCGACGTGGAGATCGTGCGTGACGTTCTTTCCGAGCGTGTAGTTGTAGCCGAATTGACCGGCCTTGCGGATGAAGCTGTCGTCATCTTCGGCAAACTGGCCGAAGCCGACCGTGCCGCCGCCGGTGGGCTGGCCGGCAACACAGGTGAGGCCGACCGCTCCTGGATTTTGCGGGCAGATGTAGCCGTACTTCGCGATGAACGGCTGCACGAAGGTGTTGAAGGCGGCATTGGTGCCGCTCGGCGTCGGAACGACGAGACGGCCGATCGTCCCCAGATTCGAGAGATCGAGCTGCGTACCGAGGGCTGTTGAAACCTGCGTCTTGGCGATGAAGTCAGACGATCCGCCACCTGGGTTCTTGAAGTCGGTGAACTTGGCCGTGGCGAAGCTCTTCGGATTGATGATCCACGATCCCTCGAGCGTGCCGAGCTGCAGCTTGGTGTTGCTGCCGCTGCCGGTGGTCGGCGCCTGGATCGAGCTGAACTGGCCCGACGTTTCGTCGGTGTGGGAGTTCCGATAGCTGCCGTTGATCAGCACCGACTCCAGCGGCGTGTAGGTGAGTTTCAGGAACTCTTCCTTGGTCTTGTTGCTGTACGACGGAAGGTTGCCATACAGGTTGGCCTGCAGCGACCGCTTGTACTCCGGCCTGTAGTACGAACCGTAGAAGAACAGCCGGTCGCTGAGGATCGGGCCGCCGAGGTTGACCGTTCCCCACGACCGATCCTGCAGGTAGGTGATGTTCTGGGTCCCTACCTGATTGGCAACGAAGCTGTGATTGAGAACCTGGTAGCCGATTTCGCCGGAGTACTTGTTCGTTCCCGACTTGCTCACCGAATCGATTTGAAAGCCGCCGGCGCGGTTGAAGTCGACCGCATTCGCGCCGCCTTTGATCACGTTCACCTGCGCGATGTCATGCGTGTTCGGCTGGGCATTCAGAATACCGAAGAGCGGCATGGTGATATTGATGCCGTCGAACAGGTAAACGTTGTCCTGGCCGCTGGCACCCGCGCTCGGCCCGCGGAAGGTGTCCTGGCTGTACATGACGCCCGGGATGAGCTTCTGCAGGTCGCCGTAGTTCTGCTGTACCGGAAGACGCTGAATCTCCTGCTGCGATAAGCCGCTCTGGATCTCGGTCGACTGCTTGTCGACCAGGGTGCTCGCGGCGGTGACGGTGATGGATTCGGTGACACCGCTCACGCCCATCTTCACGTCCGCGGGATTGTCCTGACCGAGGATCGCGTCCGCTCTCTTGGTCGTGGTCTGCATACCGGAGAGGGTGAACTGAAGCGAATACGTACCCGGCTGCAACTGTGGTAGACGGTAGTCGCCATTGCCGTCGGTCACCGTGACGCGCGGCTGCGGCAGCACGTTCGATTTCGCTTCGACGGTGACACCGGGTAACGCGGAGCCGTCCGTGGCAGTGACCCTTCCGTGGAGTGCTCCTGTTTGTTGGGCAAAGACCGAGGTGGCAGCAAAAACCACCAATAGACAGCAAATCAACCTGCGAAGTTGCGGCATAGGTTCCCCTCCTGATTTTCCTGAGACCGGCGTGGACTGAAAGTTCACGGATTCTACACCTGCTCTTCACCGGCTCAGTCCGTAGAAATATCAGGAAAGCGGCCAGTCCAATTCGCCGAGAAAGCGCTCGTCCTCGCGCCACGAGCCGTGGACGGCGACATGCAGGTCGAGGAAGACCCGCGCGCCGAGGATGGCCTCCAGCTCGACCCTGGCCTCGGTACCGATCCGCTTGATCATGTCGCCGCGCTTTCCGATGATGATGGGCTTCTGCGTCTCGCGCTCGACGACGATCGTCGCGTAGATCTTGATGAGGTTCTTCTCCTCTTCCTCTTCCCAGCGATCGACCGCCACTGCCGTGGTGTAGGGCAGCTCTTCCGAGGTGTGATGCAGCAGCTTCTCGCGCACGATTTCGGCGGCGAAGAATCGCTCCGGCTGCGTGGTGAAGTCCTCGGTCGGATAAACGGCCTCGCCCAGGCCGACGCTCTCGAACAATGAATTGACGAGCTGTTCGACACCGTCTCCGGTGGCGGCGGAGAGCGGGACGATCTGATCGAAGAGTCCCGTTTCGTTGTACTGCTGGATCAGGGGCAGGAGCTTGTTCTTCTTCAGGAGGTCGATCTTGTTGAGGATGGCGAAGCGGACGGACTCCGGCTCGTTCTCCTTCTGCTGCCGCATCATCTCCAGAACGAACTCGTCGCCGTGACCGAATGGCTGGCTGGCGTCGATCAGCACGGCCACGACGCCGGCCTCCGAGAGGCTGGCGCGGACATGCTCCATCATCCGCACGTTCATCTTGTGAAGTGGCCGGTGGATTCCTGGCGTGTCGAGGAAGGCGATCTGTCCCCTCGGGTCGTTGAGGATGCCGACGATCCGGTTGCGCGTCGTCTGCGGCTTGGCGGAGACGATCGAGACCTTGTGGCCGAGGATGCGGTTCAGCAGCGTCGACTTGCCGGCATTCGGACGGCCGACCAGCGCCACCACACCGAAATGAGGCTTGCGGGGGGATTTGGGATCAACCACGGGACTCTCTCTCCTCTTCGTCTTCCCGCGTCCAATCCGGATCCTTGGAAACGCGAACGCGGTAGATGCGTCTGCGGTCGGCTCGGTCGACGATGAACTGGTATCCATTCTTCTTCACGACGGCGCCGGCTTTGGGAATACGGCCGGTCGACGTGAAGATCAGCCCGGCCACGGTCTCGTAGTCATCGCCTTCGAGATCGGCATCGAGCAGCTCCTCGAGCGCCTCCACGCGCAGGAGACCGCTGATCATGTATTCGCCGTCGCCCATGTCGACGATGGTCGCTTCCTCTTCCTCGTGCTCGTCGGCGATCTCGCCGACGATCTCTTCGACCACGTCTTCGATGGTGATGATGCCGGCCGTGCCGCCGTACTCGTCGACGACGACGGCGACCTGAATGTGCTCGCTCTGAAACTCGCGCAGGAGCTCGGAGACCTTCTTCGTCTCGCTGACGAAATACGGCGCCCGCGCCAGCTCCACCACCGGCCGCGTCTCCCCTTTCACGATCGTTTCGAAGACTTCCTTGATGTGGACGATGCCGGTGATCTTGTCGACGCTCCCTTCGTAGATGGGGATGCGCGAGTACTTCGATTCGCTGAACAGACGCGCCAGCCCGTCGAATGGGTGCGTGGCATCGAAGGACTGAACGTCGATGCGCGGCGTCATCAGCTCGCGGGCCACCCGGTCGCCGAAGTCGACCACCGACTGGATCATCTTTCCTTCGCTGGCCTCGAGGATCCCCTCCTCCTCACCGACGTCGATATAGGCCTGCACTTCCTCATCTGTGACTTCCTCGTCTTCGTGCGCTTCCTCCTCTTCACGGTCGAGGCGGTCGAAGACACGGCGCAGAGGAAAAAGCACCGGCCAGAAGAGGTAGTAGAAAAAGTGCGAGAACGGGATCAGTGCCTTGAGGATCATTTCCCCGATGTCTTCTGGCACGAAGGCGAGGACGAACTTCCAGAGGATGACCACGAACAGCCAGGCCAGAGCCGAGACGCCGCATGCGAAGGCGGCCGACTCGCCGTCGAGAACACGAATCGTGGCCACAAACGCGCCGATGAGCGCGATCTGCAGGAGCGAGCCGCTGACGAGCTGCAGATTGCGCGGGTCGAAGTGAAGCCAGCGGCTGCTGCGCTCCACGGCCTGATCGCCAGACCAGCGCCGCAGGGTGACCGGGCTGATCTGCTGGGCAAAGTAACGGATGGCGTCGAAGATCAGGAAAAGGATGCCACTGATCGCGCTGAGGACGATCCAGGTGACGTGCGAGAGACTACTTCCCATTGATGTCGCCGGATTCTATCAACTGAAAACGAGTGCGAAGAACGCGGCTACGACAGACGCTTTCATGAGTCCCTCGGCACGCACGTAGAGTAGTTCGAAGAGAAGCCGGCGAGGATCATCGGGCGCGGCCTCGGGTTCAATGCCGGCGCCGAACGCCACCAGCCTCTTCGTTCGCATCAGGTCGAAGAGCAGAGCCCAGGCCAACAGAACGATAGCCGCCCACCGAACGGCGAGCCAGGGGGCGAGATCAAACCGTTCCCAGATCAGGACCTTGGTTCCGGCACCGATGAGGATCATGAGGAGCGCGCCGAGCCGCAGGCGGGCGAAACGGCGCAGCATCGGAACCATGATGACGATGGCCTGATGGCGCGGAAACGAGGCGAAGAGCGAGGGGGCGACGATCGCCGAAAGGACCACCGCGCCGCCGATCCAGAGACCCAGCCCGAGATGGTACAGAGCGTTGAAGAAGAGGTAGATCCAGTTCGGCACGGACGGAGATAGTAACGTTTACAGGACCGCCACGGGGATCAGGACGATAATTTCGGCATGCACTCCCTGGCCATCCTCCTCCTCGCGGCGGCGCTTTCCACCTCTCGGCCGATTCCCACGACCACGCTGATCCTGCACAACGGCACACGCTTCGACGTCGATGGCCCGATCCGGGAGGAGCAGGGGAAAATCATCTTCCGGACCGCCGGCTCGCTCTATTCAATTCCGCTGGGCGACGTCGATCTCGACGCTACGCGTGCCGCGGTTACGAGGATGGTGATCGTGACGAATGACGGCGACCGGAAGCTGAAGGTATCCGCCGCCGAGCGGGACCGCCTGCTCCGCGAGCTGGAGAAGAACCATTCCGGCAAGCCGGCGGAAGAATTGAAGCTCGCGAAGGTCGCGGAGCCGCGCGAGGCGCCGGAGAAGGGTGACGAGTGGTCGTGGCGCACGGCGGCGCGCACACACGAGGAGGCCGTCCGCCGGGCCAAAGAGGATGTCGACCTGCTACGCGACCGCGCCGAGGCGCTGAAGCGCCAGATCGAGCAATTCGTCGCCATCGGATACCGTCCCAACCAGTTCACCTATCAATCGAGCGAGCTTCAGCTCACGCTCGATCAGATCCCGGCCGCCGAACTGGCTATCGCGCGCGCACAACGCGACCTCGACCAGTTCCGCGAGGACGCCCGCAAGCAGGGCATCATGCCGGGGTGGCTTCGGTAACGGCGGCTATGCCGCGTTATCGGTTATCGGTTGTCGGTTGTGAAGCGCCGTGGACGCCGCCGCCGAGCCACTACCCCAACTGATAACCGACAACCGACAATGCGGCGTAGCCGCCGTTATACTCGGACGATGCACGCGCACAATGCAGCCGTGACCGAGATCGAGGAGCTGGCGCCGAGCGTGGTGCAGATCACGGTGGCGTTCGATGACGAATCGTTTTCCTTCGAGCCGGGACAGTGGGTGAACTTCCGCTTTCCGGACGGCGTCGCGCGCGCCTACACGATCGCATCCGCGGCGCATCGTCCGGGGGCGGTGCAGCTTTGCGTACGCATCGGTCCGGGCCGAGGCGGCAAGGCCCTGACGCGTCTGGACGCCGGCGCGCAGGTGACGATCGATGGCCCCTACGGTGATTTCGTCCTGCCGCCGAACGACGGCCGCAAGATCGTCTTCATGGCCGGAGACACCGGCATCGCCCCGATCCGCAGCATGGTTTTGAGCATGCTCGCCAATGGCGACGCGCGCAAGATCTGCGTCCTCTACGAGCCCGATCAACGAAACATCCTCTACGCGAGCGACTTCGACCCGCTGGCGCGCGATGGGGCGATCGTGCACGAGAGCGGCAAAATCGAGGTGCTGATCGCGCGCAACCGCGAGGCGATGAGTGCGGCGACATTGATGGCCGCCGGATTCGATCCTTTCCTCAACCGTGTCGCCGATGCGCTGCAGGAAAACGGGATCGATACGAAACGGCTGATCAGCGAGACGTTCGGTCCGATGCCGTAGGGCGGTTGCTGGGTTGCTGGGTCTCGCAGTCTCGGGGTTGCGCGGTCTCGCAGCGCTGCGCACGGCGGTACACACCGCGAGACCTCGCAACCGCGCGACCGCGAGACCTGGCAACTCAGCAACTCAGCAACCAGATAACTCACCACTTCCCGCCCCTCACCAGTTTCTGGATCTTCTTCAGGATCCGCTCTTTCTTGAAGCCGCGGAGGTGGTCGACGAAAAGGGTGCCGTTCAGGTGGTCGATCTCGTGGCAGAGGGCGCGGGCCATGAGGCCCTCACCCCGAATCTCGCGCTGCTCGCCGTTGCGGTCGGTGTAGCGGACCTTGACGCGCTCCGGGCGGGTGACCACTTCGACGAAATCAGGGATGGATAGGCAGCCTTCCTCTTCCGTAATCTCCCCTTCCGCCTCCACCATCTCCGGATTGACGAAGACATGGAGCTGGCCGGGGCGCTTGCCGACGGAGAGATCGATCACCGCCAGGCGCTTGGAGACGCCGACCTGATTCGCGGCCAGACCGACGCCAGGGGCGGCGTACATCGTGTCGACCATGTCGTCGATCAACTTCTGCAGCGGCTCGTCGATCTCGGTGACGGGACTGGTGGCATCGCGCAGAACCGGATCGCCGTATTTGACGATGGGAAGAACGGCCATGCATTAAAGGATGAAAGCGGAAGGATGAAGGATGAAGACGCGGAGCGCGCCTTCCTTCCTCATCCTTCAGCCTTCATCATTCATCCTTTCCTTTTCAAACTCTCGATCATCGCCTCCACCGTATGCTCCGCGCGGCGCTGGTAGAACTCGTTCAGCACTTTGCGGATGCCGGGATACTTCGCCAGCGCGTTGTCGAGCTTTTCCTTGTCCAGCCGGAGCAGCTCTGTACGCTGCGACGCCGTAATCGTGGCGGTGCGAGGTTTGCCGGTCAACATGCTCACTTCGCCGAAAAAATCCCCTTCGCCTAGCTTGGCCAGGTAGACCGTCGTGCCGCCGGGAGCGTTGGTGAAGACCTTCACTTCACCGTTGGCGATGATGTACATCGACGCCCCGGGCTGTCCCTCGCTGATGATGACGCTTCCCTCGTCGTGCGACTCCAGATCCATCTCCCGAACGAGAGCGTCGCGCTCCTCGTCGGTCAACACTTCGAAGAGCGGCGACTTCGGTACCGGCCTCGTGAAAAGCGGCTCACTCTTCCCCGCCGTGACCTCCTTCGGTTGCGACGCGGCAATTTGTTCGCGCAGCTTCTCACCCTTCTTGGCCACGGCGATGGACTGCACGGTCAGGCCGTTGTCCTCGTAATACCGGGCCGTGTGCTCGTACTGGGCGATGGCCTCCTCGACCTGACCGGCTCCGGCCAGGGCATCGGCGTACTGAAGGCGAATGCGTGGATTCGACTGGTACTTATCGAGATCGCGCTTCAGGAGAGGGACGGCGCGCGCGTACTCCCTGCGCGCCAGGAGCGATGCTCCGTTTTCGGTTTCGTCAGCCATGGAGGTGGGATTGTATCGGCAACGGGGTTGCTGGGTTGCTGAGTTACTTGGTCTCGCGGTGTCGCGGTTTCGGGGTCTCGCGGTGGGAGACACGGCCATACGTCCGAACGCCACGGCAAATCGCACTCGCACCGCGAGACCGCGCAACCCCGAGACCGCGAGACCCAGCTACCAAGCAACCCAGCAACCCAGCAACCCTGCAGCTCAGTACCGAACTCTCTTCATCTCCAGCTTCGCCGAGGAGGCGGCAGTCGAATACGGGTAGCGCTTGATCACCTCTTCGAAGGTCTTCCGGGCCATGCCGAGGTCGCCGGTCCTCGCAAACGTCAATCCGATCTTGAACATGGCGTCGGGGGCCTTGTTCTGCTCGGGATACTCCTTCGTGACCCGCTCGTAGAAGCGCATGGCACTGCTGTAATCGGCGCCCGCGTAGTACGTCTCGCCGATCCAGTAGAGGGCGTTGTCGGCCAGCTCGCCGGACGGATCGGCATCGAAGACCTGCTGTAGAGCCGCGCGCGCGTCGGCCATCCGCCCTTTGCCGTAGAGAATCAGCGCGCCGCGGTAGCTGTCGGCAATCGCCGCCGATTGGAGCGGCCCGCTTACCGATGCCGGGTGTACCGGCGGAGGCGCCGGGACAACCGCCGGAGCAGGTTCCGCCGCGCGTGGCACACGCGGCGCCGGCTCGGCTGCTCGTACCGGAGCCAGGACGACACGTGGCTCGTTCTGCGACGACGATTCCAACCTGGCGATCCGGGCGTTGAGCACGTCGATCCGCTCGAGTAGCTCCGTCATCGACGTCTGCAACTCTGCCAGCCGGGCCTCGGTGGCAGGGTTTGCCGGCGCGGAAACATCCGCGGGCGGCACGAGGGAGGGCGGATCGTTCTCGACGGCGTGCTGCGTCGCGCACGCCGTCAGGCTCAGAAGGAGAACGATGGCCGCCACGTACGTTTTCATGCTGTCTTCAGGTTCCCCAGCTTCTGCTTCGCCTTGCCGGCGTACATGCTTTTCGGAAACTCAGAGAGCACCCGCTCATAGTAGAGGCGAGCCTCGGCGGTCCGTCCGAGCCCCGACAGCGCGGTGGCGAGGTCGAAGAAAACACCGTCGCGCGAGCCGTAGTTCGGATACGTCTCCACGATACCGTTCAGCCGTTGTACCGCCGCGTTGTAACTCTTACGCTTGATGTAGTACTGGGCGATGATGTGATCGTGCCTGGCCAGACGGTCGAGCACGTCCTGCACCCGCTTGTCCATCTCCGGCCGGAGAGGACTCTTCGGGTAACTCTTGACGGCATCGCCGAACTTATCCAGAGCTTCACGCGTCTTCTGCTGGTCGCGGTCCGGACGCTCCATCTGCTTGTAGGAGCACATGGCGATCTGCACCATCGCATAGTCCGCGCGGTCGCTGCCGGGATAGCGATTGATGAAGTCGCGGTACTTGTACTGCGCCTCGACAAGATTCGTGGCGTCGCCCTGCTCGTAGTACGCGTCCGCGACGCGCAGGAGCGCGCGCCGGCCAAGCGGGTCGTTCGGGAAGGTCTCGTAGACGTGCGAGTAGTACTGGCGGGCCTTCTGGTACTTCTTCTTGGCGAACTGTTCTTCGCCGAGTTGGAACACCTTTTCTTTCGGCATCTTCGCCAGCGCCGGATCAAAGGTGGTGCGCATCGACTTGGTGGCGCTGCTCCCGCCTCCGCCGCCGCGGAAGGTGTGCCGGCAGCCGGCGAGCGCGACCGCAAGGATCGCGATTAGGGTCAGTGTCTTTTTCAAATTTCCTCCGATGGAGTGATTCTGTCGATTAGTGGATTAGTAGATCAGTGGATTGGCCCAGCCTTGATCCACTGATCTACTGATCCACTGATCTACTGGTCCACTACGTCCTCACGCTAACGCTGTTTCTGATCGCTTCCATTGCCGCTTTGCGATCGGCCTGTCCGAAAACGGCCGTCCCGGCCACGAGGATGCGCGCGCCGGCAGCCACCACCAGCGGCGCCGTCGCCGCATCGATACCGCCGTCGACCTCGATATCGACCGGAACACCTCGTTCCCGGATCATCTGGGCTATATGACGTATCTTCCCCACCACAGGTTCGATGAACGTTTGTCCGCCGAAGCCGGGGTTGACCGTCATCACCAGAATGAAGTCGCAGAACTCGATGGCCGTGGTCAGCGATTCCGCCGGGGTGGCGGGGTTGATGGCGATCCCTGCCCTGGCACCGCCATCGCGGATCATCTGCAACGCCCGCTGCAGATGCGGCTCCGCTTCCTGATGAACGGAGATCATTCCGGCACCAGCCTTCAGGAATGCGTCGACGTAGCGCTGCGGCTCAGCGATCATCAGGTGACAGTCGAACAGCAGCTTCGTCTGCGCCCGGCAGGCCTTCACCACCGCCGGCCCGATGGTCAGGTTCGGCACGAAGTGGCCGTCCATGACGTCGAGATGGAGAAGGTCCGCACCCCCTGCCTCGACGTCGTGCAACTCCTCCCCGAGCCGGGAGAAGTCGGCGGAGAGGAGCGACGGGGCGATCTGGATACGGGTCATTGTGTGCTGGTTGGTGGGACGGCCGCCGGCTGTTCGATGATGCCGCCTTCTTCCTGCCGGCTGACCACGACCGTGATCGGATCGCGGCCACTGACCGCTGCGCCGCGCAACGGGAACTGGCGAATGATAATGCCGTCGGCGATGCCCGGATACGACTCGAACTTCACGTTCGACACGTTGAGCCCGCGGCCCTCCAGAACCGGACGCACCGAGTCCAGCGAGTGGTCGATCAGATCCGGCATCACGTAGGCCGGAGGCGTCGGCGGCACTCCGACGAGCAGCGAGACCGCCGTCTGGGCCGCTACCACAGTTCCCTTCGGCGGGTCCTCGGCCATGATTCCTTGCGGCAGGGAGACGTCGACATAGGCCAGATTGCCGAGTTTCAGGTTCTGCTGTCCGAGGCGCAAAAGTGCGGTGCGCGGCGATTGTCCGGCCAGGTCGGGCACACCCAGCACCAGAGGGCCGGCGCTCAGCTCGACGTGGATGTCCGTTCCGCGTTTCACCAGGTTCGTCGTACCGGGCGTGCGGTTCTGCCAGACGATATTGCCGGCCGCGATCTTGTCGGAGTTCCGGCGATGCTCCGTTTCGACGATCAGGCTCACACCGAGGTCCTGGCAGACCGCTTTTGCATCGGCCACAGACCTGCCCACCAGATTCGGCGTCGAGACCGAGCGCCCGCGGATGAAGAAGTTGAAGCAGAGGTAGGTGCTGATACCGAAGGCCAGGACGACGAGCGCGGCGAACAGGAGATTGTTGAGGAAGCCGCCTTTCATCGTCTCTTTCATCGCTGCTCGGGCCGGTCGCTCTTCGGATGCTCGGCTTTGTACTCCGCGTCGTCGTACTTGCGGCTGCTTGGACGTGCCACAACCAGCGGGATCAGCGTTTCTTTCCAGACGTCCTCGACGCGCGCGGCGAAGATGAAGTTGAGTCCTTCCTTCACTTCGTCAGGCACCTCGGTGAGATCTTTGCGATTCCCTTCCGGCAGCACCACGGTCTTGATGTTGGCCCTCTGCGCTGCCATCACTTTCTCTTTGACGCCGCCGACGGAGAGCACTTTACCGCGAAGGGTGATCTCGCCGGTCATCGCCACATCATGCCGCACCGGCCGGTCGCCCATGACCGAGGCGATGCATGTGGCGATGGCCACGCCTGCCGACGGCCCGTCCTTCGGAATCGCTCCGGCGGGGAAATGGATGTGAATGTCGTTCTCCGTGAACTTCTTGTCGTCGATGTCGAGGTCCTTGGCCTTCGAGCGGACGTAGGAGTAGGCCGCCGTCACCGACTCGCGCATCACGTCGCCGAGCTGGCCGGTGACCGTGGTCCGTCCGCTGCCTGCCATCCGGGTCGCTTCGATGAACATGATCTCGCCGCCGAACTGCGTCCAGGCCAGACCGGTGGTAACGCCGACCTCCGGATGCCGCTCCGCGAACTCGTGTTCGTACGACGGCAGGCCGAGGTAGGCCTCCATGTCGCCTTTCTCCACGGTGTAGTGATCCTCGGAGCCGCTGGCCACTTTGCGGGCGATCTTGCGGAGGATGGTCGCCAGTTTGCGCTCCAGGTTGCGAACGCCCGCCTCGCCGGTGTAGTCGCGGATGACCTCGAGGATCGCCTCGTCGCTGAGGGTCACCTGTGCCGCGACAAGGCCGTGGTTTTCGAGCAGTTCGGGCACGAGATGCTTCCTGGCGATCTCGAGCTTCTCCATCTCGGTGTAGCCGGAGAGCCGGATCACCTCCATCCGGTCTCGCAGCGGGCTGGGGATGGTGTCGAGCATGTTGGCTGTGCCGATAAAGAGCGTGTGGGAGAGATCGTATGGAATCTCGAGATAGCGGTCGACGAAGGCGTTGTTCTGCTTGGTGTCCAGCACCTCCAGAAGCGCCGAGGCGGGGTCGCCCCGGTAGTCCTTTCCGATCTTGTCGATCTCGTCGATCATGATCAGCGGGTTGTTGACGCCGACCTGAATGTAGCTCTGGATCAGCTTTCCCGGCATTGCCCCGATATAAGTCTTTCGATGTCCGCGGATCTCCGATTCGTCCGTCACCCCGCCGACGGCCATGCGCACGAACTTGCGGCCGAGGGCGTCGGCAATGGCCGCACCGAGCGAGGTTTTGCCGACTCCGGGCGGGCCGACGAAGCAAAGGATCGGCCCTTTCAAGTCGCCTTTCAGTTTGAGCACGGCCAGAAACTCCAGCACGCGCTCTTTCACCTTCTCCAGCCCGTGATGCCGCTCGTCGAGGATCTCCTCCGCGCGGACGAGATCGAGCCGGTCTTCGGTCTTCTCCGCCCAGGGAACCTGGAAGACCGTATCGAGGTGGCCTTTGATGACGGCGTAGTCGCTCGACGACGGCGAAAGCTGCGCCAGCCGGTTGACCTCGCGGCGCAGCGACTGCTTGTGATCCTCGGAGAGCGGAAGCGTCTCCACACGATCGCGGTACGTATCCGCCTCGCGGTCCGAGGCGCTCGAGTCCCCGAGCTCGTCCTGGATGACCCGGAGTTGTTCACGAAGATAGGTCTCGCGCTCGCGGCGGTCGATCGACGTCTGAATCTGCCGCTGAAGCTCCTTGTCGAAAGTGGCTTTACCGAGATCGCGCTGGATCGAATCGACGAGCAATTCCAGCCGGTCGATCGGGTTCACGGTCTCGAGCAGGAGTTGCTTCTCCTCGAGCGGGAAGTTGACGAACGAGGAGAGGAGGTCGGCGAAGGTGTCCGGCCCTTCGCTCATGTTCATCCGCAGAATGTTGAGTAGCTCGTTGGAGTACTTCGAATCACTCTCCACTAGCTTCTCGAAGAGCGACATGGCCTTGTTCATCAAGTTGTCGGTCTTGACGTTCCTCGGGCTCGGACGCGGCGCGACCTCGCGGAGCACCCCTTCGAAGTACGGCTCGGTCTGGAGCATCTGTACCAGCTCGACCCGCCCCTTCCCCTGCAGAAACACCTGGTAGCGGTCCGACGAGAGCGGCAGCCGCTGGACGATGGCGGCCAGCACGCCGATATGCGACAGATCCTCGGGTCGGGGATTCTCCTTGTCACCGCTCTTCTGGCAGAAGGCGGCGATGAGGTTCTGCTCGTCGCCAAGGCTCTTCAGCAGGCGGACGTTCCGGTCGATCCCCACCTGCAGCGAGAGCACGCCGTTGGGAAAGAGAACGGAGGAGACCAACGGGATGATGGGAAGACTCTTCGGAATCTCCCCCCCCGTCCAGTCGGATGGGACTGCGTTTGCAGGTCCTTTGCGGTTCGTGGCCATTTGCGCTGTGAGCTACACTCTCGTGCCTTCTTCGGCGGCACGCGAATTGTAGGACTGGTTGAGCAATCAATCTGAGACTATTGCAAACTCGATGAACGACTCAACGACCGTGCAGATCCTTGCGGATCCCCAAATCAAGCGGGCCGATCTGCACTGCCATAGCCGTTATTCGGTCTTCAAGTACTTCCGCCGCGCCAACACCCGCGACTGCTACAACGCTCCCGAAGACGTCTACCGCATCGCCAAAGAGCGCGGCATGTCGTACGTCACGCTCACCGATCACGACTCGATCGATGGCGCACTCTATCTCCTCAACAAGTACCCGGACCTGACCGATTTCTTCATCGGCGAAGAGGTCGAAACGTACTTTCCGGAGACGAATCAGCGCATCCACGTCGGCGTCTGGGGTCTGACCGAGGCCCAGCATCGCGAGATCCAGCGGCTCCGGCCCGACATTCGCGAGCTCATTCCCTACATGAAGTCGCAGCAGTTGATCTTCGGCGTCAACCATCTCTTCCAGAACTATCGGATGAAGAACGTGGCCGCGACCTACATCGCCGAGCTGCTGGAGATGTTCGACATCTTCGAGGCTCTGAACGGAGCGATGGCGTCGTTCCACAACAAGATGGTCCAGCAGCTCGTGAACAGCGTTCAGAAGCGCGGCCGTCACGCCTCGATGGTCGGTGGGTCGGACGCGCACACGCTCAAGCACGTGGCCAAGGTTCACACCGTCTCGAAGGGCGAGACCACCTCCGAGTTTCTCGAGAACATCCGCAAGGGAGACTGCTTCGCCTGGGGAAGCGAGATGCGCTTCCGTGAGCTGATCGCCGATATCTACCTTCTGACGATCGCCTACAACGGACAGGCCCGGGCCGATCTGATGTCGCAGGACTACAGCATGGCCGACAAAACGATGCAACTCGCCGGCCGCCTGGCCTCGATCCCCGCCGCCATCTCCGGCATCCCCCTCGCCATCACCTCACTCAACTACCTCAAGCAGATCATCGTGACGAAGGGGATCTCCATGCGCTTCGAGAAGCTGGTGGAGGAGATCCGGCCGGGGCTGAAATGACGGTTGCAGAGTTGCTGGGTTGCAGAGTTGCTGCTACCGCCGGCCAAGCAACTCAGCAACCAGCAACTCAGCAACCCAGTCCGCAACCTCAGAAGTTCACTGCCAGCCCGCCGATATACCGCTTGGTGTTGCCGTCGGCGTCAAGGGCATCGAGGAGGATGCGCGAGTTCTCGGAGCGGGCCAGCTCGATGCCGAGGAGTACTTTCAGATCGAGCGGGAGATGTAGCGACTGCGCGACGCGAACGTCGACGCGCTGGGTTCGATACGGATCGGCGCCATTCGGCTGCGGCTGCTGGATCTGCCGGTAGGAAACCGCCAGGGTCGTCCGGGTCGGAGAGAAAGTCGACTCGACGTCGCCCGCCAGATAGAGCTTCTCGGTCCCGCGGGTCACCGCGGCATGCGCGGGGCCGGCCGTGCCGGCCATCGACGAGACGTCCAGCAGCAGGCGGCTGCCCAGCTCCTTGCGGTAGGACACGCGCACGTCGCGGCGGACGTCACCGGCGTCGATGTAGAGGCCGTCCCAGAAATGCTCCAGGCCGTCGGTGAAGACGATGCGGAGCGGTGTATCGGCCGCGCTGATGCTGCCGATGACGCTGAAATGTTCGTGAGCGGCATCACCGGAGACAAAACCCGCGGAATACGCGTAATGTGGCAGGAGCCGCGAGTCGTCGGTCCAGACGACGACGCTCGGAAGTGTGTTCTGGTGGGTGGCATCGACCACCTTGTACACGCCGGAGACGACGAACGTCGTATCTTTGCCGATCTTCAGCTCCGCCCCGCCGCGCGGCGCCCATTCCGTTCCGTACAGACCGATCCGGCTGGACATCCCGTAGTCGAGCGTGAAGGCCGGCACCAGAACGAACTTGGCATTGGTGGTGAGATCCGCCGTGCGCAGCGTCGGTCCCGTGACGGTGCCGGGCGTGCTGCGGATACTCTCCTGAGTCGCGCGCAACGAAACGCTGACGTCGTTGCGAGAGGTCTGGATGACGTTGGTGCCACCGACGATCTCGATGAGATCGGATCCCGGCGTGGCCACAAAGAGGTTCTGCTGGGCGAGATAGTGGACCTGCACGCGCGAGTCGCCGTGCTGCCACTCGAAGTTGTGCGAACGGATGTCCGCCTGATGCTCGTCGTCAGGAAGGCTGTCGCGATAGCGCCACCACGAACGCGTGGATGCCAGGCGGTACGAGTCGGTCGGCGACGAGCGCAACTCGATCTGCGCCGCACTGGCTTCGGCGGCAGGTGTACCGAAGGACTGGTCGCTGGTGGGGTCTTCCACGCGATGGAGGTTGCCGCGGAATCCGATCTGCCAGTTATCGCCGACGCGGCTTTGCAGGCCGAGCGCTGTCTGCGCGAAGGCCGGACCGGAGGATGACGTCGCGCTCGTGCCGGCTGTCATACCGGTCATCGACACCATCTCGCCCCGAAAGCGCGGGTTGTCGTAGGCGGCGGTTGCCGCCGGCCCGATCGGATCGGGAGGCGGCGTCATGACCATGTCGATCTCGCGAAGGATGTCCGGTGGCAACGAGCCTCGGATCTCCCACATCTGCTGACTGCTGCTGCGCACCTGCTTTTCGGTCTGCAGTCTGAGCTTGAGGCGATGGTCCTTCGTCGTCGGAACGATGGTCTCGATGGCCGGCTCGAACCCGTACTTCATGGCGATGATCTTGTAGACGCCGGCAGGAAGCTGGGGCATCGCGAAGGAGCCGTCGCTCCCGCTGAAGGTCTGGATGGCGTCGAGGCTGTTGAGGTTGAGAGCGATGACCAGCGCGTTGCCGACGGGCCTGGTCGCGCTCGTCACGTTGCCGAGAACCCGGAGGAAGGCCGGCAGTGGGACCTCGGATTGCGCAGGGACAGCAAGGATCACGATGGCGGACGCAATCGCTATCGCACGGAGTCGGCGCATGGTTCTCCCTCCTTTTATGATCCCAGCCACGGAGTCTAAGGAGTCGCTGGCCGGGAGTCAAATGACGAAACGTGAGGATTCGGTGAGGATTTCCACGTCGGGGGTAGTGGGAGACCCTGCAGGCCAGCCCTCACGTCTTCCGTTCCGGGGTCACGAGCCGCTCCAGTGCCCGCAAGAGATCGGGAACGCGCTCGGTCACGGTGTTCCAGACACGCTGATCGCTGACGTCGCCGTAATCGTGTGCCAGGATGCTTCGTTGACCGATGATCTCTCTCCAGGGAAGGTCAGGGTGATCATCCCGGAAGGGCCTGCTGACGCGACGCGCCGCTTCCCCAATCAGCTCGAGCGACCGCTCGATGCCTCTTCTCGTTCCGAGATTGGTGAGGTATTCATCGCCGATGACACCCTTCGACAACTCGATGACTTCTCGCGCGAATCGGATCATATCGAGGACGTAGGCGTCATCGAGCGACATAGAACACCCTCTGGTTTTCGAGTATGTGCCGCCTGCGGATGTAGTTCGGGCTACGCTCGACCCCGATCTTCTCGACGAGATCGACGTCCCTGCCGATGATCGCCTCCAGCTCGTCCTGCATCGTGACCAGATCAAATAAAGTCCATCGCGCCGTCTCGTCAAATGTCACCAGGACGTCGACGTCGCTGTCCTCGCGGAACTCGCGTGGCTTCAGCACAGAGCCGAAGAGACTGAGCTCCGTAATCTGCCACGTCCGGCAGAAGGCCTCGATGGCTTCGCGGTCGAGAGCGAGAGCGATGGCGGTTTCTGCGCTCATGGCAGCTCCTTCACCCCGAGCAACTCGTTCCCTCGGTCGTCGCGGAAGCAATTCATTGCACCATCAGCCTAGGGCTTTCAGCCACAGCACGCAAACCTCTCCTTAAGGTGCTTTTGCGATTGGCCATCGTTCTCTCCTATACCGTGACTTGGACGGCGTCGATCTTCACAAACTCCCTTAGTTGCTCACCAACCTGTTGCGGGTCGTGAACGAGCACGTAGTCCCATCTTCCCAGGCCCCCCCAATGATTCACGGCTTCCAGCCACCGGTACGCGGCCGCGGTCTTGAGGCTTGTGTCGGGTCGATCGAAACCCTTGACCTCCAGGACTACGCTCAGCCCGTTCGTCAGCTTCACGATGAAGTCCGGCTCGTACACATGGCTGCCATCTGAGTCATAGGGGATGTTGAACTCGAGGTGGTCGTTGCGTACGTATGAATGGACAACCCCTTCGATCGCCAGCTTCTCGATCTGGAACGCCGCCGCCTGCTCCCACGAGGTCGTGTCTGCCGCGACGTGACTGACGGCGCTCGCCTGTGTCGCCTGCACAGGTTTCACCGTTTTGAAATGGACGTGATCTGTAGTGCCGATCGGCCTGTAGCGATTCAACCGCGGAAGAATCGTCACCTCACCGACCCGCTCGTCAGGCACGATCGCCGTTGTGAGGAGAGACGCGATCTTCTGTGCATATGTCTCCAGGCCGATCTCCGTCGGATGCTGTCCGTTCAAATCGACGCGGGTGGCCACGAACTCCTCGACGATGCGCAGAACCTGCGGGAATAGAGTGGCGCGACTCTCCCGCCGCAGCGATTCCTTCCTTGGATCAGTCGTCTCCGTCAACGCTCGGACGATCTCACGTGCAATGACGAACCGGATCGTCTGCGGGTGGACCGACTGGTGATACTCGTCGCGATTCATCTCGGTAAAGCCGAATCCCCCCTGCGCACTGATAGTTCCCACTTGGTATCCCACCTGTGGCCGCACAAAAGCAGCATTCGGCGTCGTTCCCGGGTCGAGCCTGATCTTCGGAACGCTTGCGACGTCACAGCGAATCCGGTTCCGAACGAGATCGGCGACATATCCCTCGACGATCGGGAAGGATATCTTCAGGTGTTCCCTCTCGGGCAATGCTTTTACTTCGTTCTTCGGCCGGTCCTCTGGAGGCGCCTTCTCGTGCGGCTGCCGCCCCTTAAAAGGAATCAGTGAGAACGGAACGCCGAAGATATCGACATACTCCGCCGTCAGGAGCCCTGTCTTCGGATCGGGTGTGTAGTCCATCCGCCGCAACCCGCGGCCGACTACCTGCTCGCAGAGAAGCTGGCTGCCAAACGCGCGCAAGCCGAGGATGTGAGTAACGTTGTTCGCATCCCATCCCTCGCTCAGCATGTTGACGCTGACTACGCAACGGATCTTTTCTCCAGGCTCGCCGGGACGGCCGACCGATGACACGATTCTGCGAAGCTGTTGCGCCGCCTCATTCCTGTTTACTTTCGGATCGTCGCTCTCCGCCTGGGCCAGCAGGTTCGAATCGATCCGCAGTGTCACCTCGACACCTTTGCGATTCCAGAGCGGCTCCAGACCGAGGGCGCCATTTCCGTAACGCTTCTGCGGCTTGAGCTTTTTTTTCTTCTTCGGCGCATCGTCGTCCTCGTCGTCTTCCTCGACCTCGATGCGGATCATTTCTTCGCCCGAAATGCGACGGTGAAACTCCTCGGCGATATCGGTGTTGTCGCAGACGACGATCATCACCGGAGGCACACGCTCCTGACCCGGCACCGCCGCTTCCATCTGTTCGTAACGTTCCTTCCACTCGCTGGCCAGGGTCAGCAGGGCATCCTGCGCATTGCGATAGATCACTTCCGGTTTTGGCTTACCCCCGGATAGCCGCTCGCCAGACTTCAGATCGCTGGTGATGTGCTCCCACAACCGGAAATACTTCGGATCGGGCCGGCCGGTGTTGTCGATGGCAGGCAGCCGAGGAATCTTGGTGATCCCGCTCTCGATCGCATCGACAAGGCTGAAGTCGCTAACGATCCAAGGGAACGGCGATCCTTCCGGATACCCGCTGCCTCCGATGTAGAACGGGGTCGCGGACAGATCGATACAGAAGGCCACGCCGCAGGCGGCACTGACCTTATCAATCCCTTTTATCCAGACCTTCGCCTCTTCGCGATCCGCTTTCGCTTCCGCACTCAGCTTCGAATCTTCGCCTACCGGGGCCGGCCGGTACGCGTGATGGCCTTCGTCGTTCAGCACGATCAAAGGCTCGTCGTCATCGACGAGGTCGTGCAGACGATTCTTCGCGAACGCCTCCTCGCTTTCAGGGCCGAGTTGGACGAACGGAAGCCCGCCGACACTCTCTGTCTCGCTCGACTCATTGAAGATGTGCCAGTTCGTGACCAGCACCTGTCCCTTCGCCAGCTCCGGTCGGAGCGCCGATGGGACAAGGTCGAAACGTTCGTAGTAGTTGTTCGCGTCTCCAGGCCGGAGCACGTCAAGGCGCTCCTTGATGGTCAGATTCGGACAAACGACGAGCGCTCGCCGAGGATAGCGCGCGTCTCTCGGCTTCGTTCCCCGATTGCAGAACGCCCACGAGATGAGCATCGCCATCACGACCGTCTTCCCGCTCCCGGTCGCCATCTTCGTGGCGTAACGGGCGAAAGGATCGAAGGAGGGATCGGCCGACCTGTCCAGCAGCTTTGGCTGCTGCATCGCTTGGGGACTCCACTCTTCCGGACGCGGGTTTCGACCCGCCGCCAATTCCCGGTACTCACTCAACGTCAACTTCGGATTCCAGCGTGTTTTTCGGTTAGCTGCGAGAATCTCTCGGAGGTAGATGATCGTCTCTACCGCTTCGATCTGGCAGAAGAACAGCCGACGGGGCCGGTCTTCACGCCGCCAGTGCCGCAGGAGTTTCTTCGTGGTCTCGGACGCGTTCTCCCATCCCGAATCGCGCCACCGTTTCACGTCCTCACGCAGCTCGTTGACGAGCGGTAAGTCGTCGGCTCTCTCCTGGGTGATTCCGGCGATCGACAACTGCGCGGAGCCTGTCCTCTCGTCTTTGTACCAGTATTGAGAAACGCGGCGACCGGAGACCTTGCGAGGGACACCCGAGACATCGTAGATCCAGTGCTGGTCCGGCTCGACATACGGCGAACAAAGGATGGGCTGTTCGACCGGTTGAATGGGAATCGGTTGGTCAGTTCTCATTCGTCGGGCTCGGGTTCTTCAGACGGCGGTGCGTTCAAAGGGAGTTTACGGATGCCTACAAGATGGGCGCGGACAGAAAGGGCGACGCCGCTCAACAGCGCGGCTCCATGATCGTTCATCAAACGAATCACGAGATCGCGAACATCCGAGGCAGACAGGCCCTCCCTGCGGATGCGAATCACAGAGGGAAACGACCAGCCATTGACCGCAAGGAGCGCGTGAAAATCAGCGTCGAGAGTCACCACGATCTGTCCGGTCGCTCGTGCCTCCTCAAGGATGGCCAGGTCCGCGGTGCCAGGGTCCCGAATCTCCGTTACGTGAACGGAATCGATTCCCGCATCACGCAACAGCGCCGCGGCACGCCGTGGCAGCCCCTCATCAAGCAGAATCTTCATCAGTAGGAGACGTCATCGATGCGGTCGTCGACGGAGGCGGCGGCGTAGAGCAGCGCCTGCCGAATATCTTCATCGTCCAGCCGCGGATAATCCTTGTGCAGCTCTTCCCTGTCTTTGTATTCAGCCAGGATGTGCAGGACTCGCTTGACGGTCAGGCGTGTCCCGCGAACACACGGCTGTCCATTCATGACGGTTGGATCGATCGAGATTCGTTCGAGTGTCACAGATCCTCCTTGGTTCGATCGTACCTCGGCTATTCCTTACCCTGATGCATCTCCACCACTCGCAGACCCTCGTTGCCCCTCGGGTCGATTACCTTCACGGCGATCCGCCAAGGCTCGCGTTCCTTCAGCCGGCACGGCCGAGGAAACGGCAGACTGCGCCAGCCGCTCAGAGCCTCGAACGCGGACTCGTCGATCGTTCCCTGATCGCCGAGGGCCTTCGCCAGCTTTGTCCACTTCGACTTATCCGGGAAAAACGCCTGCGTGATGCAGAACGTACGTCCGTCGTAGTCGGAGTCCAGAAACCAGGCGGCAATCTTGTCCTTGTTCGTCGGATGGAGCGTATTGCTGACCGGATCGTAGACGTCCATCCCCTCGACTTCGACGACGAACTGTCCGTCCGGCTGTGCTTCGGGCGGATGAACCCGCGGCGCGCTGAAGACCGTGAAGAGCTGGCTACCCGGCTGCGTCTTCAGCAGATCGTCCATCGCCACATCGGGCCGGATCAGCGACATGTGACTCCGGACGCGGGGGTTGGGGTCCGCGTCGATGATCGATTGAGCCACTGGGTCGAAACCGAAGCCGACAATCAGAAGATCGTCGTATCCGCGCCGGCTGGAAGCATGGATCGCTTCTTCGACCTGCCCGGCAGAGACGTTGCCGACCTCAGGACCGATGGAGATGGCAACACGACGCTCTGTTCCATCGCCGTTGACCCAATCCCCCTCGGCGTGCAGGAACCCAGCGCCGCTGACCGCTTCGATACGGGAGAAAATCCGCCGCTTGTTGTTCGCGAAGTCGACGCCGCTGCTCCTCAGTAGACGGATGATCTTGTCGAGATAGGCCTCGGCGTTCGCCACCGCGACGTCACCCGCCCCTGAGTCGCCAAATGTCTCCAACTCCTCGGGTGCGCCGGCAATCAGTGTCTCTGGATTCTGCTCCACCGCGATCACGCCCTCCATGGTGAATGGACCGGCAACTCGAACGACACCCTTGATCTCCTCGGGTTTGTCAAGCAGTTCCTCTAGCTCAGCGTTCACGGCGATGGCCGCATCCACCTCGTCCATCTTCGATCGCCACGCAGCGCGATACGCGGCGACGGCTTTCTGCAACATTTGTGGCCAGTCAGGGTCCGTATCGAAAGGCATTTCCCACTCACGCCACTCCGTCTTCGGCAACTCCCACCGTCGACGATCGGCGTCCGTTACAGACTTCTTGCCTTCCCGCTTCTGCTTATCACGCAGCTTGTCCGCTAGCTTGGCCCGATGTTCTGGAGTCACTTGCTGCAAAGATCCATTCGCGTCCGTCAGACGCGCATCAAGAGTCGACGAATACCTCTCGAAGATCGGGTCGAGCGAAGCGTTGCGGACAATGCTCTTTAGCGTAATATGCGGAACGGTCTTGCAACGAAAGGTTGCCTTGCCCTTCACTCGCCCAGTCGGATCCGTAAGCCAAGTGCCGCTTTGATTGCGTTCTAAATCATCGACGCTAAGATCTCGCAGTTGGCATGCCGAGTATCGGGCCGTCATCAGCCGTTGCCGCGCCAGAGCGAGCGCAACCCGGCTCGTATCAATCGTAATCCAGCGTCGACCCCATTGCTCAGCTACGAAGGCGGTGGTGCCACTGCCGCACGTCGGGTCAAGGACCAGGTCGCCGCAGTCAGTTGTCATTAGGAGGCAGCGCTCGACCACTCGAGTATTGGTTTGAACTACGTAGACTTTCTCCTCGCCGAAACCGCTGCTTCTCGTATCATCCCAAATGTCTATAACTGGCCTAAATGGGAAATCGTCCAGGTAGCGAACGAACGAAAGCGTGTCACCGCTCACGAGCAAACGTTCTGAACCCAACAGACGGGCCATTCCATCCTGGTTTGTTTTCCATCCTCCCTTTCGAGGGTTAAGCACACGACCATAAAGTGCTACCGGAAAGACAGTAGTATCACCGGAACTCTGTGACGTCATCGGATTTGGCCTAAAAACCCTGAGCTGATGCGGAATTAGTTCAGGGCGTTCGGATTCCGCTCTGGACATTGTTCGGCGCTCGCCTGTGGTCGACTCTATCCATCGAAGGTTCGTGTCATCCTCTATCGTTCTCGGGATGAAGACACGTTGAATTTTCACTTTCGAAATATCTCTCGCGTACCACAACAAGAGATCGTAGGTTTGGGGCACGGCCTCAACATAGCCCGTTGGACTGCCGGCGCCAGTGGTCTTCCGGAAGACGATCATTGGCATTGCGTTTTCTGCACCGAAGACCTCGTCTAGAACGGCTCTAAGTCGATGAACGTTGGTTTGGCTGATCTGAACAAAGATGCTTCCGGCATCTGCAAGCAGCTCCCTTGCGATGTACAAGCGATCGCGAAGATACGCGAGATACGAATGAACGCCGAGCGTCCAAGTGTCTCGATAGGCACGAACCATCTCTGGTTCACGCGTCAGATCCTGCGCGCGATCTTTGACATCGCGTTGCCCCAGCTCTGGTTGAAAGTTGGACTTGAAATTCACACCGTAAGGAGGATCGAGGTAGATCATCTGCACCTTACCGGCTAGATCTTCTCGTCGAGCTAGACTGGCCATGACTTGTAACGAATCACCAAGAATCATGCGGTTCGTCCAAGCCACGTCGTGTTTGTAGAACTGCACGGCGTCCGCATATGACTGCTGCGGGTCACCAAACAGGCCACGCTGCACGTCCTCGCGAGCCAGTACTTTCAAGATCGCCTGCGTCGACACGCGCTCGTGGATGTGCAGCACGACCGGATCGACCTCGAACCACGGCTTCTCTCGCTTCCCGCTCCACTCCAGCCATGGCTCGTGCTTCCGTAACGCTTCGCCGAGCAGGCGCGCTTCATCTTCCGTCAGGGAGCGCTCGCGAGCCGTCTGCAATAGTTCCGGCAGACGATCGGCAGCGGCAGGATCGGACGACCATCGCAGGACCGGCGGCAGATGCGGGTTGTATTCGTACCGGATCGACGACGCTTTGGGAATCCTCCCCTGCGCCTCTAGCCCCGCGGGCGGAATGTTCTTCCGCCTTGCTGACTCATGCTTGATCGCCTCGACGCGCTCTGCCGAAGGGTCCGTCTTCTTTTTCGGTTTCGTAGCCATCGCTGCCGATTATCTCCGGCCCTGCTCTTCAGCGCGAGATCGACCTGCCGTTGGCCTGGGCAAACTCATCGAACTTCGTCCACGAAACCTTGTACTCGTACTTCTTCGCATGCGCGGGCTCCCAGACGATGGCACCGTTGGAGACCTTGAGTGTACCGAAGAAGCTCCCGTTCCGGCTTACCTCGAACTCGACATCGGCATGCCCCAGGCTGCACTGAGGAATCGTGAACTTCACTTCATGACTGGCCATCACTCGTCTCCTCTTGTTTTGCTGGCAAATACGGTGGTCGGAGTCGTCGCACCCGGTGTGATGATCGGCCACCAGAAGGGCGTTCCTCTCCAGCCGTCCGCTTCGGATCCGTTCTCCCGGACGAGTGCGAGGAGCGGCAGATCGGTTGCCGTCCTCTCGATCACTGGACGCTCCTGGTAGCTGAGCGGGGCGTTGGAGAAGCGCCCTTCTCCCACGCGGTAACGCGAAAGATTGCGGTCACGACGCACAAGCAGCCAGAGTCGCCCTTTCTTTGCCGGATCTTCGCACTCCTCGGAGAGAAATTCGAGCGTAGCGGCGTGCGCATTAAAGTCCCATTGATAATCGGGATCTTCGAACTCGAGGGTTGCCTCGATACGCGAGAGGATGTCGGTGCCGACGGCAACATCGACGAGCACAGGCTCATCGAGTGCGTGCCCTTCCTGCGCCGCGGCGATCACCCGATCGAGCTCGATCATGTCTTTGGACACATAACTCTTATACCGGGTCTGGAACCCGAACGGGCGCAGTTGTTTGTGCGCTCGCACCGTGACGATGTCCGAGGCCATGATCTTGTTCGGCGAGCAGGGAATGATCTGACCGCGATCGTCACGTCGAATGAAGTAGATGCCACGCTTCTGCGACCCTTTCTCGATGGCCTGCCGAAGCGTGGTGTCGAAGTCATGAATCTTACGCATCACCTGATGGATATGGCTGGTCGTGTAAAAGCGGGTAACGGCCAGATCAGCGGGAGGGCGGTTTCCGTAGAGACGTGCATGTTGCAGCACGGTGTCCTGCTGGAACTGCTGTGGATTCCGGCCGTAGTAAAAGCCGATCAGATTGCGAATCGTGAGGCCGCGGTCGAGGATGCTGCCGCCGATGAAGATATTGAGCGGCGCCAGCAGTTCGAGCTGGCCCTCCTCGTCGAGAAGGTTCTTGACGTCATTGTTCGAGTTGACCACGGTAACGACGACGTATTCGTTAACGAGGGCGTCGCGAACGATCCGTGTGACGACTTCAGCACTCGGGACCGGGGTTCCTGTCAGCATCAATGATCGTTCCAGATCGGCGTACGATTCGCCGAGAAGTTCCTCGAATTCCGGTGAGCTCTTCGCGGCAGCCTGTACCAGTTGCTCCACCACGGCGCGAACGATGCGGTCTTGCCACGAATGTGAGGCTCTGGCCGACTCCGTGTGAACGATGAAACTGTATCGCTCCCGTTTTCCTCCTCCCGTCTCCTGCTGCCAACGGCGGATGCAGCCACCGAGAATGAAGTTCACCAGAGCGCGGCGCAGAACTGCGATCTTTTTGTGGCCAAGAGCTTCCTCGATCCTGAAGCCACGACGGTCGGATTTCTTCAGCGCATCGCGCTCATCGAGGGGCACTTCCTCGTAGACGAAGTGAGCGAGCGACGCCTCATCATCAACGTCCCCGAAGAAGAAGTCACCGCCCGCATATCCAGGATAGATCGGAAGAATTTCTGTAAACGCAGGACGAACTGGATGAAAGAGACGCGACTCTTCGCCGTCATTCGGCTGGAGGTAGAGTGAGTACGGAGTGGCGGTCACCTGAAGGAAGTGCGTGACCGCACTGGCATGGCGAAGGCTGTCAACCCATCCAGCAATCTTGCCAGGCTCGATCTCGTCGGTGTCGCGGTTCTTGCGATAGGTCAATGTTGCGAAATCGGCTTCGTCGTCGATGATCAGAAGTCGTTTCTTCTGAAGATCGGGGTAATGTTCCTGCAGCGCGTGAAACACTCGCTTCAGATTGTTCTTTTCCTTCTTCGCAACGATGATCCACTTCTTCTGGAGATGGAAGCGGGTCAGGTTCTTCTTCAGAGTCATGATGTCGAAGACCAGAACCTCTTCGTCGTCGATCGCCTCCTTGAAGTCCGATTTGATCCGCTTGATCGTCTGTTCGGACAGCGGATTCGTCCCTTTTGTCAGAACGATTGCGAAGTCGATTCCTTCGTCAAATGCCTTGGCGATGATGCCAATGAAGGCCCTGGTCTTCCCACTTTGTATCCGCCCAAGCAACATCCCTGGTCGATCGCCGGTTGTGGGCACAAGACCACCCTCCGAATCAACCATGATCGATCCCGCAGTGGCGCTGTTCGCGAGAATCAGTGATCGAACAGTTGACGACATCGTACGGATGAGTGCTTCGGAGTCGTCGCGTTTCTTTGTCATTGTTTCAAAGATCATGAGACCAAGCCTTTCCGGCGCAGCTGTTGAATTACGGACGGTATCGACAGAGTATCGGAAGGTATGGGGAACTCAAAGCCCGGAGCGCTCTGGGGGTCAGGTCGAAAAGTCTAGAGTGCCGAGAGATGGGAGATCGCCACTTTCGAGTCTCGACCTGAACCCAGAGCCTTACTGCTGTGGTCGGAAGCTCAGCAGTCGCCTATCGCGTCCCGGTTGGGATTTCGACCCGGCACGTCTTCCGAGGTAGGCTCGACCAGGCAAACATGAACTGGCCCGTGCTCTTTGTTGAACTGAACGATATGCTCGACGCGGTTCTCAGCAGTTCGATGTCCTGGATTCCGGAACGTTTGAAGAGGTGGATGGATCGGGTGCGCGAGCACCTCACGGCGGTGCAGGCGCACCGCGATGATTTCCAGTGGGAGATCCTGGGGAGTGTGTCATGAGTAAGAAGCCCTATTCATTCTGTGTCCTGCGTTACGCTCACGACCCGATCGCCGGTGAGTGCCTGAATATCGGCGTGCTGCTCGTGTCCGAACAGGCAGCATTCCTGGACCTGCGCCTCGAGTACCACTTCGAGAGACTATCCAAGGCGTTTGCCCGCTTCGAAGGCGATCGGTTCAAGCAGGTGCTGGGGCACTTCGAAGCAGCCGTGGAGGACGAACGGCGGGCGATGTTCGAATCGACGGAGCTGTTCGTCGCGGACCGGAGCGAAACCACCGCTGACCGGATCGCCACCAGTGTGTGGAGGGATGCGGGACTGAGCTTTCAGGCAAGCGAACCGATGGGTGGGCTTTCGGACGACCTTCCGGGAACCCTGGCCACGCTGTTCGATCGTTTTGTCACATCGCAATATCAGCCGACGCAAGAGGAAACCGTCACTGATGAGCAGGTCTGGTCCGCATTGCGGCCGCGTCTTGATCAGGCCGTGACGAGAGCGCTGCGGCCGAAGAAGTTCGAGACTCCCAGCTTCGCGCTCGAGTTCCCCCGTGCGTTTCAGAACGAGCGCTGGCATCTCATCCAGCCGCTTTCCATGGACTACACGCACGCGGCTCGGATCCAGGAGAAGGCTGCTCGCTGGCTGGGGAACACGACGGCGCTCCAGGAAGACCCTCAGGCTCGCGCCGCGAAGCTCTACCTCGTCCTTCATCGCCCATCGATCGAGCGCCACATTGCCGCATACCAGAAAGCGAAGAACCTCCTGCACAAGATTCCGATGACACACGAGATGTACGAGGACGAAGACGTGGAGGCGTTGTCAGCGGAGCTCGCGGAACATCTTGCGTAGTTCGACCTTCGATCAATCGCCACGAACGGTCAGGCTTGCGTTCCGGAAGCGTGGAGTGCGTCGGGGCGAGGACGGAGTGCGCGGTGGCGAGGTGCGGGAAGAATTGGTAACCGCGAACCGGTCATGAGGGCGTTCTGCAAGTACCTGGAGATGAAGGACTTGTCCCGATCGAACACGGACGCGATCCGTATCACGGTGACCGCACCGTCCGCGTCTTAAGGCTCAACCCTGCTGTTTGCCGGGACCCACCGCCGGGCGAGACGCCCGTCGGGAGCAGGCGGGGACGCCTGCTCTCCGCGTCACCTCCCGTCGGAATACCTGCTCCGCGGATGACGCGGATGGAACGCAGATTCGAACCTCCACGCCGTTGGTTCCATCGTTTCCGTGCTCGCGAGCTTCCTTTCGATGCTCGCTTTCCCTTTTTTGCAGATCGCTTCCTTTGTTTCGATCCTCGGGTGCTTCGTTTGGAAGATCGCTTGCTTCATTTGGACCCTCGCGTGCTTCGTTTTCACCCTCGCGTGCTTCGTTTTCACCCTCGCGTGCTTCGTTTTCACCCTCGCGTGCTTCGTTTTCACCCTCGCGCGCTTCGTTTTCACCCTCGCGTGCTTCGTTTTCACCCTCGCGTGCTTGGTTTTGACCCTCGGGTGGTCAGGGGTTGACCCTCGGTTGCTCGATTGCGGGGGCGTATTGCGCAGCGGCGACTACGCGTCGATCGTGTCTTCGTCGCCGCCGAGGACCTCCTCGAGCGGGACGGCGCGGTGGTAGCGGCGGATCAGGTCGTCCCAGGCGGCGATGTAATGGTCGCGGGGGACGCGGAAGCGGCGTGGGAGGGGGCCGTGGGGGGAGTCGCCTTCGAGGATGAAGACGTCGGGACCGCGGGCGATGATGACGATGCGCCAGGCATCGTCGGCGTCGGTGTACGGCTCTTCGTCGTCACCGAGGGGGATGTCGTCGTGGGTGAAGTGGCGGAGATCGCGGTCGGCGTGGTCCCAGGCGGGGAAGCCGGCCAGATGGCCGCGCGCCCGGCTCATCATCCGGATGTGCAGTCCTCCCTCGCTCTCCTCGGCGAGAGTCAGGGAAAAGTCGGCGATTCGCGGTGCGTCGTCGAGGTTGAAATCCACGTGGGGCCTCCCCATGGTGAGCTCGTGGAGTTTACCAATGGCCTCGTGGAGGCCACGATTGGACTCCCAGAGTCCACGAATGGACTCCCAGAGTCCACGAATGGACTCCCAGAGTCAATGAATGGACTCCCGGAGTCCACGAATGGACTCCCAGAGTCAATGAATGGACTCCCAGAGTCAATGAATGGACTCCCGGAGTCAATGAATGGACTCCCGGAGTCAATGAATGGACTCCCAGAGTCAATGAATGGACTCCCGGAGTCAATGAATGGACTCCGGGGGTCCGCCGCGACGTACCAGTTTTGGCCGTTCCCGTTCGTTCGTCGCGGGATCCGGTGGATCACCGCACGATTCAGGACGTCTTCGAGCGAGCGTACCGCGGGATCGAAGCCGGCGTTGTCGACGACGTCTCCCCGTCTCCGCGTGATATATCAACCACCGATGCGCCGAACCAAGATCATCGCCACACTTGGCCCCGCCTGCGCCTCGGAAGAGATCGTTCTTCGGCTGCTGACCTCCGGGGTCGACGTCTTCCGGATGAACTTTTCTCACGGAACGCCTGCGGACCGGGTACGGCTCATCGAGATCATCCGCCGCGTTGCCACCGATCATGGGAAGTACATCCCCATCATGGGCGACATCCAGGGACCGAAGCTTCGCATCGGCGAGGTGGACGGCGTCGTCCAACTGCAGGGCGGACAGATGCTGACGATCACGACCGAGCCGCTGATCGGCAATTCCTCGATCGTCTCCACCCCCTTCACTCCCCTCCCTCGCGAGGTGCAACTCGGACAGCGCATCCTGATCAACGACGGCCTGGTCGAGCTGGTCGTGGCGGGGCTCGATGCCGCGAGCGTGCTGACTCGCGTCATCCACGGCGGGCCGATCTCGTCGAAGAAGGGGATGAATTTCCCCGACACCGAACTGACCATTCCGGCCATCACCGAGAAAGACCGCGACGACGTCGCCTTCGCCGTCGAGAACCAGCTCGACTACATCGCGGCCTCGTTCATCCGAAGACGCTCGGACATCGTCGAACTGCGGACCCTGCTGCACACGCTCGGCGGCGACGAGATCAACATCGTGGCCAAGCTCGAAAAGTCGCAGGCCATCGACGCGCTGGAAGACATCCTCGACGTCAGCGATGGGGTGATGGTCGCCCGCGGCGACCTCGGCGTGGAGCTCCCCCCCGAAGCCGTCCCCATCGTGCAGAAACGCGTGCTCAATAAAGCGGCCGTGTGGGGACGATTCGCCATCACCGCCACGCAGATGCTCGAATCGATGACGACGAACTCGCGTCCCACACGCGCGGAAGCGTCCGACGTCGCCAACGCCATCTTCGACGGATCGGATGCGGTGATGCTCTCCGCGGAGACCGCCTCAGGCCTCTATCCGGTCGAAGCGGTGCAGATGATGGCCAGGATCATCATGGCCGCGGAGCAAAACCGCCAGTTTCAGGTTGCCGGCGGCCGCGAGCCGTTCCGCGTCTCCTCGGAGACCGACGAGTTCACCGACGCGCTGGCCGGTGCCGCCAACTACGCCGCCCAGCAGCTCGACGCCAAATTCATCATCGTCTTCACGCAGACCGGATTTGCGGCCCGGCTGATGTCCAAGTTCCGCCCGGCCCAGCCCATCATCGCCCTGACACCGTCGACCTGGGTGGCCCGCCGCATGAACATGCTGTGGGGCGTGCAGCCGTTCGTCCTTCGCGACATCGGCGAGTACCACGAGCAGATCGTCGAGCGCGTCGACGACTTCCTGCTCAGCCGCGACATCGTCGCACCGGGCGACCGACTGGTCATTTTGATGGGATCACCGATCTACCAGCGGGCCAAGACGAATTTGTTGCGGGTGCACCGGGTGAGGAGTTAACTGTCATCCTGAGCCTGCCGGAGCGCTGAGCGAGCGTAGCGAGCGAAATGCGCGCAGGACGGCGAAGGATCTCGAAATTCGCTGCTCCTGCCACAGGCGCTGCAACTGGAGATCCTTCAGCGTCCTGCGCGCATCTCGTTCGCTAACGCTCGCTCGGCGCTCCGGCAGCTTCAGGATGACAATTCGCTCCTTGTTCGATTCTTCACATCCTCTGACGTGAGCGAAGCGAACCGGTCAGGATCGGGGGTTCAACCGAGGGCTTTCGCCAGCATCGGCTGCAGCGATCTCCCCACCACCCGCGCAATCGCATCGCACTCCTGGACGATCTTGGCGAATGCCTCCGGCAGAATGGCCTGGGGGCCGTCGGAGAGCGCTTCCTCCGGCTTGTGGTGAACCTCGATCAGTACGCCGTCGGCTCCGGCGGCGATCGAGGCACGCGACATCGGGGCCACCTTGTTGCGCTTACCGGTGCCATGGCTGGGATCGACGAGGATCGGCAGATGACTGATCCGCTTGATTGCCGGGACGATCGATAGATCGAGCGTGTTGCGGGTGTGGTCGGCGAACGTCCGCACGCCCCGCTCGCAAAGGATCACGTTGTAGTTCCCCTCGGCCATGATGTATTCGGCGGAGAGAAGCAGCTCCTCGAGCGTCGCGGCCATGCCCCGCTTCAGCAGCACCGGCTTGCGGGCGCGGCCGGCCATCTTCAACAACGAGAAGTTCTGCATGTTGCGGGCGCCGATCTGAATGCAGTCGGCATACTGATCGACGAGCGCCAGCGCCTCGTGGTCGATGGCCTCGGTGACGATGGGAAGATCGAACTCCTCCCGGACACGCGCCAGAATCTCCAGCCCTTCCTCCCCCAACCCCTGGAACGAATAGGGCGAGGTGCGCGGCTTGTAGGCGCCGCCCCGGAAGAGCTGACCGCCGGCGTTTCGGATTCCCTCGGCGATGGCCCGGGCCTGGTCAAGCGACTCCACCGCGCAGGGGCCGCCGACGACGACGATGCCGTTGCCGCCGACATCGACGCCGCCCACGTTGATGATGCTGTCCTCCGGACGCGCTTCCCGGCTGACGAGCTTGTAGGCGTGCGAGACGCGGATGACTTCCTTGACACCGGGATAGTTCTCGAGGACTTCAGGATCGGCGGTGCCGGGTTTGCCGGTGATCCCGATGGCGGTGCGGTTCGCTCCCGGAATTGCGTGCGCCTTCAAGCCCATCCGCTCGATATGGCGGACGACATCTTCGATTTGATCGGGCCGGGCTCCGGCTTCCATGACGACGAGCATTGGTGGCCAGTATAATCGAGCACTTTGAAGCGCCATTCCGGGAGCCACTCATGAAAAAGCAGCTCATCCTCGCCACGCTGGCCATCCTCATCATCGCAACGCAGACCTTCGCCGCATCGTATTGGGTCGTGACCAAGGACGGCACGCGCTACGAGGCCAAGGCAAAGTGGACGATGGTCAACGGCAAGGCGATGGTCACCCTCGTCAGCGGTACGGTCATGTCGCTCGATCCAGGTGTGATCGACGTGGCCAAGTCAGACGAGGTCACGCGGCTCGGAGGCGGCTCTCTCCTCGGCGTCGAACAGGCTCCGGCCACGGCAACGTCAAAAGCATCGACGCTGGGCAGCTCGATTCGACTTCACAAGCTGCCATCGTCGGAGCCGGCCGCCGCTCCTGCTCCGCCCGCACCTGCCGCCGACACTCCAAAGCCGTCCGCCCCGGGAACCGGGCTCGGGACCGATGTGATCGGCCGCTTCGAACGGGCGTTCGAGAACGTCGGCATCTTCGAGCACAAGCTCGTTGCCACCGGTACCAGCTCGCTCCGCGCCGACCTCACGGCGGACAGCGAGGATAAAGTCTTCAATACCCTGACCGCCACCGCTTTCCTCATGGTGCACAACGCCGGGATACCGGGCGTCCAGATCGATACGGTCGATCTCTTCCTGAAGACCACCACCGGCGAGGCCGCGGGGCGCTTCCACGTCACGCGCGACGACGCTCAGGCGCTGGATGCGAAGACGATGACGCCGCAGGCGTACTTCGTGTTGAAGGTTCTGTTCTAACGGCGCGGGCGGCGCGCCTTCGGCGCGCTCCGCGCGTTGTCTGCGGCTTCGCCGCGTTGTCGGTTGTCTGCGCGCTGCGGCGCGCGTGGCCGAAGATACAGAGCCGCGTCAAATCGCCGGTCCGCTCGTCCGCGAAGCCCGGTGAGAACCGCAGCCCCCCCGGGCTTCGGCCGGCGAATGCGCGGCTTCGCCGCCGGGCACAGACAAGAGGGTCTGTGCCACATTGGACCCTGCGAAGACTCCACACTTCAATACCGACAGGCAATGTGGCAGCACAGACACTCTTGTCTCTGACCACGCGCGCCGCAGCGCGCATACAACCGACTACCGGCAACGTGACGCGTCAACAGAGAACCGACAACCGACAACCCACAACGTGACGCGTCGCAGCAAACCGACAACGCGGCGAAGCCGCAGCTACTGAACGACGTCGACGCGCGCCAAACCGCCGTAGACGGTGACGTAGCGGAAGTCTCGCCTCTCCTCGTCGATGATCGTCCGCTCCCCCGGCGCGAACACGAATTGTTCGACGGTCCCTTCGATCGCGTAAAGCTCGGAGCGATCGTTGGCAAAACGAACGGTGATCGCGCGCGCCGCAGCTCCGGCAGCGCCGGCCGTCAGCCGCGCGCGGCCCGAGGTGTGGCCGAAGTCGTAGGCGGTAGCGTGCTGCTTACGCGAGACCGTCACGGCGGTGCCGCCGATGACCGCGATCTCGGGAAGGGCGGTCTCGAATCCGAACGATTGCAACGGCGCGATGACCCGTTTCGCCGGTTCGAAGAACGCTGCCTCCCGCTGCGCGAGATAGTTCCAGCGTAACGCCGGCGGCCGTCCCAGCAACCGCGGACGCTCCCGTTGATCGGCGGGAGGGTCGCGCACGAGGAGATCGTCACTCCAGCGGCGAACGATGTGCCAGTCCCCTCCAGTGACGATGAAGTTCCCGAACTCCGCCGTCAGATCGACGGCCACGATCAGTCCACCGACTCCGTTCGCGCTCCGCAGGGCCACGACGATGCGATTCTTCCGGTCGCGCGCCAGCGTGCTGACGTCATACGTATCGAGCGCAACGTTGTCGTCGCCGACATGCCGCCCGCCGATGGCGACGCCATTGAAATAGAGCGTGTACTCCGGATCGCCGAGCACCTTGATCCGGGTGAAGGCCCGGTTCGGCGGCAGGTCGAAATCGCGCGTCGCAAAGAACGCTCCCGGATCGCCATCTGAGAGGCGGTTCTGCTGCCAGATCCACTGCGCCCGCCCCGTGTTGTCGAAGAATTTGTGGGAGTACAGCAGCTCCAGACGGCTGAACGCGGCCACGACGATGAAGCTGGCGGCGGCGATGAGGATCAGCCGCCGGATGAGAACGCGGTCTGAAAGCCGGTTGTCGGTTGTCGGTTGCCGGTTGTCATACTCCGGCGATGCTCCGACCCCCGTCATAGAATCCACGCTCATGAAGTCGGTCATTGTAATTCCCGCGCGCTGGGCATCCTCGCGATTCCCTGGGAAGCCTCTGGCGATGATCGCGGGAGTGTCGCTCATTCAGCGCGTCTATGAGCGCGCTTCGCGCTCGAAGAGCGCCGATGCGATCTTCGTGGCCACGGATGACGATCGAATCGCCGATCACATCGCCTCATTCGGTGGCCGCGTCGTCCGCCCCGAGGGGGACTTCCAGAGCGGCACCGACCGGATCGCCGCGGCGCTCGGTCTGCTCGGCGATTCCTACCATCAGGTCATGAACGTTCAGGGCGACGAGCCGCTGATCGACGTAGGCGCGATCGACGCCGTCATCGGCGTCCTGCAAACGACCGGCGTCGACATGGCCACGCTCGCCGCGCCGATCGAGAGCGACGAGGAATGGCAATCGCGTGACGTCGTCAAAGTCGTCACCGCGCTCTCGGGCGATGCGCTTTACTTCTCCCGCGCGCCGCTGGCCGGCGCCCAGCGGCATGTCGGCATCTACGGCTACCAGACGGGCGTTTTGCGTGCCCTGGCCGCCCTCGCACCGTCGCCGCTCGAACGGGCAGAATCACTGGAACAGTTGCGGGCGCTGCAGAACGGCCTTAAAATCCGAGTCGTTCAAACCACAAGGCCGCACCTCGGGGTCGATCGCCCGGAGGATGTGGCGCGCGTCGAACATGAGCTGGCTAGACAAGAGTGACACCGGAGATCGTTCGTGAGCCGCGTGCTCGCGCACATACGAATCTTCGCCACAGCCAGCACCACTCTCCCCGCCAGCCAGGCACTCAGCCCGGACCTCAGTCCGAGATTTGCATCCTTTTACCTACCGGAGGCTTGACCGATGAGCACCAAGTACATTTTCGTGACGGGTGGTGTTGTTTCCGGACTTGGCAAAGGCATCGCCGCGGCCTCCATCGGCGCCTTGCTGGAAGCGCGCGGCTTCCGGGTCACGCTGCAGAAATTCGACCCCTACATCAACGTCGATCCCGGCACGATGTCGCCGTTCCAGCACGGCGAAGTCTTCGTCACCGATGACGGCGCCGAGACCGATCTCGACCTCGGCCACTACGAGCGCTTCACTTCGATGCGGGCCACGCGGAAGAGCAACTTCACCACCGGACGCATCTACCTGAAAGTCATCGAGAAGGAGCGGCGCGGCGATTACCTGGGCAAGACCGTGCAGGTCATCCCGCACATCACGGACGAGATCAAGAAGTGCATCCGCGAAGTCAGCGAGGGGGTCGACGTCGTCATCGTCGAGATCGGCGGCACCGTCGGCGACATCGAATCGCTGCCGTTCCTCGAAGCCATCCGCCAGTTCCGGCTCGAAGTCGGCCGCGGCAATGCCATCAACGTTCATCTGACGCTCGTGCCGTACATCAAGGCGTCGGACGAGATGAAGACCAAGCCCACGCAGCACTCCGTGCAGAAACTCCGCGAGATCGGCATTCAGCCGGACGTGCTGCTCTGCCGCTCCGAACATGCCATCCCCGACGACATGCGCGACAAGATCGCCCTCTTCTGCAACGTGGAGCAGGACGCCGTCATCCCCGCGCTCGACGTCGAGTTCATCTACCAGGTGCCGCTGGCATTTTCGCGCGAGCGTCTCGACGAGATCCTGCTCGACAAGCTCCACCTTCCGCACGACGAGATCGGGGCGCTGACGAAGTGGGAAGAGATCATCCGCAAGCTGAGGCATCCGGAAGATGAAGTGAAGATCGGCTTCGTCGGCAAGTACATCGAGTTCGGCGACTCCTACAAATCGCTCAACGAAGCGCTGACGCACGGCGGCATCGCCAACAACATCAAGGTGCGCATCATCTACATCGACTCCGAAGAGCTCGAGACCGAGGGGTACCACGGCGAGCTGGCGCGGGTGGATGGGATTCTGGTCGGACCCGGCTTCGGCGCCCGCGGCGTCGAAGGGAAACTGCGGGCCATCCGCTACGCGCGCGAGAAGCGCATCCCCTTCCTCGGCATCTGCCTGGGCATGCAGTGCGCGACGATCGAGTTCGCACGGAATGTCGTGGGCATGGTCGGCGCGAACTCGACCGAATTCGACGACGAGTCGCCGTACAAGGTGATCTACAAGCTGCGCGATCTGATCGGCGTCGATGCGCTCGGCGGAACCATGCGTTTAGGAAAGTATCCGTGCGCGCTCAAGGAAGGGTCGATCGCCAGGAAGGCCTACGACGTCGAACAGATCGACGAGCGCCACCGCCATCGTTACGAGGTCAATCCCGAGTATGTGCCGCAGCTCGAAGAGCGCGGATTCCACGTGACCGGTCTCTCACCCGACGGCAAGTTCGTCGAGATCATCGAGCTGGAAGGACATCCCTGGTTCTTGGGCTGCCAGTTCCATCCCGAATACAAATCACGGCCGACGGCACCGCACCCTCTTTTCCGCTCGTTCATCGCCGCCGCGCGCGCGAACAAGACGCCGGCAAGAGCGGCGGTTGCCGTTCCAGCGCACGAAAGGGAGCTCGTATGAAGATCGTACGCGGCATCGGCGCCGTCATCGTCGGGATGATCGTTGCCATCCTTCTGGTTCTTGGCGCGGAAGCGATCTCGCACCAGATCTACCCGCCGCCACCCGGGATGAGCATGAAGGACATGACCAAGGTCAAGGCGTTCGTGGCAACGCTGCCGATGTCGGTCCTCCTGATCGTGCTGGCCGGCCATCTGATCGCGACGTTCGTGGCGACGTGGACCGCCGCGAAGATCGCCCGCGGCCCGATCGCCGGCTTCATCGTCGGCACCCTGCTTCTCGCCGGCGGGATCGTGAACGCCTTCACGATCCCACAGCCGGCCTGGTTCTCGATCGCATCGTTCGTGATCTACATCGGCGCGACGTGGGTGGGGGCGCGGGCGGGGATGCCGCGGCGCGCGGAACAAACGTAGGTCGGACTCATTGCGCCGCGCGTAGACTCTTCGTAAGAGAGGCTGCCATTCGCTCAAGCGCCTGGTCGATCGCGACATCGCGCGTGAACCCGCCCCCGCGGCTCGTCAACGTAAAGGAGCGCACTAGACCATCCGGTTGTGTGATTGTCAGACTCAGACGGAGATTGGCTGTCACGATGTCTTGCAATTGGTGCTCAACCGTCGTCGTGACCGAGAGCCGGCCCTGCACGCGGCAGCCGGCACATGCGGCCTGCTCCGCGATGCTGTTGAGCTCTACGTCGTCCTCGCCGTATCGTTCGAGATGCTGATGCGAGGCGACGCCGCTCGCGCGCGGAGCGGCAGAACGGTCCCGTTGGTCGTCGACGGCGGAGTTATTGGCGGAGGGCGCTGAAGTGTGGTCGTAGGCTGCGGTGAATCGCCAGTAGTGGTCGCAGTGATGACCGCCGGCGTTGCGCGTTGGTGCAAATAGCTCGCGATGGCCACGGCGACGCCGATGATCACCAAAGCCACCAACAAAGCGATTCGCCGCCATGGATGTTCCGGCAATGAAGCGCGCGCTTTATTGAGAGCCACCATCGCATTGACCGCACCCACCCCTGCCACTAGGGAGAGGATGACAGCGGAGAAGATTGTTACGATGGACTTGTCCACGTGACGAACGCCTTTCTCAGTTGCTGCCGGACCGTGGGGTGGCGTAGAGTCATGGCCATCCCGAAAGAATCATATGTCCTGTTCGCGTCCGGGGAGTTCCCGATGATCGATGAACACAATGAGGAGGCCAGGATGCATCGCATGAGAACTGGGTACTTGGCCGCGTTGGCGATCCTGTTCGTCGCCGCTCCTCTGTACGCCCAGAAAACCCTCGGTGACGGTATCGAGGAGCTCGCCCAGCAGATCGCGGAGCGCAGCAAGACTGCCCACGCACACCGCATCGCTGTACTCCCGCTCGAGGACCTGCATCACGCACAGAGTGATATGGGCGTGTACATAGCGGAGGAGCTCAGCACCAGCCTGGCCATTCAGCAGGTCGACATCGTCGAACGCGGCCGCTTGGACCACGTCCTGTCTGAGCTCAAGCTTCAGCAGAGCGGAGCCTTCGATCCGGAGACCGCAAAACGCGTCGGCAAACTAGCCGGCGCAGATGCCGTGGTCACCGGCACCATTACGGAATTCCGGACGACGCTAACCGTAAGCTGCCACGTCATCGCTACTGAGGACGGCAAATTGATCACCGCCGCGCGCACGAAGATCACCATCGACAGCGATGTCGAGACATTGCGCAATGGGGATCACGGAAACCAGCATGCGCAGCCGGCGAAAAACGACGCGACGAAGACGGTTCAGGCGAAGGAAACTGACGCCAGACCCTCGTCGATCTTCCAGGACGTTCGTATCACCGTTGACAAGGCGGAGCGGAGCGGCGACATGCTCACATTGACGATCTCATTCGAATTGATCGGGAACCAAACCTGGAATGGCCAGTTCAACGAGCCCTACCTCCTCGACGAAAACGGTGAGCGCTGGCCGGGCCGGTTCGACGACGGCACACACTACGCGTTTCTCAACCTGCTCCCACAGACGCGCGTGCGCCGGCGGGCGATCTTTCTGGCCCCGCAAACGGGCAGCGCAGGTACGCGTTTCACGCTGGTCTCGGAAAGCTGGAAGCTGGCGATTCACGACATCCGGACGAACTGACAAGCACGGTGAGTACAATGCCCGTCGCATGGCCTGAAGAGGCGAAGAACATTCTCGACAAACGTCGCGAGATTGGGAACGAGGGCGTCTTCATCACAACTAGTTCAGAGCTTTCTCGATCGAATCGATGCGCTGCGTGAGTTGTAAGACCCGTTCCTTCAACTCGACCAATTCTGACCGAAGGGCCATGCGATCAAGTTTCTGCTCCACAGCCGTCATTCGAGCCTCAAGTGCTGACATTCGTTCCTCGAGACGTCGAACTGCCGCGCTTAGTGCCTGATATTCACTCTCGAGTCGATCGAACCGTTTGTAGATATCGTCGAGATAGCCGAGCATGTCGGCCTTCGTGACCATGCCATCAAGCCCCGACCGCACCTCGGCACGGAACTCTTCAAGCTCTGGACGCACCACCTCGCGGTGGTACCGCATCAGTGCATCGAGTATCTTGTCGGCCATGGCGATGATTCTACACCGCGTGAGTACAATGCCCGCCGCATGACCACCACCCGCCCCATCGCCATCACCGACGACATCTCCTTCGGTGGCAGCCACCCTCCCCTCTTCATCGCCGGGCCGTGCGTGATCGAGTCGCGCGAGCATGCGTTGCGCATGGCGCGGACGCTTCTGGCTCTTCGGGACGAGATGAAGATCAACCTCGTCTTCAAGTCGTCGTTCGACAAGGCGAACCGGACTTCGATCGAGTCATTTCGCGGCCCGGGGATCGAGGAAGGGCTGGAGATTCTCCGTGCGGTGAAAGCGGAGACAGGTCTTCCACTCCTGTCCGATATTCACGAGTGGCAGCAGGCCGAGCGTGCCGCCGAGGTGCTCGACATCCTGCAGATCCCCGCCTTCCTCTGCAGGCAGACGGATCTCGTGGCCGCGGCGGCGAGGACCGGCAAAGCGGTCGGCGTCAAGAAGGGACAGTTCCTCTCGCCGGAAGAGGCCAAGAACATTCTCGACAAAGGGCGCGAGGTTGGGAACGAGCGGGTCTTCATCACCGAGCGCGGCTCGTCATTCGGTTATCAGAATCTCGTCGTCGACATGCGCGCCTTTCCGATCCTGCGCGCGTTCGGAGCGCCGGTGGTTTACGACATCACCCACTCAATGCAGAAGCCGGGCGGCGAGGGAAAGCAGACCGGAGGCACGCCCCAGTTCGCGCGCCCGCTGGCCCGCGCCGCTGCCGCCGCCGGAGCGGACGGTTTCTTCATGGAGGTTCACGACAACCCGCCCGCCGCGCTGAGCGACCGGACAACGCAGATCCGTCCCGAGGCCGCGCGCGAGATCATCAGCGACATTCTGGCGATGCGGGCAGCGTTGCCTCAGCTCTGAGGATCGCAGGCATGTCGAAGCTTCGGCGCACCGTAGCCATCATCGTCGCGGTCTATCTGCTGCTCGCACTGCTGGACCGTTTCGTCCTGATCGATCTGCTCGTACGACGCATCGGCGTCTCCGTGTTGCTGGCATTCTTCGAGGCCTTCGCCATCGCCGGCATCGGCTTCGCCGTTCGAGGAGTCTTCGCGCGACGGTGGAACGCCGTGGAGGCTGACCTCCCGCGCGACCTACTTCTCGGATATCCCATCTTCGGGGCACTCTGCTTTCTGGTTGGCACGCTCAACGTCTCGTCGTGGTCGATGGGAATCCTTCTCGTCGTTTGCGGCGTCGGAGGCATCTACCTCGTCGTGCGGCGATTCGAAACGAGACCGCCGGCTGTTCCCCGAATCCCGGAAGCGCTCGTACTCATCGCGCTCGCCATCGTGTTCCTCTGCGCCTTGATCGCCGCGCAGGCGCCGCCGTCATCGCTCGATGAGCTGGCCTATCACCTGGCCGTGCCGTGGACATGGGTGACGGAGCATCGCGCCATCGATCTGCCGTTGATCTCGCATTCGTACTTTCCGCTCGGGATCGAGTCGGCCGATCTGCCGCTGCTGGCAATCCTCGGCCAGATCGGCGGCGGGATCGCCTCGCATTTTCTTCATCTCGGTGCGGCGATCGCGGCGACGGCAATGCTCAGGCGCCTTGCCCGCGGCAACAACCTGGCAATCGCGACGATCGTGACGACGCCCGCGCTGGCGGTCATCGCCGGCTGGTCTCTCGTCGACTGGCCGTTGCTCGGGATCTGCGCCGTGCTCGTTCTCGCCCTCGACGATGGCGACGCCGCCACGATCCCGATGGCGCTGGCCGCCGGGCTACTGACGAAGTACACCTTTGTGCCTTTCGCGATCCTCGCGTTTGGGGCGTGGGGTGTGGGGCGCTGGAAATCACGCCGCACCGATGCTCCTGCCGAGCCCGACTCCCGTGCCCCGCTCCCGATTCGCTACGCCCTCCTGATCGCCCTGGCCCTTGGCTCGATCTTCTTCATCCGCAATCTCATCCTCACCACGAACCCGATCGCGCCGTTCCTCTCCGCCGCGGCGCCGCATGTCGCCGCGTATCGCGCTCCATTTCTCTCCGACTACGTCTTCGATGGACACTTCCTCGATGAGAGTCTTGGCGCATCGCTCATCGCCGCATGCGCACTCTCGGCGGGGATGCTGTCGTGGGTTCTGGTCATCGTGGCTGTGCTGTTGTTCCTCCTCGGCCCGTCGTCGCGCATCCTCCTTCCGTTTCTGGCCATCCCCGTGGCCCGCTCGCACCGTGCGACGCGCTTGATGGGTGTTCTGCTCAGCCTGGCCATCGTGGTGCAGCTCTTTCTCATCGGCTACTTCGTCGATCGGGGCGGCGCGTTCTCGCTTCTCGGCGGCACCTTCTCGGAAAAGGAGTATCTGGCGAAGCAGCGTCCGTCGTTCACGACGGCGCAGTCGATCGACGCGCTCCTTCCCGCCGATGCGCGCGTTCTCGTCATCGGACTCAACGAGACGTTCTGGTTCGAGCACCGCGTCCGAGGCGGCGGCAACTTCGACGGGCCACGGGTCTCGCGATATCTCGAACTCCCCACCGCCGAGGCGCTGTACGCGCGATTGAAAAATGACGGCATCACGCACGTGGCCGTCGTTCCGCCGGCGCCTGCAACCACTGCCGTTCCGCAGAAACTGGCGGAACGCGACACGGCACTCACGACAGAAGCGCAGCGGGTCCTCGCGCAGACACTCGATCGCTACGCATCAAACGTTTCCACAAGCGGCGGCTTGATAGTATTCACGCTGAAATAGGAGAGAGTCATGGAAAAAGTCACCGGGATCGGCGGGATCTTCTTCAAAGCAGCGGACGCCAAGTCTCTGCGCGAGTGGTATCGCGATCACCTCGGCGTCCCGATCGACGAATCGTACGGCGCCGCGTCCTTCGAATGGCGCGAGCGCGACGAGCCGGACGTCGTCGGAACGACCGTCTGGTCGATATTCCCGTCGACGACGACGTACTTCGATCCGACGCGCGCTCCCTTCATGATCAACTACCGCGTCGCCGATCTCGACGCCATGCTCGAGCAACTCCGACAAGCCGGCGCCACCGTCGACGAGAAGGTCGAGAACACCGACTACGGACGATTCGGCTGGGCCACTGATCCCGAGGGAAACCGGTTCGAGTTGTGGCAAGCGCCGAAGAAGTGAGTACCTACAGCAACGTCCCCTTCAAGATCAACAACGCCACCGTGAAGTAGATGCAGAGCCCCGTCACGTCGACCAGCGTGGCCACGAAGGGGGCGGACGCGGTCGCTGGATCGAAACCGAGCCTGCGCAGGATGAAGGGCAACATCGAACCGGCCAGGGTTCCGAACAGCACCACGCCGACCAGCGCCACCCAGACCGTCAACGCCACGAGCATGTAGTGAACGCCGTACTGGTAAAGCCCGAGCTTCTCCCACAGCACGATGCGGATGAAACCGATGAATCCCAGGAGCGAGCCGAGGGCCAGGCCGGAAATGATCTCGCGCCGGAAAACGCGGAACCAATCGCGCAGACGCAGTTCGCGCAGCGCCAACGAGCGGATGATCAGCGAGGTGGCCTGCGAGCCGGAGTTGCCGCCGCTGGAAATGATCAGCGGGACGAAGAGCGCCAGGACCACGGCGCGCGCGATCTCCTTTTCGAAAAAGCCCATCGCCGTCGCGGTCAGCATCTCGCCGAGAAACAGTGCTGACAGCCACCCCGCCCGCTTCTTGATCATTTCAAGAACATTCACCTGCAGATAGGGCGCATCGAGCGCTTCCATACCGCCGAGTTTCTGGATGTCTTCCGTGGCCTCCTGCTCGGCGACGTCAAGGACGTCATCGACGGTGATGATGCCGAGCATGTGGCCATCCGCGTCGGTGACCGGCAGCGCCAGACGATCGTACTTCTCAAACGCCTTGAGCACTTCCTCCCGATCGTCCGTGGCGTTCATCTTCACCAGCGGCGGATCGTCGATGTCCATCACTTTCGTCGACGGCTCGGCCAGAACGAGCGAGCTGAGGCGGATGTCTTCGACCAGACGCCCGCGCTGGTCGACGATGTAGAGGACATTGACCGTCTCCTTGCCGGGTCCTGTCTTGCGAATGTGCTCGAGCGCGGCGGCGGCCGTCATCTCCGGCTGGATCGTGACGTAGCGCGGCGTCATGTACCGGCCGGCCGTCTCCTCGGGATAACCAAGCAGCCAGCGCGCGTTCTTCAGATCCTCAGGCGAGAGTGCCGTCAGCAGCCGGCGCGTCACCTCGGCCGGCATTTCTTCGAGCAAACGCGTCCGGTCGTCGGGGTTCATCTCCGCCAGGACGGTGCGGACCTGCTCGTTGCTGAGCGATTCGATGAGCCCTTCCTGGTGATCGGGCGGCAGGTAGGAGAAGACCTCCCCGGCCTCGTCCCGCGGGAGCACGCGGAAGACGAATCCTTCCTCCTCACGCGGCAGGGCGATGATGAGGTCGGCCACGTCCGACGGATGCAGTTCGGTCAGGCGGTCGCGCAACTGGTTCCAGTTCTGCTGCCGGATCAACTCGCGCAGCTCGTCGCCCACCGACACCGATTCGATCATTCTCACGCCCCCCTCTCGGGAGGGTAAGGGATGCGTTTGTGAAAGTCGACGCACGATCGGGGCGTTTATTGAGATAATCACGAGATAATCACGGTTAAATGACGATGACCTCGATGCGTTTGGAGCTGCTGGGTGACTTATTGATCCGCTCGGGTGACGGCGCGCTCGTCACCATCGGCGCGAAGAAATCTCAGGCGTTGCTGGCTTATCTGGCGATGAAGCCAACCCAGCACGTCTCGCGCGAAAAACTGGCTGGACTGCTCTGGTCGAGCACCGGTCCCGACCAGGCCCGGCAGAGCCTTCGTCAGACGCTCTCGACGATCCGCAAGGAGTTGTCGCAGATCGCGCCGAAGCAGAAGACTTTGATCGAGGAAGGTGACCTGCTTTCCCTCGACCGGTCGGTGACGTGCGACGTTCCCGAGCTCGAATCCCTGATCAACGTCAACACCGAGGCGTCGCTGAATCAGGCCATCGAGCTCTATCGGGGCGACTTCCTCGAAGGCTTTACCATCAACGAAGAGCGTTTCGATCAGTTTGTCGTCGGTGAGCGTGACCGGCTGCACCGCCTGACTCTTCGGGCGCACACACAGCTCGTCGAGCTTCAGGGGCGGCGCAGCGCGCTCGATGAAGCCATCGGCACGGCACAGAAGTCCTTGCGCCTGGACATCCTGCAGGAGCCGATGCACCGCATGCTGATGCGCCTCTATCTGGAAAGCGGCGACGTCGTCGAAGCGCTGCAGCAATACGAGACTTGCGCCAAGGTCCTCCGCCGCGAGCTGCGCATCGAGCCGGACACGGATACGAAAGCGCTGCAGCGCGAGATCCTGCAGATCCGCGCTCAGCGCGGCGAGCAGGCCAAGAAGGCCGAAGGGCGAAGGACCGTCCTGGTCGTCGAAGACAACGTGCTCAGCCGCGAGCTGATGAACGCGGTGCTGAAGTCGGCCGGCTACTCCGTCGTTCTGGCCAAGGACGGCGCGGAAGCGATGATGGCGGTGGGGCGGGAAAAGGTCGACCTGCTGGTGATCGACGTCGATCTCCCCTATATCGACGGCCATTCCCTCCTGCAGGCCATGCACGAAAACGGCGTGTCCGTCCCGGCCATCTTTATCTCCGGCCTGCCGGGCGATGACGTCGAGGTACGCGCCTTCGAAGTCGGCGCCGCCGATTTCATCCGCAAGCCGGTGAAGAACAGCGTGCTGCTGGCGAGGGTGGCCAAGGTGATGAAGGACGCGGATTGAGCGACGTCACCACCGGTAGTGCCCGATGATCGCGAACGCGTTCAGCACATCCTCTTTCTGCGCACCGTTGCCGATGTTGTGGACCATGTAGTGCCGCGACGTTCCCGGCACGAAGTCCGCGGCCACGATCCCGATGTGATACAGCCCGCCCGGCAGGCGCCAGGCCACGACGTCGCCAGTGTCGAATGCGGCGTTCACCCTCTTGCCGCGGCGGGTGAAGAAGGTCATCAGGTTCGGGACGCGGCGGTGATCGATGTTCGCATCGGGAGCGTGCAGACCCCAGTTGCGCGGATAGACGGCGAAGTTCAGGCGCATGTCTTCGTGCACCTCGCGCTGCAGGTCGATGCCGGCGGCGCGGAAGGCGCGGACGACGACGTCGGCGCAGACGCCGCGCTCGCGCGGCAGATCGCCTCCCGGATAGCGCAGTTGGACGTAGGTGGGATCGTAGATCGTCGTCACGCCGACCTGCGACGCCGCCGCGGCGGCAATGGTGTTGTTGACCGGCGCGGATCCGAGGAGGAGGAGCCCGAGGAGCGCGACTGCCGTTCGCATCATCCCTCCAGGGTGCGCAGAATGGCCGCCGCCGACTTCTCCACATCTTCCGCTGTTGTCGACCAGTTCGAAACGGAGATGCGCATGGCGGCCTCCCCCTGCCAGGTGGTGCCGGCCAGCCAGCAGGTGCCTTCGCGCTGCACGCGGGTGATGACCTCGCGGGTCAGCTCATCGCTGTCGCCGAAACGGACGAGGACCTGATTAAGAACGACGTCGTTGAGGATTGAGACGCGCTTGTCGCGGCCGAGGATCTCGGCGAACTGGCGGGCCCGGTCGCAGCAGCCGTCGATGAGCGCGGCCACGCCGTTGCGTCCGAGGGCGCGAAGGGCCGCGTAGATCGGAAAGCCGCGGGCACGGCGGGAGAACTCAGGAGCCCATTCGAAGTTGTCGCGCTCCACACCGCTGGTCTGTTCGAGATATTCGGCGGTGACGGTCATCGAGGCGCGGTGCGATGCCGAGTCGCGGACGATGACGATACCGCTGTCGTAGGGAACGTTCAGCCACTTGTGGGCGTCGTTGGCCCACGAATCGGCCAGCTCGCAGCCGTCGAGCAGCGCGCGCTTCGATGCGGTGGCCCGGCCCCACAGACCGAAGGCGCCGTCGACATGCAGCCAGGCATCGTGCTCGTGGGCGATCTCCGCCAGCGCGCGCAGCGGATCGACCGCGCCGCTGTTCACGTTGCCGGCCTGCGCGCAGACGATGACCGGCCCATCCAACGTACGCAGCATGGCGCGGAGGGAATCGGCGCGCATCCTCCCCTGCTCGTCCGCATCGACTTTGCGCAACGCCCGCGTGCCGAAGCCGAGCATGCGCATCGAAGAGTGGATAGTGATGTGCGAGGCCGCGCTGACGACGAGGTTCACTTGAGGAGCCCCGGTGAGTCCGTGCTCCTCCACGTTCCACCCCGAGCGGCGCAGGACACCGTGGCGCGCCGCGGCCAGCGCGGTGAAGTTCGCCATCTGCCCCCCGGTCACGAAACCGACGCTGGCGGTGCGTGGCAGATCGAAGAGCTCGAGCAGCCATTCGCGCGCGACATCTTCGACGACCGACGCTGCCGGAGAGGTGACGTAGATTCCGGCGTTCTGATCCCAGGCGCTGGTCAGCCAGTCGGCCGCAAGGGCCACCGGCAGGCTTCCGCCGATGACGAAGCCGAAATAGCGCGGCCCGGCGCAGGCGATCAGTCCGCGGTCGGCGCCCTGCACGAGAGCGTCGATCACGGCGGCGGGATCCTCGCCGTCATCGGTCAGCGGAACCTTGAGCGCGGCAACGAGCTCATCGCGCGTCGCGCGGGGACCGACGTGGCGATCGGGCAGTTCTTTGAGAAAGGTGTTCGCCCGGTCACGGGCGAGGTCGAGAAGATCGATCATGGGGCGAAGCGTACATTGCTCCGCGGCCGCGCAGGAAGCAAAGCAATTTCGGAAATCTTTCCAAGTACATATCGTTACGCCAACGGATGAAAGCCCGACATACACGAGAGGTTCGCATCGGCAACATCACCATCGGCGGTGACCACCCCATCGCCGTCCAGTCGATGACGGCCACCAAGACGCAGGACGTCGCCGCCACGATCCGGCAGGTGGAGTTGCTCGAGGCGGCCGGCGCGGACGTGATCCGCATCGCCATCGATACGCCGAAAGACGTGATCGCGCTCGCCGAAGTGCGCGCGGCCCGGCCGAACGCCAATCTGGTCATCGACCTGCAGGAGAACTACCGGCTGGCCGAGCGGGTCGCGCCGTTCGTACAGAAGCTCCGCTACAACCCCGGCCATCTCTA
>Ga0210402_10000176_pt1 | contig 72795 bp, 61 predicted proteins | sample IncBWC7MmetaG_FD_161055 | JGI IMG/M metagenome (GOLD analysis project Ga0210402, IMG submission 161055) | Forest soil microbial communities from Barre Woods Harvard Forest LTER site, Petersham, Massachusetts, United States - Inc-BW-C-7-M | ecosystem: Environmental > Terrestrial > Soil >...
GCCGCGACGCGCGTCTGCTGCAGCATGATTTCGGAGATCCAGATACGGTAGGGATCGCGAGTTTTGCGCCAGGGCAAGTCGCGACGATTTTCGTCGTACCAGTGGAGGAGGGCTCGGCGGAACGCGGCGGGACTCTTCGTTCGCAGGGGCGATGCGGCTAGGCTCGTGTCCGTGGCAGGGATGTTCTCAGCTGCTTCCATTTACGGTTGGCTGGCGGTGTGCGCGATGACCATCCATCCGGATTTGTGCTGATGCCAGACGGTCATCATGTGTTGGGGGGACGGGAGCGGTTGACCGTTCGCGGTTCCGTTCAGTGTGATGGAGTAGGTCACGATGAAGGTGGGGCCGTTCAACTCAGTCTTGACGTCGCTGATCGCGAAGTCGGTGAGCTGCCATTGATGATATTGATCGAGTGCGGCAGCGCGGTCCAGGGACTGGCCCGGTGCGATGCCCATGTAATTGGAGGCCAGCACACGTTCGATTTCGGTCCCGTTTTTTGCTTGAATCTGTTTCCAGAAAATACGTTCCAGGGCTTCGGCGCCGGTGGCTTCGGAAAAAGTACGGGCGGGACGTTCTTTGGCTATAGTGCAGGCCAGTCCGAGCATCAAAGAAAGGAGAAGCGGCGGCAGAAATGCGAGCCTCAAACGCATGCGGAGAATTGTAACGCCTCGGGGGCTTAAGCCCCGCGTGAAAAGGTAGTCTTATCGCAGCGGTTAACCGTTGCGCCAACTAAAACCAGATTCCTCCGCACATGGTGGGTCGGATTCGTCCGGATTGACCAAGCGGAGGTGGGGCCGGATAATGAAAATGCCTGGTGACCGCTATACACGCGTGGCTCTCAATCTCTTCCGGCAGGATAACTATGACCGAATTCGACCGCAAGGTGGAAGACGCTTCCGCACGCTTCAATCGCTCAGTGGCGAATATCGCCGAGACACTGGAGAAAGAAACTGCCAGTCTGGTTCTCTACCTCAACGACGAAGTGGTGCCGGCGGTGCGCACGCATTCGTCAAAGGCGTTGCGGACGGCGGCCGTGAAGCTGGCGGAGTTTGCCGATTATCTGGAAACACAGCGCAACAAGACCTCCTGACTTCCCTTCCCATTCAAGACGGGCGACGAGTACGCATTCGCAGTTCTTGTCTGTTCCTTGCTTCATTCATTTTTTTACTCAGTGGCTGCGGCGGGCATAAGAGGACGCAGGTGCAAGTGCCGCCTCCACCCTCGCTTCCCGCTCCGAGTGTCGCGCCCGCGCCTTCCGCGGCGCCGAACCCGTCCGGCACAACGAAGAGCAAAGAAGAGCAGGATGAGCGGATCGAGCCACCAGCTGGCGTGAAGCCTGTGTTTGAAGAGACGGGGATGGCGAGCTGGTATGGGGCTCCGTTTCACAATCGCCGCGGATCGAACGGCGAGATTTACGACATGCACGCTATGACAGCGGCGCATCGCACGCTGCCGCTGGGATCGATTGTGCGGGTGACAAACCTAAAGACCGGGCATGCCGCGGTAGTTCGGATTACCGATCGCGGTCCGTTTATTGAAGGACGGATTCTCGATTTGTCGCAGGCAGCGGCAAAGGCCGTGGATGTGATTCAGCCTGGCGTAGCGCGGGTGCGGCTCGAAGTCCTGCAAGTCCCGGCGCCGCTCGATACCGGCGGGCGGTGGGCAGTGCAGATCGGTTCGTTCGCCGACGAGAAGAACGCCACGGACGTCGCCGATCATTTACAGCGGCGCTACCGGACAGCGAAGGTGTTGCGATTTGTCAGTCCGGTGGGCGACTGGTGGGTACGTGTCCGTGTGTTAGATGATGATCGCGAACGCGCACAGACACTGGCTCGCGAGACTGAGACTCCAGAGGGCTCGGTGTTTCTGGTGCGGCTGGACTGAGGTTGTTCAACAGGAAGGATCGTCATGGCAGATTGCCTGTTTTGCCGTATTGTTCGCGGCGAGGTGCCTGCGAAGAAAGTATACGAAGACGAACACACGCTTGCGTTTGACGATATCAATCCGCAAGCACCGACTCACGTCCTGATCATTCCGAAGAAACATGTTGCCGGGTTGAAGGAAGCACAAGACGAAGACGCGGAGTTGGTGGGGCGATGTCATCTCGCAGCGGCGGAGATTGCGCGGCAACGGTCGATTGAGAACGGGTATCGCACCGTGCTCAATGTCGGCCCAGGGGCCGGGCAGTCGGTGTTTCACATGCATGTCCACTTGCTGGGAGGCCGGGCTCTGCATTGGCCTCCGGGATAGTGAAGCCGGTGTAGGTCGGACACTCCCCTCCGACAAAGGCAAGCGGCGCACGCGCAGCCGCGCTTACTCTTCAATCTGCATGGCGGACAAGAGTGTCCGCCCTACATTGCTTGGCTTACAATCTACGGATGGCAAATCTGTCACTGGTGTATGGTTTGCGTCTGCTGCCGGCTGAAGAACTGGGCGAGGTGGGAGACGCGACCCTGAAGCTGAAAAATGGGCGCGAGGCCCACGTCACGATGCACGTTCTCGAGGGAAGCAAAGACGAGATTGAAAAGCAGTTGAAGACCAGCCTGGAAGCGTTCTTCGACTTTTATCCCGAAATCTGAGTGTGCGTTTGCGCTGCGGTAACGACGCCGGTATGAGACTGATACCACTGGAGATCGAGAGCAAGCTGCGGGAGAAGGGCCTGTGGCCCGAATCCTGGACGGCGCGGGCGGGCATCTACGTACTGGCGCTGGACATCATCTTCTTCGCTGTGCAGATGTTGAGCGGGCATGTAGCTCCTTCGATCGCTGGCAGTCTTGGCGGATGGGTAACTTTCCTGAGCGGGCTGGCGATCGTCCTGTTCGCCATCGTTGCGTTTCGCTGGCTGCGGGGCCAACTATTATGGCGGCTTCGCAACCGACTCATTGTCACCTACGTTTTTATCGGCGTTATCCCCGTTATCTTGCTGGTGTTGATTACATCGATCACTCTTTATCTATTCGCCGGGCAGTTTGCCAACTTCGTGGTGACTTCCGAAATCAAAACTCACCTGCGGAGCATGGAAGCCACCAATAAGGCGATTGCGGGCGAATTGGCTTTACAGTCGGCGGCGGGAAAAGGCCCGACGGCGGAATCGATCGCGGGGATGCGCTCGCATGATTCGGATTGGACGCGCCGCCAGGTCTGCGCGTGGTACGGAGATCGTCCGCAACCGGCGTGCTCGGGACCGGCGGGAACCACCGCATTCGACGCTCCTTTTGCTTCCCTTCCGGAAGACTTCGTTGGCATCGTGCGGGAGCGCGGGATTCTGTACCTTCGCGCATCCTCTGTGGCCAAAGCGAAGACGGAACCTTTGCGCGTGATTTCTAGCGAGGCGCTCGACCTGACGCTGATCGACGAAATTGCCAGGGAGCTGGGCGAAATCACGCTGTACGGAGCGAATGAGATTCCCAGCACCAGTTCTGCGGCGCAGTCGAGTGCGTCGAGCGCGGTGGCCCAGATCGAAAATGAGAAAAAAGAAGGGATGATGATCGGCCGCGACGGTAAACCGGTCGTCACGATTACCACCGGCAACGGAAAGACCCTGGAGCGAAGCTTCGTGGCCGGGGCGGTTCCGGCGGCGAGCGGAATTTTCGATCGCCAGATCAGTTTTGGAACGCCACTTTCAGTGATCGATTGGGCGACAGGAAAAGAGCCGAACTCGGGTGCGATCGTCACGGTGCAGACTCGGCCTTCCCTTCTTTACGAGCGACTGTTCGCCGAGGTTGGAGGATTTGCCAAGGTCGTTGAAGATGCGCTGCTGTTCATTGCGATTGTCTTCGGCATCATCGAACTGCTCGCGCTTTTTATCGGTACGCGATTGACGCGCAGTATTACAGCGGCGGTGGCGCAACTTTACGAGGCGACCAAGCATATCAATCGTGCCGATTTCAGCCATCGTATTCAAGTCAAATCGAACGATCAGTTGGCGACGCTCGCGAATTCGTTCAACTCGATGACCGCTTCCATCGAGAAGCTGGTTCTGGATCAGAAGGAAAAACACCGGCTGGAAAGCGAACTGGCTATTGCGCAGGAAGTGCAGGCGACATTGTTTCCGCAGAGGATCGCGCAACTGGAAAGCCTGGAGGTATATGGCTTTTGCCGTCCAGCGCGGACGGTGAGCGGCGACTATTACGATTTCCTGGCGCTCAATTCAGAGAAGCTGATTCTGGCGGTCGGCGACGTCAGTGGCAAGGGAATTTCCGCGGCCCTGCTGATGGCGACGATCCATTCGGCGGTGCGTGCTTACAGTCTGGAAGGTGTTCCCACCGTGCGGGAACCGATGGCCGTCGGCGTCGCGGGAGGCGCGGATCTGATGCTCACTGCGGAACTGAAGGGGGCGGAAGCATCGTCGGCGAATTTGCTCGGACTGCTGAATCATCAGCTCTACGAGAGCACTCCGGACGCCAAGTACGCGACCATGTTTCTGGGATTGTATGATGGGGCGGACCGTCGATTCACTTACACCAACGCCGGACATCTGCCGCCGATTCTGCTTTCCGAGGATGGAACGTGCCAGTACCTGACGTGCGGCGGAACGGTGGTGGGACTATTTCCGGACGTGCAGTATCCCGAGGCCACCGTGCATCTGAAGAGCGGAGATATTTTTATCGCGTACAGTGACGGCGTTACAGAACCAGAAAACGACTATGGCGAATTCGGCGAGGAGCGGCTACTGGAACTGGTGCGAGAGAACCGGCACCTGCCGCTGGCGCGCATCACAGAAATTGTGACGGCGGCGGTGGATGATTGGATTGGCGACAATGAACAACCGGATGATGTAACGCTGGTGCTGGCGCGAGCGCGGTAGGCAAGTGGAGATCAGATGCTGTGACATGGCAGCAGCGCATGCGGGGCGGACAAATGTGTCCGACCCACATTCTCATGCGGTCCTCCGCTTACGCAAACAAGGGACGGCGAAGGCCTTTGGCTAAGTGCCAGTGCTACTTTTCCTATACCAACCCCTGATCCAGCATGGAGTTGGCTACTTTCAAAAAGCCTGCGATGTTGGCTCCGTTCACATAATTGCCGGGCGTGCCGTATTTCTCGGCGGTCTTGTAGCAGGCCTTGTGGATAGAGATCATGATTCCGTGGAGGCGGTCGTCCACTTCTTCACGAGTCCAGGAGAGGCGCATGCTGTTCTGCGACATCTCGAGTCCGGAGGTAGCGACGCCCCCGGCATTGGCTGCCTTGGCAGGACCATAGAGTACTCTCGCTTCGAGGAACATGCGGGTGGCTTCCAGAGTGCTCGGCATGTTGGCTCCCTCGCTCACAACCTGGACGCCGTTCTTGATGAGATTGGCTGCGTCCCTGGCGTTGATTTCGTTCTGCGTGGCACTGGGGAACGCGCAGTCGGCTTTGATCGCCCAGAGCCAGTTGTGATCGAGTTTCTTGTCGGTGGCACTGTAAATGGCTTTCTTGAATTTCGTGGCGTACTCCTGGATGCGTCCGCGACGGTTATTTTTCAGGTCCATCACGAAGGTCAGTTTTTCGCGATCGATGCCGTCGGCGTCGTAGATGGCGCCGTCGGAGTCGGAGAGGGTAACGGGCTTCGCGCCGAGGTCGAGTAACTTCTCAACAGTGTATTGCGACACGTTGCCGCTGCCCGATACCAGACACACTTTCCCTTCGAGCGTCTGTTTGCGCGTCTTCAACATTTCTTCCGCGAAGTAGACACAACCGTAGCCGGTGGCTTCAGGACGAATCAGCGAACCGCCCCATCCCAGGCCCTTGCCGGTCAGGACTCCCGAGAACTCATTGCGCAGGCGCTTGTATTGTCCGAACAGGAAGCCGATTTCGCGGCCGCCCACTCCGATGTCGCCGGCGGGGACGTCGGTGTTGGGACCGATGTGACGGCTGAGTTCGGTCATGAAGCTCTGGCAGAAGCGCATGACTTCGTTGTCGCTCTTGCCTTTGGGATCGAAATCGGAACCGCCCTTGCCGCCGCCCATGGGCAGCGTAGTCAGCGAGTTCTTGAAAACCTGCTCGAATGCGAGAAATTTCAGAATGCCGAGATTCACGCTCGGATGGAAGCGCAGGCCGCCTTTGTACGGACCGATGGCGCTATTCATCTCGATACGGAATCCACGATTGACCTGCACTTTGCCTTTGTCGTCGAACCAGGGGACACGAAACATCACGACGCGCTCGGGCTCGGTGATGCGCTCGAGAATCTTTGCTTCCTGATATTCGGGGTGACGTTCGAGCACGCCCCGCAGGGACTCGATCACTTCGAATACGGCCTGATGAAATTCAGGTTCGGCTGGATTTTTTGCTTTTACGAGACTGATGATCTGGGAAATGTAGTCCGCCGCGGCACTTTTGGGCGGCTCCATGACTTCTGCCATAGGCTGGGCCTCCGTTCTGGCGGGAGAAAGATTACTTCGCGGGCGAAGATTTTACAATTCCGACCTTGGCCGTGACCGTCTGTCCCTTTTCCATTCCGCCGACGGTGATCAGGCCACGGTGCGTGACCAGCAGGGTGTGCTGGTCCATAACTTGATCGGGAGTATTTTCATTGATCGTCTCCCATTTGCCGCTTTTCAGATTGAAGGCGAAGGTCGCAGGAGATGGCTCCGACGGCTGGCCGTTGTAGCCGATGCCATTGTAGTTATAAGGATTGTCGGTTCCGCCCGTGAAATAAATTCTGCTGTCCTTCTCTGCGGCGCCGGCGGCGATTCGATAACGAGCGTGGCCGGGATGTTCAGGCAGCTTGGTCCATTCGATTTTCGCGGGATCGCCTTTGGCAATCTTACCCATCCAACATTCGCTTGAGGCGACGTATTTGGGATTGGCGCCACTGGGATTCTTGTAGGCGCCGTCGATGTACACGATAGTGTCGCCGACGAGTGTGCCAGCGTGTCCAAAGACGGGCGTTCCGGGGAGTGGCGTGGCCTCCGACCAGTGATTCTTTTCGGTGTCGTAGACCTGAACTTTGCGCGTAGCGTCGGCCTTCGACCATCCGCCGATGAGATAGACATAACGCTCGCGATAGACGCCGGTCACGGAGTCATCTACGGGCGTGGGCATATCTTCGCCGCGATACCAGCGACCTTCGTCGGGATAAAGGATGTTGACGTCGGCGACGGTAGTTTCGGCGCCCTGGTCGTCCACGATGTACCCGCCCATCAGGACGATTTGATCCTTAAGCGACGCGGCGGAGGCGGCGATCCGTCCGACGGCGCCGGGAACGGCGCGGATTTCAGTCCATTTACCGGTGGGAAGATCGAGGGCGAAAACGCGACTGGTGACGGCGTCCCAGGTTTTCTTGGCCCCGATACCCATAAAAGAGAAAATTCTCGATTCCTTGCCGGCGTGCGTGATGGCGACGGCATTGTTGGATAGCGCGATGGGCAGCGGACTGAGTTTGGGTTCCTCGGCGGCTTGGAGGCTCACGGCTAGAAGGAAAAGGAAGAGGGCCAGTGCTGAGACGAGGGTCTTCATTGGGGAGATTCTAGCAGCGGACGGCCTGCCAAACGGGACAAGAATGGCGCCCTCCGATCAGCGGCGGCCGCGGCGCTACGACGTCGACTCCGACGGCGGGGGCGCGATCATGACCAACGTTGTGGCCGGTGGCGCCACCGGGACCGGCGCCGGTACAGTCAATGGTGCCAGGAAGCGGCGTTGGTACCAAATCATCTCGCACGCTCGCTGCCAAAGGCGGATTCCGAAACCGCAGAGTACGACTAGTTCCAGAATCAGAAATGTGAGCGGCGCGCGCGCTGGCGGCATCTGGGACCAGATGTAGAGGCCAAGCGCGAGGATTATCCATCCAACGAGCGAGATGCGGAAGTAGATCCAGAAGAGTGATCCGAAGTTGTTAAAGGTGAGTTTGAAGGCCCGTCCGGCATTGCGCCACATCGCTGTTTCTTCTTCCACCACCGTGCTGACCTGCGCCATATCGAACCAGAGACGGATGCACATCAGCACAAAACCAATTGCGCTGAGGCCCCCGATAATCAGCCAGAAGCCGGTCTTTTCCTGCGCGGCAGCCAGCAGCATGCTGCCTGGCTTGTCGAACACAACCTTGATGAGCATGAGAGGCGGCGCGACGACGATGAGCATCAGGATCAAAAGACGCACCCAACGCCAGAAGTAGCTGCCGCAGGCTTCAAAGAATTCCCGGGTGGTGAGTTTGCGGCCGGAGCGGTAGGCCTCAAGGATGCCGCCGGTCATAAAAAATACGATGCCAAAGAAAACCAGGCTGTAAGAAATAGAAACGCCCATGACCTCGAAGAGCTTGACCTCGGGATTCGAACTCAGAGCCGAGAAAGTGCCGTAGTCAAACATGGTGGTGAGGCGCTGGGATTGCAAGCTGTGGTTTAGTACGCCTTCCAATTTGTGAGTGATTGCGCCGGACGAGAAATGCCCCAGCACCAGGCTGATCAGGAACATGAACCACAGCACGCGCTGGTAGTGCCACGCGCGGGAGAATCCTTCGCGGAGTAGGCCAGGGGTCATAGGGCAGTTCTCAGTTCAGCTCTCAGTTATCAGTTGTCAGCTCTCAGAACGGCTGGGAGCTACGCCAGCCACGATAGACATTGCGACAAGAGCTGCGCGCACCAAGTCCAGTAGTTCATGATCTTCCATTTCGCGGCTGTGTTTTCTTCTTCAACGCGGCTGTTGTTGAAGTAGTTGGTGTCAAGAAAAACTGCGTGTTCGGGATCGATTTCGGCCGACACGAGCTTTGCTTTTTTGTCGTAGGTGTAACGTACCCAGCGATCCTTGCCGTCCCAATGCTCGGTAACCGATTCGCCGTTGCCGAATTTGACCAGCACGTCGACTGGAAAAACGAAATCGCCTTTCCGATGGACGACGACCATGGTCTGGTACATGGTCTCGCCTTTCTTTTCGTCGGGCGGCTTTTCGAGGTACCAGTCGAGGCGTCCGGAACCGGCGCGGTAGACTTCATAGTCGAGCACTTGCGTGCCATAAACGGCCTGATCGTAGAACCAGCGCAGATTCTGTCCGCTCACTTCTTCCACAGTCTTGAGGAAGTCTTCTTTCGTCGGATGCGTAAAGCGGTACCGCATGAAGTAGGTGTGGATGGCCTTCTTCAACGTCTCTTCACCAATCACTTTTTCGAGCGTGTACAGGACGGTCGCTGTTTTGCCGTAGGTCACGTTCCCATAGGACGATTCACTTACATACTGGTAGGCAAAGCGCGACATGGGATCGAAGTCGGGCATGGAAACATAGCCATTGCGTTGCTCCGAAAGGTCGCCTTCGGTGATGTGCCACAGGTCCATCGCCGAGGAATCTTTTCCGAAAATGTCGTCGAGTATCTTGCACTCGGTGTAGCTGTTGATCCCTTCGTCGAGCCACGCGTCTTCGAATTCGTTGGTTGCGACCATGGCGTACCAGTACTGGTGTCCAAATTCGTGCTCCACGACTTGCTCGACCAGGCGCAATCCGTCCGGCAGCCACCAGACGGTGTCGCCCGTGATCAGCGTGGGATACTCCATGCCCCCCGCCCGCACGTTGCCAGGATCGACGACCGTGATCTGCTTGTACGGATACGGGCCGTACCACTCGTCGAAGCGCTTCATGGTTTCCTGCATGATGCGCATGTGGCGGCCGGCCTGGCTCACGTGGCCGGGCTGCATCAGGAGACGAATCTTCACCGGGCCCATGCTGCCATTGAAGTTTTCTTCGAACACCTGGTAATCGGGCTGCGCGGTCCAGGCGAAGTCGTGGATGTCTTCGCCGCGGAACGTCAGTGTCTTGGTGCCGTCGTTGTTGTTGGCTTCTTTCAGTTGAATCCCGGTTGCGCCGACGACCTCATTCTGCGGCACGGTGAGCTTTACATCGAACGTACCAAAGTCGGCAAAGAATTCGGTGGTGGCATGGAATTGATGGCAGTTCCATGCGCCTTGCCACCACACTCCGACTTTCGGAAACCATTGCGCTGCCATCATAAAATTCTGTGAATAGCCGGTGCGGGCGACCACTTCTCCGAACTGGTCATGAAAGGCGATCTTGAATTCGACGGACTCGTCAGGCGCGATCGGCCGCGGCAGTTTGACCTGAAAAACGGTGCGGTCGTCGGGATTGCCGTCATCGGGTGAGATGAACTTGATCTGCGAGGTCAGGTCGCCCATGCCGGCGACCTCCAGCGATTTGACTTCCGCCGATGCCGCGTACTTTTTCTTCCATTCCCGCTCGCCATTATCGAGGTGAGCTTCCTTTACGAATGTCGACTTCGGGTTGAAAGCGTTGAGATAAAGATGGAAGGGGAACGTGTCCTGCGGCTGTCCGGTAAGGTTTCGCCAGGTCAGGACTTCAGTGGCGTCAACGGTGTGCTTGGCGGGATCAAACCGGGCGTCGATCTGGTAGGCGACGACGCGTTCTGAAAGCGGTTTGTCCGACAGGGTCGAGACCGGCGGTGCCGTAAGCTCGGACTTAGGCGTCGACGCGGCGAGCACATGAAGGGTCGACAGCAATACCAAGCCCGCCACCAAGACTGGGGAATATCGCATGAGGTCCGTGTCCTTGAATGAAACTGAACTGCGAAGCTTACACCTTGGAGCGGAGCGATTGGAAGACTGCACGACTGGAATCTCGGCTATTTTGGGTCCCGAACAGCGGCAATGAGATGTGAATAATTCTGCCTTGTCCTAGCGTTCCTACCTTACAAGGCCCTGGCGGACGCCATGGATGAAATCGATATACGCTGGCTGGAAGCCTGCGGCGCGCATCTCCAGCGCGACTTGGCCGCGATGATGGGCCGAGTGAATCAGGACGTGCGTGAGTATGTCCTCGACTCCGCTGGACCACAGTTCGCCTTTGCTGTTGCGATAGTCGACCTTGTTATCGAAATCGGCGGGCGACAAGCTGGTCAAATATTGTTTCCACGATGACTCCATTTCGTCGGCAAGGGCTGAACAGTCGGCAAGGGTCGAGGCGGGCCAGACTGCGACACTCTGGTGTACGCCCTGCATGCGCTCCAGCCAGAGTTTCTGCGCGGACAATGTGTGGGCCAGCAGGCGCAGGACTTTGGCCGGGGGCGGGTCTGCGGCGCGCAGCGCGTCTAGACATTCACGATTCGCCCAATGATCGTAGTTGAACATGGTCAGAAAATGCTCTCTCTTGTTCATCGCAACCTCCAGATCGAACCGGTTCGTGAATTGCGGCGCGCCGCGCAAAGGCTATACGATTGTCCGGCAGGAGAGTGTGGTTTCAGCGTCGTGCAGACCCATCCTCAAACCCTGCGGTTGAAATTTTACTGATGCTCCGCACCCTCGTTCTGGTTCCAATCATTTTGCTTGGCCTGTTGTGCGCCGCAGGAGGGGCGCAAAGCCAGGCCGAGGCTCGTCAGCGGCTGCTGGCGCAAGTCGAAGCGGGACAGCTTCAGGATGCGGTGTCGCTGGGAGAGAAAGCGGCTTCCCAATGGCCGGACGATGGTGACATTCATCATTGGCTGGGACTCGCCTACTTCAAACTCGGACAATTCTCACCCGCGCGCGAGCAACTGCAGCGTGCCCGCGACTTAAATCCAAAAGAATCGCAGGCTCGCTTCGATCTGGCGCTGGTATGCCTGAGTCAGCAGGACTACCTGGCGGCGGCGGACGAACTCAAGGCGACCGTCAGTCTGTCGCCTTCGAACGCGCTTGCCCACGTTCTGCTGGGACGGGCTTACCTCAATTCCAATCGCAGCGTGCAGGCGATCGACGAGTTCAAGGCGGCGCTGCGGATTGATCCGGCGATTCGGCTCGGCCACTATCACCTTGGTTTTGCTTATGCGAGTCTAGGACGCAGCGACGAAGCGATTGCGGAATATCGGACCGAGTTGAAGGGTTCGGGAGAGCATCCCGAGGTGGTGTACCAGTTGGGACATGTGTTGCTCGAGACGGGCAAGCATCAGGAAGCGATTGGGTATTTGCAACGGGCGTCGGAGATCGACGCGCAGAATTCGGACGTCTGGTACAACTTGGGAAAGGCGCACTTGTTAGCCGGACACGCGGTGCAGGCTGAGATTGCGCTGCGAAAGGCGATTGCGTTGAATCCGAAAGACCCAAGTCCGCACTACCAGTTGGCGCGCGCCCTCGATAAGTTGGGCAAAGACGACGACGCGCGCGGGGAACGCGAGCGTTTTGCGGAATTGAAGAAAGCGCAACCCGCTTCCTCCGGGATGGCGACTGGGCGCGATCAATACTAATGATCATGCGAAATGTTCGTGGTGTCGGCGTGGTTGTATTCGCGATCGCCCTGGGTGCGGCCGCATTGTCCGCGGGAGCGGGGACATCATCCCCTCCAAAGAAAATTCCGGCAAAAAAACCTACTGCGACGCCGGCGAAGTCTGGCGCGAAGGCAATCTCGCAGCCGAAAGATCTTTTCGTCGACGTTACGCGCGCGTCGGGTATCGACTTTCAACTCACCTGCGGCAGTAAGGAAAAGCTCTACATTCTGGAAACACAATGCGGCGGCGCCGCGGCTTTCGATTACGACAACGATGGATGGATGGACATCCTGCTGATAGACGGATCGACGATCGAGGACTACCGGGCGGGCAGGTGTCATCCACCGCGCCTTTATCGCAATCAGCACGATGGGACATTCCTCGATGTGTCGGCAAAGTCTGGATTGAATTTCTGCGGTTGGGGTTACGGAGTAGCGGTCGGCGACTTCGACAACGACGGTTGGGAAGACGTGTATATCACCGGCTTCCATGGATCGGCTCTGTATCACAACAATCATGATGGCACGTTCACCGACGTGACTGCCAAGGCAGGAGTCGCGAACGCCGAGCGCTGGGGCACGAGCGCATCGTTCGGCGATTATGACAACGACGGCAAACTCGATCTCTACGTGGCGAATTACGTTGAGCTGGACATCAACGATCTACCCAAATTTGGCGATGGTCCCTTCTGCCAGTATCGCGGCATACCGGTGAATTGCGGTCCGCGCGGGTTGAAGGGCGAACGCGACCGGCTCTATCACAACAACGGCGACGGCACGTTCACCGACGTCACGGAAAAACTCGGCATCGATCAGGGCTCCTATTACGGACTGGGCGTGCTGTGGCTCGACTATGACAAGGACGGTTGCCTCGATCTCTACGTGGCCAACGATTCTTCGCCCAGCCTTCTCTACCACAACAACTGCAAGGGCGGATTCACCGAAGTCGGCGCCGAAGCGGGCGTTGCGTACAGTTCCGACGGGCGCGAGCAGGCGGGGATGGGCATCGACGCCGCCGATTACGACCGCGACGGCTGGCCCGACATTGTGAAGACCAACTTTTCCGACGATTCCAATAACCTGTATCACAACGATCACAACGGCGAATTCACGGATGCGGCGGGGGCGTCGGGAATCGGTAGCATCAGCATTCCTTATCTCGGTTTCGGCGCGAAGTTTCTGGATTTCGATAACGATGGTTGGCCCGACCTGTTCATCGCCAATGGACACGTCGATCCGCAAGTAAAAGGACAATCGTTCGGCGTGGGATATGCGGAACGACCGTTTCTGTTTCACAACCTGAAGAATGGAAAGTTCGAGGAGGTCGGCCAACAAGCCGGAGCGGCGTTCCGCCAAAAGTATGTTGGACGCGGCGCGCTGGTGGCCGACTTCTGGAATCGCGGACGCCAGGACCTGCTGATGACGAATCTGGACGGGTCGCCCGTCCTGCTTCGAAACGAGGCAACGGCTCCGGGGCATTGGATTCAAATCAAGACCATCGGCACAAAGTCGAACCGCGACGGCTACGGAGCCAGAGTTGAGATCACAGCCGACGGAGCCACCCGCTCCGCGGAGGTTCGGGCCGGAAGCAGTTTCGAGAGTTCCAGCGATCCACGGCTGCACTTCGGATTGGGGTCGGCGACATCCATTGAGAGCATCGTGATTCGGTGGCCGAGCGGTCAAGTCGACAAACTAGCACCGGAAGGGCCCGACCAGGAACTTGTGATCGCAGAGGGGATAGGGATAAGAGAGAGGATCAGGGCGACTCCGGCTAGGCCCACTCCCGCACACACTCCCCAGAAACAGCCAAGACCAACATCCAAGAACCGCTAAACTGCACATTCCAAGACAGCACTCACTACTACCAAATTTAGTATGTGCTCCATCCGCGATCTACCGTAAGCCATAGAGTTGACTGTCCTGATCACTCTAACTAATTGAAAATGATTATGTTTAGCTTTGGCGTCCGAAGTGCCAATGATTAGGCAAAGCGTTACTCGGAATACTGTCTCCCGGGCAAGCCAAGTCGCTTGGATTCGGCGGGAGTCATTCAAAAGAATCAGCAAGATAGCTTGACAAGGAATGATCCGGGGAGCAGAATTCTGCGACCTCAGGGTGACGAGCGAAGCGGGTGCGTGCTGCGACCAAGCACCCAAAATAGGGCGCTCTCACAACATAAAGTTTCGAGAGTTTCGTGCATATAACAAAACCACATGCCACAAGATTTACAAGGGGGTAGGTGAAATGAGAAGACTGCAGTTTTGCCTCGCAGTGTTTGCGATTCTGGCTCTGGCTTGCAGCGCTTTCGCGCAGGTACAGAACGGCCAGGTAGCGGGTACCGTGCTCGATCCATCCGGCGCAGCGATTGCGAACGCGACGGTGACGGTGACCAATCCGGCGACCAACTTCAGCTCGTCCGCAACCACCAACGCGAGCGGCAACTACACGGTAAAAGAAGTTCCGATCGGAACCTACAAGGTGACGGTGGAAGCTGCGGGCTTCAAGACTGTAACCAACACGGGCGTACCCGTGAACGCCGGAACCATCTCGCACGTCGACTCCAAGATGACGATGGGACAGAAGACGGAGATCGTCGAAGTGACGGGCGCCGTCGCGCTAGTCAACACCGAAGATTCCAAACTGGCCTCCACGGTCAGCTCGACGCAGATCAACAATCTGCCCTTGAACGGCCGCAACGTGTTCGACCTGATGCAGCTCAGCGCGGGCGCGGTCAACGTCGCGGGAGTTGATTTTGAAAACGGCCACCAGACGGTCGTCAACGGATTGCGCGAAGACTTCAACGGATTCCTCGTGAATGGCGTGTCCAACAAGGGACTGAGCGGCGGAGCGGTTAACGTTCCGATTCAGGACACGGTCGAAGAATTCCAGCAGTTGCAGCTGAACATGTCGGCGCAGTACGGCAACAGCGCCGGTGGTTCGGTAAACCTCGTAACGAAGTCGGGCACGAACTCATGGCACGGCAGCGCCTGGGAATACCTCCGAAACGACGCTCTGGATGCGAACCTGTTCTTCCTGAACCAGTCGGGCGTGAAGAAACCGCCGGTGCGTTTCAACCAGTTCGGCGTCACGTTGGGCGGCCCGATCATGAAGGACAAACTGTTCTTCTTCCTCTCGCTGCAGGGCAACCGCTATAAGGCAACCGCCGCGCCGATCAACGACACGCAGGAAACGACCGCGTTCCGCGATGCTGTCATCCAAGCTGATGCCAATGCCAACGCCGGCTTGGGTGTGGACGGCCAGGTAACGAACTCAACTGCGGCGCTGCTCTACCATGATTTCGCTCCGGCGAACACAGGTACGGACATCGCTTCGGCCAAATGCGGCGCAGCTTTCAGCGCGGATTGCTACTTCGGCCTCGACCTCACACAAGGGATTGCGCCAAATTATTCCGGCGCGCTATGTCTGGACAATGGCTTCGGAACTTTCACAACGTTGCAGCACCAGAAGCTGATCAACATCTTTGGTGTTACGGCGCAGGATCAGACCGATATGACAAATGCCGGGTGCAGTAATATCCCGGGCGTCCAAGCCGGTGCGTTAACAAGCCGTTCGATCGGGATCAAGGAAAACAGCGTTGCGACCTTCAAGACGCAGCTCCAAAGTCTCGGGAACTTGTTTAACGGCAACGAGGCTTCGTTGCGCGTAGATTACAACTGGAATGCGAGCAACCGCTTCTTCGTCAACTACAACTACAACCGGCAGACGGATTCGTTCGGTCCCTGCAACGTGTCCTGCACTCGCGGATTCGGTAACCCGCTGCGAAATAATTTCCCGCAAGGCTCGCTGAGCTTCGTGCACACCTTCAGCCCGACGATCCTGAACGAGTTCCGCGCCGGTTACTTACAGAACAACACAGTCATCAAGACGAACCATGGCGGAGTGCCGCAGGCAGCCTTTACCGATAAGTCGGCAGGATTTGGCTCCTACAACGGCTACCCGCAGAGTTTCAAAGAGAACATTTACACCTACTCGGACCTGGTCTCGATCAGCCACGGAAACCACAATATGAAAGTCGGCGTGGACTTCCGGCGCAACATCGAGAACAGCGAATTCAACGTGGCGCGTCCGTCGTACTATTTTTACGACCAGGTGTTCTTTGCAGCAGACGCACCGTACTATCAGGCAGCCGGCGTGGATCCTGGGATTTGCAAAGCTCCGTGCCCATCGTCTTCGTACAACCAAGCGCCAACCTCCCAACTGAGCAGCAACTTCCGGCACTGGCGCAATCTCGAAATGGGCGCTTTCTTCCAGGATGATTGGAAGGTTACGAAGCGGCTGACGTTGAACCTGGGTATGCGTTACGACCTCTATCAGCGTCACCACGACGCCGGCAATGTGGCCACTACGTTTATCCTGGGTGACAGCACACCGAACGACTTCATCGTGGGTCCCAGCAGTGGCATTATTAACCGTTTGTATAACACCAGCAATCCCGCCACGTGCGTCAATGCTGCCCTCGCACAGGTGGTCGACGGTTGTGGACTCAACACTCATGGGACGGGTCCTGCCGGTGGCTTTGCTCCGTCCTCAAATCTGGGCGCGGGCGATCACAACAACTTTGGACCACGTATCGGTTTTGCCTGGGATGTGTTTGGCGACGGCAAGACGTCGGTGCGTGGCGGCTTCGGCGTGGCCTACGAGGGCACGCTTTACAACCCTCTTTCGAACTCACGCTGGGACCCGCCCTACTATTCGTTTAACGGAATCGCGGGTGGAGTTGGGCAAGCGGGTCAGGATATTGTCTGGGGACCGAGCACCTGCGGAGGAGGCGTCTGCAATCAGGACCCCACCACCCCCGTCAACTACACCTCCAACCCTGGAACGAATCCCAATCAGGGCCCGGTAGGACAGGCCCAGAACGCCGGCAACATTATCGGCTGGGACTCGAATAACCCGAACTTTGCGGTGCTTACCGGAATCATTTTGCCGGGAGGCATCAAGGATCCTTACGTCTACAACTACTACTTCAGCGTGCAGCGCGAAATCTTACCCAAAACAGTAGTGGAAGCCCGCTACGTTGGCACAACTGGTCACAAGCTTTTTCGCGCAGAAGACATCAACCGGGAGCCGGGGGCTCTTCTACCGGCAGGTACGACGGTGGTCGATAACTTCGGCAGAACGCTGCATGGATTGGGATCGCGCCCGAACGCGAACTTCGGACGGCTGCGTACCTGGGAGAACGTGGTCAACTCCAGCTACAGCTCCTTGCAGGCTTCGGTTAAGCGCCAGATGAGCCACGGGTTGCTCTTCAACGCTGACTACACCTACAGCCACTCGATTGACAACGGATCAACCTGGCACAGCGGCGCGACGACAGCCAACGGCTCCGCGGCTGGGGAGGGGTTCACTACTGACCAGACGCTGCCCGGGTTGGATCGAGGCAACTCGATCTACGACATCCGGCACCGGCTGGTTCTCAACTATGTCTGGCAGCTACCTGGGCAAAACATGAAGGGCATTGCCGGCGTCATTGCCGGCGGATGGTCGCTCAACGGCATCTGGGCCTTCCAGAGCGGCGCCCACTGGGAACCTTATACCGCCGGTCGTCGCGTGTTGAAAGGCGACTGTTCACAAAGCGGGATTGATGCGGGCCTGTGCGTTAACATCGGTGGCGATTTTAACCTGGACCGTGGCCGCAACGACCGGCCAGATTCGTCCGTTCCGAGAGTGAGTGGCGTTAGTCACGACGCTTGGGCGAACGGCTGGGGAATTCAGCAGGTCGGTACGACGACCACCTACACAACCACTTCACCGGGTTTGACAATCTCATCGCCGTGCCTTGGCTGTTCAGGCAACCTGGGTCGCAACACGTTCGTCGGCCCCGGCTACTGGACGGCTGACATGACTCTCTCCAAGACCTTCAAGATTACCGAGAGGGTCAACGTGAAGTTCGATGCGAATGCCTTTAACATTTTCAATCGCACCAACTTTATTCTGGCGACTGCGGGCGGTGGGGCGAACAACACGTACTTCCACACCAACGCTCTCACCGGCGCTTTCGAAACTACCACGAACTTTGGTCAGGCTGCTGGCACGCTGAATGCGCGCAACATGCAACTCGGCTTAAAGGTCAGCTTCTAACCGAAACCTGACTTGATTCAAGGGCTTGTTCCTGTTAATCAGGAACAAGCCCTTTTTCCTTACACTGTTTTGGGTGCGGTACAGCCATGAAGACGCGCTCCCACCTTTTGTTCTGTTCCACCCTTCTTGCGTGTCTCATAGAGACAACCACGGTCGACGCGCAGCAAAACCTATTGGGCAAAATTGTTGGTTCTATTCGCATGGAGAAAGGCGACTTCCCAGTTCACCCGGTACTGGTTGAACTGGAAATGCGCGGAGCACCCATCGCGAGTGTGTACACCGATGACCGGGGCCGCTTCGGTTTCTACAGTCTCATTCCCAATCAATACCGCGTCGCAATCGAGGACCCTGCTTACGAACCGGTCAGCCAGACGACAGATGTGAACCCAGCAACCTCGCCCGTAAACTTCGTGGAACTCACGCTTACGCCACGCTCCGAGGGCAAGAAAGATGCATTGCCGGGCCGACTCGAAGGAAGTAACCCGTTCCTGATTGATCCCACCGATTACTATCGGAAATTTCCGAAGAAGACGGTCAAGGAATTCGAAAAGGGAGTGGACGCGGAGCATCATGGAAAGACCGACGAAGCGATTAAGCATTACGAGAACGCGCTCAGTTTTTCTCCGGACTTTTATCCGGCTCACAACAACCTGGGATCCGCTTATTTGAGTCGGCAGAACTTTGAAGGGGCGCAGCGGGAGTTCGAAGCCGCACTGAAATCGAATCAGAACGACGCGCAGGCTTACTTCAATCTCGCCAATCTGCTGCTGCTGACCCAACGCTACGACGACGCCGAACGCGAGATTGGGGAAGGATTGCAACGGCGTCCGGATTCGGCATTTGGATACTTTCTTCAAGGATCGCTTTATTCGCGAACACAGCGTTCCGAACTTGCGGAGAAGAGTCTGCTCAACGCTTTGCGACTTGATTCCAGGATGTCGCAGGCTTATCTGCAACTGGTGAATCTCTACCTGCAACAGAAGCGCACCCATGAAGCGATCAGCCAGCTTGAGGCCTATCTCAAAGCCTTCCCCGATACGCCATTTTCGCCGCAAGCGCGCACGCTGCTGAAGCGCCTGCAAGGAACGCCGCCGCCTTCGAAGTGAGTAAGGTCTCCGAATCAGGGACGAGCGCCCCACCTGCCGATGATAGACTTTTCTTACCCCCTATGTTGTTCCTGATTCGGTTTTTCACGCGCTGTATGTGCGTTCTGTGGCTAGTGGAGACCGCTCTCTCTGGCACAGCTAAACTCCCGCCGTCTAATGTCATCCTGATTACGCTCGACACCACGCGCGCCGATCGCATGGGCTTTCTCGGGTCGAAGCGCGGCCTAACGCCGAATCTCGACGCGCTGTCCAGACAGTCTGTCGTTTTCACGCACGCGTACGCCCAGGTTCCCGTGACCACTGCGTCTCATGCAACGATTCTCACGGGCACGTATCCGCAGTTTCATCAGGTGAATGATTTCGGAGTACCGCTTGCTGAGGACGTGCCCTACGCTCCGCCTATTCTCAAGGCCCGCGGATATCAGACTGCGGCATTTATTGGATCTCTCGTGCTTGATCCCGCTGCACGTTCGGCGCCCGGCTTTGACCGGGGATTTGATACTTTCGACGGCGGCTTTCGGCGCCGCCATCCGGGAGAAAGCCGGTATCAATCGATCGAGCGCCGTGGCGGCGAGGTGGTCGCGCGTGCACTGGCTTGGATCGCGCAGCATCCTCGTGGGCCGTTCTTTGTGTGGGTGCATCTTTACGATGCGCACGATCCCTACGATCCTCCCGAGCCTTATAAGACGCGCTACGCTTCTGCGCCCTATGACGGAGAGATTGCGTACGCGGATTCAGTTGTGGGCAAGTTTCTGAGTCAACTGCGCGCCCATGGACTTTTCGAAAACTCTCTGATCGCGGTGATGGCCGACCACGGCGAAGCGCTCGGCGAACATGGCGAGGAGACGCATGGGATTTTTCTTTACGATGAGACGATCCATGTGCCGCTGCTGTTCAAACTGCCGGCGGAGAAGACGGCGGGAAAACGGATCGAGAACCGCGTCGAACTCGTCGACGTATTGCCGACGATCTTACAGGGTGTTGGCGTGCCCGTACCTGCCGAAGTTCAGGGACAATCTTTGCTCGCGCTCACGAAAGCGCCCATCGCCACGAGCGGAGCCAACAAGCAGCAGCCGATTGCGGATCGTCCGGCGTATTCCGAGAGCGACTATCCGCATCGGACGTTTGGGTGGAGCACGCTGCGCGCATTGCGCTCGGGCAAGTATCTATTTGTCGAGGCACCACGTCCGGAACTCTACGATCAGTCGATTGACCCGCAATCATCGCGTAATCTTTCCGCGACATCGAATGCGGTCGCGACGACATTGGCCGGACAACTAGACGCGTTCCGCGCCCGGACGAGCACATCCAAGGAAGCCCCGAAAGCGAACGTCGATCCTGGTCTTCAGGAAAAACTGAGCGCACTGGGTTACGTTGCATCCGACACGGCGTCTGCGCCGATGCCCGGAATCAAGGAAACGGGCGCCGATCCCAAAGACAAGGTTCGGGTTGTGAACCTGCTTCACGCAGCTGAGATGCTCAAAGAGGAAGGGCACTTTCAGGAAGCGGTACCCCTGCTAGAACAAGTGATTGCGCTGGAACCGAACCTGCCGATCGCCTATCTCCAACTTGGCACGGCGCTCACGTCGCTGAAAAATTACGGGAAGGCGATCCCAGTGTTGCGCAAGGCGGTGGAGATGCGTCCGGATCTGACCGTGCCCCGCTATCAACTAGGATCGGCGCTCTTTGAGACCGACGACTTCGCGGGTGCGGCGGCGGAATATGAAGCAGTTCTGGCCCGCATCCCTGACTGGGCCGAGGCTCGCTTCTCGCTGGCAACAACGTATGCGCGGCTCGATCGCCTGCCGGATGCGATTCGAGAATACAAGAAGGTTATTGAGGGGCGTCCGAATCATTATGGGGCGCATTTGCTCGTGGGACGCGCTCTGACTCTTACGGGGGATCCGGCTGGCGCGCTGCCCTATCTCACTAAGGCTGCTCTCCTACAACCCAACTCGCCGGAACCACATGCATTTCTCGCGGACGCGTTTACGCAACTCGGGCAGGAGACGGATGCGGAGAACGAACGGACAAAAGCGGCGCGCCTTCGCTCAACTGGCACTCACTAAAGCGCGACGGGCCACTGAGCCGTAATTACTCCGCAGGCACAAACCTGCAGAATTGCCGGTCGAGCTGGCAGGCGGCCTTGTATTCCTGTTGCGCGTTTTTGGGTTGGCGCAGCAGTTGGTACGCGTACGCAAAGTTAAGGTGAGCCTCAGCCAGGGTGGGATCCAGTTTCAGAGCGCGCCGGTACTCGTTTATCGCCTTCGAAGTTCGATTCGTATGGACGTAGCAGATCCCCAGGAAGTTATGCAGGTGGGCATCTTCCAATCCCAGCGCGATCGTTCTCTCCAGATGCACGGCCGCGGCAGCATAGTTTTTTTGCTGGAAGAAAAGCATCCCGAGATCGCGCTGACCTGGTGGAAAGTTCGGCTGGACCTTCAGCGCTTTCTCGTAAGCCGACTGCGCGCTGGCGGGATCGTTCGCGACCACGAGCAAACCTTTCTGATACCACGCCCGGTAATTCTGCGGATTGCTTTGCACAGCTTTATCGAGCCATTTCCCGGCGTCGTCCGCGCGGCCAAGTTTCGCGAGCGCTCGTGCCAGGCCGGTCATGGCATTGTCAAAATTTGGATTCAATTCAAGGCAACGCTGAAGCTGCTCCGCTGCCTTCGCCCAGTCCTGCCGCCTTAGGGCGGACTCGCCAAGTAGAAAAGGAATTACGTAAATCTTGGGGTCCCGCCCCTGAACTTCTGCCAAAAGACTCTCAGCTTGTGCCGCGTCGTCGCGTTGAAATGCGTCTTGCGCTTTCAGGATGGCGTTGAACTCCCAGAGCTTGTCCTTGGGATCGGCGAGGCCTGCCTTCAGTTGGTCGGGAGAGACAGCGGCGCGAAATCCGAAATAGCCGAGCGATTGCAGTTTTTCCTGCGCATCGGGACTCAGACTTCCGGCGTTTGCTGGCTTGTTAGGGAACGAATTGCGCGCCAGGCGCTGTTGCAGCTTTTCTTTCATCACGGCGACCGTGGCAGGTTGGAGGGTGGCGATGTTTTTTGTCTCTCTGGGATCGGCGTCTAGGTCATATAGCTCGGGTTGGGGGGCGTCGATGAAGTGGAATCGATCGCTCTCCAGCGCATGCAGCGGACTCCATCCAAATGAGCTGAATGGATAAAAAGTCTCGCTGTACGCGGCGTCGCGGACTCCAGCGTCGACGCCAAACAGAGGCTTCGACTGAAACTGCTTTTCAACCACATCTTTCACATGAGCAAGATCCAACAGAGTGGACGCGACCGCCGCGGTCTCCACAGGTTCAACACGCCGTCCACCCGGAATGCCACTGCCCGCGGGCGGTTTCACGATCATCGGAACGCGAACCGTCGCGTTGTACACGAAGAATCCGTGCTCGTCTTCGCCGTGCTCGCCGAGAGACTCCCCATGGTCACTGGTGGCTACGATCACCGACGAGTTGTAGAGGTTAGACTGCTTGAGCCACGCGATCAGTCTGCCCAATTCATGATCAGCATAGGCGATTTCACCGTCATAAAGATGTCCCTTGTATTCGGTGCGATAGGGCTCGGGCGGATCGTAGGGGTTGTGCGGGTCGTAAAGATGCAACCATAGGAAGAAGGGTCGTTTTGGAGTTTTCTTTAACCACTCGAGCGCGTGGGTGACGCTTTCTTCGGCGCGTCGGTCTACCAGGCCGATGTCTTTTTTCTGAAAGGTCTCCGCGGAGAAGGCGTCATCGTAGAAATCAAAGCCGCGCCCCAATCCCCAGCTGCGGTCGAGAACGAACGCGCTCACTACCGCCCCGGTCGCATAGCCGGCTCGCTGGAAGGCCTGCGCGACAGAACGGAATTGCGGTGCCAACGGCTGGCCAGTGAAATCCTGCACTCCATTTTGAAAAGGATAGGTGCCGGTCAGGATCACTGCGTGCGACGGCCAGGTGAGCGGAACTTGCGAAATCGCGTGTTCGAAAACCACGCCATCGAGCGCGAGCCCGTCGAGGGTCGGGGTCTTCACGGATTGCGCTCCGTAACAACCTACGTGGTCGGCACGCAGTGTGTCGATGGTGATCAGAATAACGTTGGTTCCAGGCTGTGACTTCCCCTGCGGGACGGGCTTTCTGGGCGGTTGACCGCCGGCAGCGATGGTGGTCAGCACCAGACTCGCTTGCAGCCAAACCAACAGGCGACGAATTGGGGGATTGCGTTGCCGCATGTATCTATTGTGGCGCCGGTTGAGCGCGGCGCATTTCCTGTTCTGCTTCGGCGGTGAGTCCCTTGGCCGCGAGCGCTTTGGCCAACGATTCGTGGACACTCGGTTCCTGGGGCGCTAACTCTACTGCGCGGCGCAACTCGACGATTGCCTCATCAAGTTTGTCCATATAGAGAAGCGTTTCCCCCAGCGCGCGATGAGTTCGCGCCAATTCGGGATTGACTGCAATCGATTTTTGAAACGCATCGGCGGCCGCAGGCAAATCCCGTTTCTGAATGAAGGCGACTCCAAGATTGTAGGCAGCTTCGAAGTTCGTGGCATCGAGTTGCAACGCGCGTTGCAATGTCACGATTGCCGAATCAATTTGCCCGGCGTGAGCCTGAGCCATACCGAGATTGAAAACGGCCAGGGAATAGTCGGGGCTCAGTTCGACTGTCTTCTTTAATTCGGCCACAGCCTCGGGGTACATCTTGCTGCGATAAAAGTTGAGGCCCTGCAGGTAGTGAGCCGGCGCGGACTGCGGCTCGGTCTTGAGAACGGCTTTGAGTTTTTCGATCGAGTCGGAAAAGCGGCCGTGCTGGCTATCGGCCATCGCGTCGGAGACAAGTTCGTAGGTGACGATGCGATCTTTGGGATCGGGCAGATCATTGTTCGTTGCCGTGACATTGCCGCCGCCCGAAAATCCCGCATATCCCAGAGCTTTCAACCGCTCCATGAGCGCGGGATCGAGTCCCGCCTTGTCGGCCAGTTCCTTACCGGCGCTGTTCTCACGGATCAGTCCCTTCAGTTGGGTCCGCATTTCATCGGCCACGGCTTTCTTGTCTGCGAACAGGTTGTGCAATTCTCCGGGATCCTTTGCGAGGTCGTACAGTTCAGGACGCGGCGCATCGATGAAGTGGTACTTCGTATTCTCAGCTCCACGCAGCTCGCTCCAGTTGAAGTGAAGGCGCGGGAGAAAGGTCTCGCCGTATACAGTGCGCTCGCGCTCAGAACCCTCGTCCCGAATTACAGGAAGGAGGCTTCGTCCCTGCACTTGTGAAGGGACGGCCGCGCCAATGGCTGCCAGAATAGTGGGCATCAAGTCCACCAGCGAGACTGGGGCCGCCACCTTCGCCGCAGCTTTTCCGGGCAGGTGAATGATCAGCGGCACATGCATGGTGGCGTTGTAGATGAAGAAGCCGTGCGTTTTTTCGCCATGCTCTCCGAGGCTTTCGCCGTGATCTCCGCTCAGCACAATGATCGTGTTCTGGTAGAGCCCTTTATCTTTCAGGAAGCGCAGAAGACGTCCAACCTGCTCGTCGGCGAATGCGATCTCTCCGTCATACGGATGGCTTGCATACTCGCTGGCGTAAGGCTCAGGTGGGCGATATGGAAAATGGGGATCGTATAGGTGCATCCAGAGAAAAAACTTCTTCTGCGAATTCTTCGCCAGCCAGTCGAGAGCCTGATCGGCAACCTGATTGCCGGGGCGTTCCGTCTCTTCAAGATTCGCTTCGTCAAGACGATTGAAGTCGAAATGGTCGTAGTAGAAGTCGAATCCCTGATTCAGGCCAAATCTCGAGTCGAGCACGGCCGCCGCGATCACAGCTCCAGTGGCGTATCCCGACTGTTTGAGTACTGTCGCCAGGGTGGGCTGTTGCGGACTGAGCTTGTTGCCACTGAAATCATGCATGCCGCTCAACATAGGGTAGGCGCCGGTGAGCATCGCGGCGTGCGACGGAAGTGTGACAGGGACAGTCGTGAACGCGCGCGTGAATAGCGTACCGTCGACAGCGAGTCCGTCGATGTTAGGAGTCTTGATCTGCTGGTAGCCGAAACAACCGAGGTGGTCGGCACGCAGGGTATCGATCGTGATCAGAACGACGTTAGGGGCAAGTTTTCCGGGCGTTTGCGCGAACGCTCCAGGCCCGCAGAGTGCGACCAGAACGACAAGAATTCGCCGGAAAGAAAGCGGCATCGGAGAGCTTCATTATCTCACGGAAGATGGGCTGGACCGCTTCTTTAGCGAGGGAAAGACTGTGATAGGCTGACGTTCATGAGGCGATTGGCCCTTGGATTCTTGACTCTGGCGCTGCTTACTTCCGCTTGGGGACAGGCAGCGGCTGTGCGATCGGCGAGTCCGGATGTGTTCCTGGTGACGATCGACACCCTACGCGCCGACCATGTCGGGTGCTACGGGTACAAGCAGATCGAAACGCCGGCGCTCGACGGTCTGGCGGCGGACGGCATTCGCTTTGAGCATGCCTTCACGCACAGCCCGATCACCAACACTTCGCACACTTCGATTCTAACCGGACTCTTGCCGAGTGCACACGGTGTAACAGATTTTGGCGTTCCGCTCGCTCCGCAGCACACGACATGGGCCGAGCTGCTCAAGAAAAAGGGATACCAGACTGCGGCGTTTATTGGTGCGGTGATTCTCGATAGCAGCACGCTGGCTCCCGGTCTCGACCGCGGCTTTGATTTCTACGACAACTTTCCCGCCAAAACCGACAACAAAGAGCGCTTCGGGCGCGTCGAACGTCGCGGCATGGACGTCGTACAGCATGCCCAGAGCTGGCTCGACAAACATCGCACGGGACCGCGGTTTGTCTGGGTGCATCTGTTCGATCCGCATGATCCGTACGAGCCGCCCCCGCCTTATTCCGAGAAATACAAGAATCCTTACGACGGCGAAATTGCTTACGCGGACTCGGCGCTCGCGAACTTTATTGCTTACCTGAAAAAAACGGGCGCATATTCGAACGCCATCATCGTTGTAGTGGGCGATCACGGTGAAGGGCTCGGCGAGCATGGCGAGGAGACGCATGGCCTCTTCCTTTACGACTCCACGCTCCATGTACCGATGATTCTTAAAATGAAAGTGACGGGCGCAGATCAACGCGGCATGGTGGTTGATGCTCAGGTGCGCACCACCGACATCCTTCCGACCATTCTTTCACTCACCAATATTTCCGCGCCGCCGGAATTGAGTGGCGAGTCGATGATCCCGTTGATTGAGAAACAGACGGCCAGTCACGACCTGCTGGCGGAAACGGATTATCCTTTGCGCTTCGGCTGGGCTCCACTGAAGGCTCTGCGAGCTGGCGGCGTGAAATTGATTGACGCGCCGCGGCCTGAGCTCTACGACCTGAAGGCCGATCCCGGCGAATTGAAGAACCTGTATTCGGCGGACAGTGAGCAAGCCAAAGGGATGCAGGCCGAGCTGGCGAAATGGAAAGCCAGGGCAGGAGTGGACGACTCGGCAAAGAGTGCAACTCCGCTGCCCGATCCGAAAGACAAAATTGAAGTGCAGAACCTTCTCCATCGAAGCATGCTCGCGTCCGACGACAATCGTTCCACGGACGCTCGCGGTTTTCTAGAGAAGGCGCTGGAACTTGATCCCACATCGCCAACCACGCTGCGCCAGCTGGGGGAGAACGAACTGGCGGCGGGCGATTTCGCAAAAGCGGCGGTTCATCTGAAGAAAGCGCAGGAAGTGCGTCCGGAAGATTCAACGGCGGCTTTCGAACTGGGGCAGGCGCTGGAAAAAACCGGCGACTTCGCTGGTGCTCGCGACGCGCTCGAAGCCAGCCTGAAAATGGTTCCGAGCCAAATGCCGGCGCGATTACTACTGGGCCGCGTTTACCTGCAACTGAAGGACGCGAAGAACGCGCAGGATCAGTTTGAGGCGGCCTCGTTGGTTGATTCGAATAACGTCGAGGCGCGGCTCGGGCTTGCAGAAGCGCAAATTCAACTCTCCGATTTTGCCGGAGCGTTACCGGATCTTGAGGCGTTGACGAAAGGCGATACCACGAACGCCGCGGCCTTTCGGTTGCTGGCACAAGCCTACCGTGGACTGGGACGGGCGGCGGATGCGCAGCGAGCTGAAGCGAAAGCCGCAGCAACCGGCAAAAAGTAACCTCGCAACCACGCGCCTAAAACGTTTACAACACCGGTAACGTCGATGGCATCGTATCCTGTGAAGTGGGTTGATGGTCAGGAGATGTTCCCTTGAACGCTTATAAGAAGGCAACGACCGCGGCCGCGCTGGTGACCATGACCTTGTTACTGGCGGGGTGCCCACCGCGAGTGTCGATCAGGGACATCAACCGCGATCCGGCGCGCTATGCGAATCGGGACATCAGCGTGGGTGGCCGCGTTTCCAATTCTTTCGGGGCGATGGGTAGCGGAGTTTTCGAAATTGACGACGGCACCGGAACGATCTGGGTCTACAGCGCGGGCAATGGGGTACCCTCGAGCGGAACGAAAGTCGGGGTAAGTGGACGCATCAGCCAGGGGTTCACTGTTGGCGGACGGTCATTTGCAGTGATCCTGCATGAGAGTGAGCGGCGACGCTAAGCAGTACCGCGATTCACAGTCTTTTCACATTTAGATCCTATACTCGTGTGCGTTCATTTGAGTTTGCAGAGAGTTGATGCGAGTTTTCATGGCGCGAACAGGGACATCTGCGGCACGAGCGAAGCGGACCTCGAAGAGTTACCGACCCGTGGCGCGTTCGAAGCGCTCGGAAACAACTGACATCGCCGGCGACGAACTTTCGGCGATGGTGCTGCGGGCTTGCGGCATCGCTCGCGATTCTGTTTTCAACGTGCGCGATTTTCTCGTCGACAATTCCCGCATGGCCTTTCTCGCCATTAAAGAATGCGAGAAGGAACTCGATCAGATCGAACGCAAGATTGACGAGCATCTGCCCGACGCAATTACGCGCGTGGACGAAGCCAAGGCGCGGCAACTGCTGGCGTGCCTGAAATTTATTACCGATCTAGAGCGTATCGGCGATCTTTCCTACAGCGCTGTGATGCAATTGCAATCGCGGCGCGAAAAGTTGCCGGCACAAGATGCGAGACAGTTGATTGAAATGGCTTCGCTGCTGCACGGGATGCTGGAGCAGGTGCATGAAGGATTTGAGAAGCGCGAGGTGAGCTATGCTCGAACCGTGCTCCAGACTGATCCCGAAGTAGACCGGATTTGTCATGCACTTTTCCAGCGGCATCTGGCGGACAGCGGACCAACCGACGGGGCGAAACATTTCGACATCCTGCTGACGGCGCAGGCGCTGGAACGCATTGGCGATCACGCCAAGAATCTCGCCGAAGAACTCTACAGTTTGGCGGAAGGCCGCTCGGTGCGGCATAACGCGAAGAAGCCTTCGTCAAATTAACGCGCCCTTGTTGCGGAGCCTTAGTGGAAGTCGTGCGATACGGTTTCAGCCTGCGTGATGCGCAACGGCGCAACTTTCTCAGCCTTGATGTGAATCACGTTGTCCTGGTTCTGCAGGATTCCCTCTACCATCAGAAATCTTTCTGAGATCAGGAGAACGCGATTCTTCTGCAACAGATCAGGCGCGAAGATGGCGTTCGCAATTCCAGTCTCATCTTCCAGACTCATGAACATCATGCCCTTCGCTGTACCGGGGCGCTGACGTGCGATGACGCATCCCCCGATGCGCAGACGGCGGCCGTTGGAAACGTGCGGGAGATCGGATGCACGATAAATGCCGAGTTTTTTCATTTCGGCGCGGCGGTATTGCATGGGATGCGGGCCAATTGTAAGGCCCGTACCGTTGAAGTCCGCGACCAGGCGCTCTTCGTAATTCATGATTTGCAGCGGAGATTGTCCGTCAGATTCCGGAAGCTCGTCGAGCAGAGGCCCTGACCAGCGGACGGCGCGTTCGACCTGCCAGAGAGCGTCGCGACGATGGAAAGACCCAGTGGTTTGTGGTTGGTGGTCAGTGGTTTGTGGTTGGTGGTCAGTGGTTAGTTTTGATCTGCCCACCGACCACTGCCCACTGGCCACTGAATTGAGCGCACCGATTTCTGCCAGTGTATTCAATTCATCTTTACGCAGTTCAGGGACACGGTGGGCCAAATCATGGATCGAGGCGAAGGGCCTCAAACTGCGTTCGCGTACGAGCGCCTGCCCCGCCGGCTCGCGCAATCCGCGCGAATATTTAAGCCCCAGCCTTACTGCATGCTGAGTACCAATTGCTGACTGCTCCAACGTGCACTTCCAATCAGACTTCGTTACATCCATCGGCAACATCTTGAGTCCGTGGCGCTGGGCGTCTTTCACGATGGTCGCGGGATGATAAAAACCCATGGGCTGATTGTTCAGCAAGGCAGCGGTGAACGCGGCGAGGTAGTGACATTTCAGGTAAGCGCTGGCGTAGGCGATCAGGGCAAAGCTGGCAGCGTGCGATTCGGGGAATCCGTAGAGCGCAAATGACGTGATGGACTGGATGATCTGTTCCTGCGTCTCGCCGTGGATTCCGTTTTGTGTCATACCGGCACGAAGTTTTTCTTCGATCGCCTTCATGCGAATTTCAGAACGTTTGAAGCCCATGGCGCGACGCAATTCTTCGGCTTCGCCTCCGGTGAAGTTGGCGGTAATCATGGCCATGCGCAGCAACTGCTCCTGAAAAAGCGGGACGCCGAGCGTGCGGCTCAGTACATTTTCGAGCGACGGGTGTGGGTAGGTGACTGCTTCCCTGCCCTGACGGCGTTTCAGGAATGGGTTCACCATGTTTCCTACAATCGGACCGGGCCGGATGATCGCGACCTGTACCACGATGTCGTAAAACTTTTGCGGCTTCAGTCGCGGCAAACACGACATCTGCGCGCGGCTCTCTACCTGAAACATGCCGACTGTGTCGGCTTTTTGCAAAGTTGAATACACCTCAGGATCATTGGATGGCAGGTGCGCGAGATCAACTTCCTCTTTGCAGTGATCGCGGATCAGTTCAATGGAATCTTTTAGAACGGCCATCATGCCAAGTCCGAGCAGGTCGACTTTGACGATACCGAGGTCCGCGCAGTCTTCTTTGTCCCACTGCACAACTACGCGATTGGGCATAGAGGCCGGTTCGAGCGGGACGACGGAATCGAGACGGCCCTGGCAGATGACCATGCCGCCTGAGTGTTGACCCAGATGCCGCGGCAAACCCTGCACGGCGAGGCACAATTCGAAATACTTTCGAATGCGCGGGTGCTTGAGATCGAGGCCTGCATCAAGCAGGCGGCGGTCGAGGGCATCGTGTTCGTCGCGAAATTCCCAGGTTGCGACGGCTGCAGAAATTCGCTTCAGAGTGTCTTCATCAAAGCCCATAACTTTACCCATTTCCCGGGCGGCCATGCGGTTCCGATAGGTGATGACGTTGGCAGTCATGGCGGCGCCACGTTGTCCGTAACGCTGGTAGAGATATTGGATGACGCGCTCACGCTCGTCACCACTGGGGAGATCGAGATCGATGTCGGGCCATTCGCCGCGCTCTTCGGAGAGAAAACGCTCGAATAGCAAGTCCATGCTGATGGGATCGACGGCTGTTATGCCGAGCGAATAGCAGACGGCGCTGTTGGCGGCCGATCCGCGTCCTTGCACCAGAATATTTTCCTTGCGGCAGAAACGAACCAGGTCCCAGACAATCAGGAAGTAACCTTCGAGATGAAGATGTTCCATCAACGCGAGTTCGCGCTCGATCTGGCGACGGGCACGAACCTTGATATCGGAGTTGGCTCGGCCGTAGCGAGTTTGAAATCCTTCGCGAGCACGCTCGCGAAGAAATGACATCATGGTTTCGCCATCGGGGACGGGGTAGCACGGGAATTCATATCCCAGGTTATTGAGCGTGAACTCAAGGCGTGCAGAAAGTTCTCGAGTATTCGTGATTGCTTCCGGAAGATCGGCGAAGAGAGCCTGCATTTCGGCGGACGACTTGAGGTAGCGTTCGGAATTGCGCGCGAGCAGGCATCCAGCGGTGGCCAGCGTGCGATGATGGTGGAGCGCGGTAAAGGCATCGGCCAGTTCACGGTCTCGCGGGATGGCGTAGTTCACGCCGTTTGTGGCCAACAGAGGCAGATTCAGAGTGCGTGCAATTTCGACCGCGACGCGATTGCGGTGCTCTTCGTCGCGATGGAAATGACGCTGGAGTTCGACGTAGACGTTTTGGCGTCCGAAGATTTGTGTCATCTGCTGTACATTTTGGAGCGCAGCCTGTGGGCCGCCTTTCTTCAGCGCTGCCGCCAATGGCCCTTCGTCGCCGCCGGTTAGACAGACCAGTCCCTCGGCGTATTCGGCGAGATCTTGCTGCTCAGCGAATGCGCCTTCTTTTCGTCCAACGCGCAACTTCATTTGTGTAATCAGTCGACAGAGATTCTGATATCCAGCGCGGGAACTGACGAGCAGGGGGAGTCGGAATTCGCCATGGCATGTCACCTCCGCGCCGATGTGCGCTTTGATCTTTGCTTTCTTCGCGGCAATGTGAAATCGCGGCGAACCGTAGACTCCGTCGCGATCGAGCAGTGCCATGGCTGGCATGCCAAATCGAGCACAGGCTTCCACGAGCGCCTCGGGATTGGACGATCCTTCGAGGAAGCTGAAGGCGGAACGGGAATGGAGGTCGATGTACAAAAACAGATCTCGGTTCTCAGTACTCGGTTCTCAGTTCGGTTTTACTGAGAACTGAGAACTGCCTAGTCATACATTCCTTCCAGCCACCAGTTGCGGCTGAGTTTGTCTTCGACCAGACGGTAGAGGATGATTTCGCTTTCGGCGGGCAGAGCGATGTCCCATTCTTCGCGGGACCATCCTTCTTGCTCGGACCAGTCGCCTGAAGAGCGCCAGGGACCGGCGGTCCAGACGATTTCTCCGGCAAGTTCTGGATGCTGCAGACACTTGAGGCGCACGGGCTTGCCGTCTTTTACATTTGCGATTGCGCGCAACGGTGGGCGGAACAGGCGCAGGGCAATTACCGCACTCATTTTTTCCTGCGCGCTTTCCCGGGCGTTTTCTTCGGCTCGGATGACGCTGTCGTTTTCCTGCACGGGCCTGTCTCTCTTTTTCTTGTTCGATGTTTCGGATTCGAGTGGGATGGGAATGAAAGGCTGCATCTGAAATGCGTCTTCGCGATGGGTATCGAGCAATTCGACAGCGCCCACTCTTCCCTGTCCGACGATTCCGGCGATGCGTGCCAGCGTCAACTCCAGCTTTTCCGGCTCGGGAAATATCGGAAGGAATAAGCCGCTCTGTGTGGAGCGCGGACGAGCGGGCATGGCAGTGAGATGAATCCTCAGAATCGGCGCGCCCGGCGGATGCGATTGCAGATCGAGTTGCAACAATTTAAGAAACACTTTCGCATCCAGCATGGGAACAGGTAATTGCAAAGCGCGCGTAAAAAACGTGCGTGTAAAAGTTGAGGTCTGATCGGGATCGCAATCTTCGGCTTTCTGTACTAACCCCAATTTCAATTCAAGTTTTTGCACCGCCAAAGCCCGCGCGGAGAGGCGCGCGCACAATTGATCCAGCATGCGGTTCAACAAAAACGCCAGCGGCTCCAGCAACACAATGGGATGTTCGAGTTCAATTTCTTCCTGAAATACCGGCACGGATTCAAACAATCGCAGATTGCGGGAAGCCTCGCCCCGCGCCAGTTTCAACAGGCGAATGCCTTGTTGCCCAAGCCGCTCGGCGACGGGAACTTCAGGCAGCGCCGACAGCGCGCGCAGGTTGCGGACGCCCCAGCGATCAAATGTTTCGAGCCAGCGCGCCGCTTCTTTCGCGTCGGAAGAAAAACTTCCCATCAACACATCCACCGGCAACTCGCCCAGGCGTTCCGCTTCGCGGCCTTGCGGAATCAGCATCACGCCGGAGAAACCGTGAGCGGCGAGTACAGCGGCATCAGGATTGGCAGCCACGGCGACATTCGCTTCCAGTCCCATGCGCGAACAGCGATGCGCCAGTTCATGGGCGATCTTGGGGAGCGCGCCGAATAGTGGCTCCAGTCCTGCAAGATTCAGCAACACGGTGTCCGCTGCTGTTTCTTCCACCTCCGGTGAAAACGACTGCGCACCATCGAGCAGTGCGGCGTGTGCAGACGTCTCTTGCAAGTCGGAGCGCATGCGCAACACGAGGTTCTCCCACGCTTCCAACTGCGCTTTCGTGGCCCCCGCTTCCACGCCCAGTTGACGGGCTTTGTCGTTCAGTGCGACGACTTTTTCCAGTGGAGGCCGTCCGGCAAGAACAACAACGGGCTGGCCGCGCAGCTCCGGTTCGAAGCGAATGATGGCTTCGGCCGGAAAGTCCGGGATGAAGAGGCAGGCAAACATAAAAGCAGGTCTCAGGTGTCAGGTCCCAGGGTCAGCTCTCAGCTCTCAGCCCTGGTCTTATAAATGGTTTTGGGAGGGCACGGCTTCAGCCGTGCCGATAACCGGCCAATAAGAACACGGGCTTTAGCCCCTGGGGGCTGGCTCCTTGCCCTGTAAACCATTAATGAGACAATTTCTCGGCTCTCAGTCTCAGGTAACAAAAAACTTGCGTCTTAACTTGCCCAAGCAGCTCTTGTAGGGAAATTTGTTACCGATTGCGGTTGCTTGCGATCAAGGTGCGAACGTAACAATTCCGCGGTGATTTCGAATTCATCCAGCAACTCCGTATGTCCAAGTCGATTGGCTGAGAGCTGAGAGCTAAGAGATGAGAGCTTCTTCCCTGCAACCTTGATCAGCACCGACGAACAGCTCCCGGCAATTGGCTGCTGTTCGAGAATGAGCAGCACGGTCGGAGTGTGTTCGATGGCGCGGCGAAAGCGGAACCATGACGCGAGCGGAATCCGGCGTGCACCGCGAACGGGAATATCCGAAAGATCAAGGACAATCATTCCGAACCCATTACTTTGCAGAAGCAGATCCGTGACCTTGAGCACCTGCTCGAGTGGAGATTCCCAGTACGAACTGTGACTCTGGGATTCCGGACGATTCGATTTTTCAAAATTGTGTTTACTCCGCAAACTGGGAACTGAGCACCGGGAACTGGGAACTGCTTTCCGGCAGCGGATCCACAGCAAACGTTCCAGACAGATTCCCGCAGCCGCGGCTGATGCCGGATGCAGCGCATCGCTCGCATCCACCAGCGCGCACACTTCTCCGCGACGGGTGGCTTGAGCCAGCGTGGCGAGCAGAATGCTGGTTCTGCCAGAGGAAGCAGTCCCGCAGATTTCCGTTAGCGATCCGCGCGGGAAGCCGCCGGTGAGCGCATCGAGTTCGTGAATCCCGCTCGAAACCATTTCTGGCGCAGGACGCACATGCAGGTGCGAAGCAGATGTCAACGAGGCAGATAGTTTTGGCAGCGCGCCGAGTTTCGCTAACAGAGCGGCACTCGAACGCCCAGGGCTCGAACGTCCAAGACTCGAAAGTCCAGGAAAAATAAAAGGGCGGCCAACGGCCGCCGATGAAAACACCGGAGAAGCAGACATACAATTCCTCAGAATTTCAGAGAGCACACAGCACGGAACGGTCTGTGCGAGGCGTTTTAGTTTCGCTTTTTGTTCGCCATTGAGAGATTTTGATCTTTGGCTCGAGAGTTGTCAAGGGCGAAAAGGACAGGCCGAGATATTTCTGTAAATTGCAGACGCGATTGGACTTCGACGCTGCCTTCCCACGTGCTCAACAGACGAAAAGAATAACCCCGCCCAGCTTTGTTATAATCGCTGACTGTCGTAGCCGTGGCGCTATCGTCTAGGGGTTAGGACGGAAGATTCTCAATCTTCAAACACGGGTTCGATTCCCGTTAGCGCTACCATCTCTCCCATGTTTTCGTCTCGTGCTGGTTCCCATACTTGCAACTAGCTACTTGGACTGCTCAAAAACCAATTCTGTGGTTCTGAGTGGAAACGCCTGATTAGGTCAGCTACATTAAAATCCAAGGTTCTGCACTCATGAATACGGGCTTCCCACTCGATCGGTTTGCCCCTGCATTGAGCCCGCTTGGACATAGGAGAACAGGAGAATGAGCACAAAACTTCTCGGAACTTTCACCGCACTTCTGCTGTTCACATCGATCCTGCAGTCACAGACACGCCCGAGAGAATCCTTGCGCGGACTCGATGGCGTGTATCTCTACGTTCAACCGGTCGGAAAAGACGTTGAGGCGGGAGGTCTTTCGACTGTCCAGATTCAAAAGGCAGTCGAAAAACAATTGCACGAAGCAGGTATACCCATTCACAGCGAACCCAACCCTGCTAATGGGTCTGCAAATTTGGCGATCATAGTGGACACGCTCAAACATCCGCAGGGAGCCTACTTGTACGATGTCGAAGTGTCTCTCCTACAAGAAGTACATCTGGCGCGGCGCCAAGACCTCGACTCCTTCCCGGCTCAAACGTGGAGCGCGAAGGCGATGGGATTAACTGTTGCGAACCGGATGGACCTGATGATTGAACCGCTAAAAGCGAAGGTCGCCGATTTCGTCGCCGACTACCTCGCCGTTAATCCGAAAACACACCCCTGAAGATGTAAATTCGCGAAAAACGCCATTTCACTCGCAACCCCGCGCCTGAAGTGTTCAACGAATATTGGCATAATTCCAGCGGAGTCCAACTCCGCGGCCGGAGTCCCTCATCTCAATGCCAGTCATTGAAGAAACCGAATAAATAAATAGAGGAGAAAACCGTGGGAAATCCGTTCGTTCATGTCGAACTGAACACGCCTGATCCGGAGAAGGCAAGGGCGTTTTATTCCAAGCTGTTTGACTGGGAGCTGGAAGATGTTCCTAACCCCGCTGTTCCGGCCGGCACTTACACGATGATCAAGGTTGGAGAAGGCACCGGAGGCGGAATCATGAAACAAGTCACTGGGGGCCCGTCCGGATGGCTCGCTTATGCACAGGTCGATGACATTCGCGCCGCCACGAAGAAAGCGAAGTCTTTAGGCGCCGAGGTTATGAAAGACGTCACGGAAGTGATGGGTATGGGATGGCTTAGCTTCATCCAGGACCCGGCGGGTGCAGTGTTGGGGCTGTGGCAGCCAAAATCGAAGTGACATCGCGCGCACAGTGTCGGGCCTGAATCAAAACAGGCGAATCAGGCCACGGCAGGTTTCTGCTTTGCGTTCTTTGAGGCCGTTCCGGTTACATGGGAGGTGACCTGGGGTTTCAGCAATATTTCGTTACGTTCACGGCGTGCGATTTTCTGTTTTCGCAACCGGTGAAACCGGGATCTGTTTCCGTTTCTTTCGGACATGCGCAACTCCTGTCATTTGGGCTGAAAAAGAACAGCAGCCCTTTTGACCGCGATTCTCCTGACTGCGGGAGGCGGCCTGCGCAAAGAATAGGCGAACCGGATTCCCGGAATCTGAGCTGTTTTGACCAGGTCTGGATCGCCGGGCTATCGATCAATCTCAGTGTTGTGACGGCGGTTTTTCGTCGGTCTTTACTGGAGGGCTCGTGGGAGCCGGTCGGGCGGGCTCTGTCTTCTGTTTCAGTTCTTCATTCAGAACGCGCAGTTTCTGCTCGACGGCTCCGCCGTTCGACTCGGTGACAGGGATATACGCCCAGCCTTTTTCGAGACGGAAATGGATCGCATCGCCAAGTTGCAGTTTCTTGTCGCCTCCGCACTCGCCGGGCGTGTGTGAGAACAGGGCTGGGTGCTTGCCACAGTCGAGCTCGTAGGTTTTCGTGGACGTCTGCACGGTGTAGGTGCGGCTTCGCCGTATGCTACGGACGGGAATGGTCGCGCTATTGGGTCCGCCGGTTTGCTGATAGGTCGTAAACGGGACTTCATTGACGGCGGTTGCGATGATCTTGCCTTCCTCGGGATAACCCTTGGGTTCTTTCTTGGCGAGGGCCGTGCCCGCTAAGACTAACGGCGCGAGGATCAGAATCATTGCGGCAGCGATCGAGCGCATTCCGTTTCTCCTTAACTATTGCTTTTCGGCTCCGGGTTTCGAGTCTGCTTTCGCTGCGGCCGGTTTTAGTTCTTCGCGGAGGATGCGCAATCGCTGCTCGCCCGAGGATTCAACTGTCGCGGGGACTGGAATACAAGCCTTCCCTTTTTCGATGCGGAAATGAACTACATCGCCGATCTGTAGCTTTTTGTCTCCTCCACATTCTCCGGGCGTACGGGAGAACGGGGCTGGGTGTTTGCCACAGTCCAGTTCGTAAGTCTTCGTCTCAGTCGCAACCTTGTAGGTGCGCGTGCGCTCCAGCTGGTTGAGGCCGGTTCCGATGACTTTGCCTTCTTCCGGGTACGTCTTCGGCGGATTCTCTGCCAATAAAGCCGCGGACAGAATGATCGACAGGAGAGTGGAGACTATCAGAACGCCGATTGGTTTCCGACGTTTCGGGCTGCTGCACATAGGAGTAGGTCCTTCGCAATCCATGAGAAGAGTAAAAGGGCCGGCTCGGACAAGCCGGCCCAGGGCGTCGCTAGCTGCTCTTGATTGTCCGGCTGGCCGCGTCCCAAACCACGGCTTGCTGCCGGAAGTACGACTCGTTGGCCATATGACAGGCCAGAGCGGCGTGATGTCCAAAGACGGCGTCTTCCACGACTGGCTTCCGCGATTTCACCGCCTGGAAGAAATTCCAGAGATGCGGTTTCATGTCGTCGAAGTCGGGGCCGTGATAGGTGATGGTCTCGGGCATCGGCTCCTTGCCCAGTGGAGGCGTATTTTCCTCGCGCCATTTTTTCTCATACGCTTCGCGCATGGCATGCGGAAAACCGTTGGCATAGTAGCTGGGACTGGTATCGATTCCGGGCTGCGGAGTGAAGCTCAGTCCGAACTCGCTCATCTCCAGAATCCCTTTCGATCCCTGGAACCGGTAGGTCTCGGGCATTTCGGTGCCGAGGTTCAGGCGCATGTAGACGGGAATGTCGCCGTATTGATAGAGACTCGCGTGGACGTCGGGCATGTTGCGTCCGTCTTTCCAGCGCAGGATGCCGCCCATGGCCATCGCTCGTTTCGGCGGCTCGTTCCAGTTGAGGACGAACATCATGCCGCTCACGAGATGGACTAGCAGGTCGCCGGCCACGCCCGTTCCGTATTCTTTCCAGCAGCGCCAGCGCGCAAAAACTTCGGGATTGAACTCGCGCTTGGGAACGGTTCCCTGCCAGGTATCCCAGTCGAGCGTTTGCGGTGACAGGTCCATGGGCGGAGGATATTCCCACGCGCCAGTCGGATCGTTGCGGCCGAGCCATCCTTCGACCATCATCAGGTCACCGAGCATACCTTTGTCCACGATTTCTTTGGCCTTCTTGCAGACCAGCGAACTGACACGCTGCGAACCGATCTGGACAATGCGGTTGTTCTTCTTGGCGGCATCGGCCATATCTACGCCTTCGGCGGCGACGTGCGACATGGGCTTTTCGCAGTAAATATCTTTTCCGGCTGAGACGGCGTCGACCACAATCTGTTTATGCCAGTGGTCGGGGACGGCGGCGACTATGCAGTCGATGCTTTTGTCTTCCAGCAGTTCGTGGTAGCGGCGGGTCACAGGCAGATCGGATTTGCCGGTGATTTCGCGGGCCAGAGTGTGGCGGCCGTCGTAGAGGTCGCAGGCTTTTACACATTCGATGCCGGGCAGTTCGATGGCTTGCGTTAGCAGTCCTGAGCCTTGCATGCCGATGCCGATCATTCCAAACCGAACGCGATCGCTGGCCGACACAGCACGGTCGAGGGCAAAGAGCGGTTCGGGTTCCAGCAGGATGGTCTTGGCCGCAAGCGTTGCACCAGCAGCGGCGGCCGTGAGTCCGAGAAATCTTCGGCGGGAGACAGTGTCTTTCTTATCGCTCATGAAGCCTCCTGGGTAATTTGTCAGGCTGCTACTTTTTCAGTTTCTTGACCGAGACTTCCTTGAAGTAGACCACATCGCTCTCGCTGTGATTCTGCAGGCCGATGTAGCCTTCCAGCGGCCGCGGGCCAAGGTGCGGCTCAAAGTCGAATTTGCGCGGGGGGACCGGGTCGCCTTCCGTGTAGTCGGTCACCTTCACGCCATTGAGGACGACAATCGTGTGCGGACCGTCGAGTGTGATGTCCATGGTGTTCCATTCAGGACCGGGCTTGAAGGGCTTGGCTAGCGGCTTGGTCAGCGAGTAGAGCGTGCCGGTGATGTGGTAGTCGTCTTCGTTGGATTTCTCGGGCTCGTTGTCGATCTGCACCTCATATCCGTAGTGCACGGGCATCCATTCCTCACGCGGCTCCAATGGAATGCGAATGAAGACTCCGGAATTGTCGTTGTGGTCGCGCATTTTGTAGACCACGTGGATGGTGCAGTTGCTCAATTTACCGCCGGTCCAGTAGAGCAGGCCCATACCGCCCTTGCTCGCGATCAGTCCGTCTTCTACGTAGTGGCTGCCGGGGCCGACGTGTTTCCAGCCGGTAAGGTCTTTCCCGTTGAAGAGCTGCTGCCAGTCTCCCGATTGAGCCTGCGAAACGACGGTTACGAATAAGAAAATCAGACCGACACAAAGATCAAACCTGCGCATGTTTTTCCTCCGGCGATATTCTAGTCCTTAATCTTCATGGTTTGGATTTGATTTATCCCCACAACAGCGTGGTTACGGAGTTTTCGTCCAACCGAACTTCGGCAGCGTTGTCCCCCATCTGCACGCTTACGGTTCGCGCGGTCTTGGGATTAGTCAGGACAAGAACGTGACGTCCGTCCGCGCCTTCTGCGGCAATGTGGTTGACGTCAAGACTTGAGCTTTGCGAATCGAATCGTTTCGCGCCGCGCTTGATAAAACGCGCAAAGTGCGCGAACGCCCAGTACTGGCCACTACGCGTGATCTCTTTGCTTTGCGAGTTGATGGTAACGACTCCGCCGCACGAAAACGGTCCAATGTTCGGACGTCCCTGTTCGTCGAGCGCGAGATTCCAGGCGGTAATCGACTCGCACCAGTTGCGCAGTACGTCCGAGAACGTTCCGGACCACTTCGCCCAGTCGGTCAGATAGTCGGGCTGGGTGTAGTCAGGGCCGCCTTCGGTCCAGTGCATGGAGGCTTCCGGATGATATTCGTGCGCCTTGCTGATCTGGTCGGCGCGTCCGTAGTATCCGTGCCACGCGACGGCGTTGGCGTACTTTTTCACGAATGGATTGTCGAGTTCACAGACGGCGCGCCCCCAGAGATTGTAGTTGTGGTCGAGGATCCAGATTTTCGTGTTCAGGCCATTTTTCTCCAGTAGTGGCCCCAGATTCTGTACGAATTCGATTTCATATTCCTGCGGGAAAAGGCAGGCGGGCATTCGCCCGTCCTGATCGGTGTCCACTTCATTCTGCGGAGTGACGGCCTGCATGGGCACTCCCTCGGCAGCGTACGCCTGCAGAAATTTGATGAAGTATTGCGCGTAGTTGGGAATGTAACGGCGGCGCATGGATCCACCAAACATTGATCCGTTGGCTTTCATCCAACCCGGAGGGCTCCAGGGCGACCCAAACAGGAACAGTTCAGGATTCACTTTGCGAGCTTCGCGCAGAATCGGCAGGATGTAGTCGCGGTCATGTGCAATGGAGAACCGCTGCAACAACGGGTCTACCTCGCCGTCGTCATAGCTGTAGACGCTGGCGGAGTAATCGCTCGACCCCATACAAACGCGGCAGACGTTGAGTCCCAACTCGGAGGGGTGAAACATTTCATGAAACAGTTTCTCGCGCTCCGACGAAGAGAGCTGGTTGAACATGTAGCAGGTGGCGTCGGTGAAGGCGCCGCCGAAGCCGAGTATCGTCTGGAATTTCTTGGCAGGGTCCAGAGTGATTACCGCGTCTGCCGGGGCGCCGGACCGAGGCTTCCACGCAATCGCTTCGGCGCGCGTGCATCGGCTGGTGGCATTGGTAACCCAGACTTCCAGTTTGCCAGCGGGGGCTGCCGGACTGGATGCGGCGTGCGCAACTTTGGCGACCGTCGACGTGGCGGCCAGTGCTGCCGCGGATATCTTGAGGAAGTCTCTGCGCGTGGATTCCCCGGTCATCTGTTGTCTGTCCTCCCGTGAATGCTTTTTTTGGTCGCAGAGAGTATACCCGCCGTTTGCGGACGGCGGAAAAATTTGCTTTGGACTCTGTGTTTGAAGGGCCTCGGCTTCAGCCGAGCCGTAAGTGTCACAAAGTGAGTGCGGCTTCAGAGAGTACGGAAAAATGGGCAGATGCTGACACTGCCGTGCAAGAGCGGCGCTTGAGCGCCGCGCAAGCCATTCCTAACGAGTCGGGCTTCAGCCCCGTCAGCGGCCGAGAAACTTCTCCAGCGCTTCGATGTCGATGGTAGTACGGTCGTAATACTTTTTCGCTTTGGCGTTGTCTCCGTGTTCGGCGGCGTCCTGCGCGCGAGAGAGATTGATCTTCATGCTCTCCTCGTGCTCGGCCATGTCGCCGCGGAGGCCATAACCAGCGGACGCCTGCTGTTGCTTCAGGCGATCAAGGCTACTGTTGATGGAGGCTGCGCGGGCCGCGAGATGGTCGATTTCGTCGCGAATCTCTTCAAGTTGCTTGGCGGCCGCGGCGGCTTCGTCGTCTTTTTCGGAGTGTATCTTGTTGCCGCCCTTGGCGAGTACAACAGGAGCCACGGGAGCGGTATCGGGAAAGGGATTCTCGACCGCGGGCGGGGCGGGCGCCGGCACAACCGGCGCCGGCGCGGTCTTCTGGGCCTGATCGTCCGCCTTGCCACGCTTTGGGAGATAAATCCCAGCGAGCACCAGTCCCGCCAGCACGATCAGCGCGCCGAGAGTCATGTAGAGCCCGCGCTGATTGGGTTGAGGCAGCGGAGGCGGCAGCGGGATATTCGGAATCACCGTCGCCTGCGTGACCGGATGCGCGGCAGCAAAACTCGCAATCTGGCTGGCCGAGGTTGCTGGAGTCGCAAAGCTGTTCATCGAGGCGGTCGGCGCCGCTGCTACGGCCGCTTCCACCGCGGGAGAAACTCCGGGCACATTTTTCAGCGCGTTGCGAAATGCGGTGGCAGTCTGGAAACGGCGCGCGGGATCCTTGGCGATCGCGATGAGAATGATCTGATTCAGCGCAGGTGGAATTTCTGGTTTCAGTTCGACAGGCGGCCGTGGCGCTTCGTTCACATGCGCGGTCATGATCGAAAAGTCACTGCCGGCGTTGAACGGCTTGTTGCCAGTCACCATCTCGTACAGACAGACTCCAACCGAATAAAGGTCGGAACGCGGATCGGTCGCTTCGCCTTTTACCTGCTCCGGCGACATGTAGTTGACGGTGCCCAGGCTCGTGCCAGCCATGGTGAGCGTGAGATCGGAATCGGAGCGGGCGATGCCGAAATCCATCACCTTCACGAGCCCTTGCGGAGTCAACATCATGTTGCCCGGCTTGATGTCGCGATGGATCACATTCTGCTGATGCGCGTAACTCAGCGCGTTGAGAACCTGGTCGATGTAGTTGAGTGCGTCGGCGACTGCGATCGGCGCTCCCGAAAGATGGGTGGCCATGGAAACGCCTTCGACGTACTCCATGATCATGACCAGCTGGTTGTCGTTGGTGAAGGCGGTGCGAAGTTGGGCGATGTTCGGATGGTTCAGGCTGGCCAACAACTTGATTTCGCGGAGAAAGCGGGCGGCCAGTTCCTGGCGTCCGGCGAGGTTGGGCAACAGGATTTTCATGGCCTCGATGCGGTCGGAAATGGTGTTGCGGACCTTGTAAACCCGGCCCATTCCGCCCGCGCCCAACTCGCAGAGAATCTCGTAATCGCCAATGCGCTTGATTTCTTCGCTCACGTGGAACTCCTGGGAAGCCGGCTGGGGATGCCGCTTTTCGGCCCAAAAACTAAAGACTAAGGCGAAAATTATCCCTCGGGCTGAGGGGTGGGTCAAGGGGAGGTTGGGGATGCGCCCTTTTTGGACTTCCCCAACAGGATCAAGAAGATGCCGACACCGGTAAAGACGTTTGTGCCCCTTGCGCCTTTCTCTTCAGCACCAGCGCCGAAATCAACGTGATCGCCAGCCCAATCGGAAAAGGTTCAATGAAGGTCATCGCCGCGTTCAGGAATGGGTTGTCTTCAATCTCCTTGTATCTTTGCATTTCCTGAAGTTTCGCCTGAATGGCTGCCGCGCTCGCCCCTGACGCCTGTAGTTTACCGATCTCGTGGGCGCTCCACTTGTCCATGAATCCGGGCAGAAAGTGGAAGTACAGGATTTGCCACGTAGCAACGTAGAAGACGCACGAGATCAAGGTTATCGAAATCCCGAGGGCAAATGCTTTCGTGAAGGTTATCTCGCCATTGCCGACGTTGTCGCGGTAAGAGCGAATGCCGAAGTACACCAGTAAAAATGAAAGAACGATGGCCGTATAGCCGACGATTAGGCCGTGGTCGAACCCATTCTCGTGGGCAAACGGAATGGTGGCGATCATCATCAGCGAGGAAATGGCGCCGGATATCAGTCCGAAGGTCAGAATGGTCTTTTTCATAGTTGTCTCCTCTGGGGCTAACAATTGACGATTAAGCGTGCTGAACGACCAAGATCGGATTTCCGCCGGGTCGACGGCATCCTGTACAACAAGATGCTTGCATGCCAGGCACTGTACCGCGTCGGACGGGCAGTTTGTCGTCATCCTTTCGGATGATTTTGCATTCTGGAGAGAAAAATCATTCGTTAGGGTGAGGCGGTTCAGGAGAGCAGTCCGAATTCCTTGCCCAGTTGGACGGCCTGGGTTCGCCGGCGCGCTCCTAATTTGTCGAAGACCCGGCTGGAGTGAGTCTTGACTGTATTTTCGCTGACGTAGAGCTTCTCGGCGATCTCGCGATTGCTCATACCCTGGGCAATGAGTTCGAGGATTTCAAGTTCGCGAGGCGTGATGCCCAGGTCCTCGCGCTTCTTGACGTCTCTCTTCTCGCCAGTTTTCTCATCGGAGAGATACGGTGATCCCTGTGCTACAGAGGCGGGAACTTCCTGTACGACGATCGTCTGCTGCCTTCCAGTCAATTTGAGGCCGAGCCAGATGCCGAGAATGGCAAAGGTGGCCGCGATCAGTCCGCCGTAGATTTCGATCGAATGTTCGACCACCAGAAAGCGATACTCAGTCCACTTGAGGGCCGCGATCAGGACTCCACCGATTAACCCGTAGAACAGCACATGGCGCTTCATAGGCCCGCACCGAATGATTCCCAGCAAGATTATCCGTGCTGGAGGTTGCCAGCAAGGGCGGCCTGGTCCCGAAAAATGTCAAGGAACGAAAACACTGTTGAACGGGAGCGTGCTCTTATCCTTCTTTTGTCGCGTGGTGAGCTCGCTCAATGGCCGCGGCGAGCTTTATCATCCCTTGGGGAGCGGTTTGTTCCAGTACGCTCGCCTGGGCAACGAATGATTTGGCGTTTTCGCCGGATAGCAAGAGCCGCTGAGTCATTCGAGTTCCGTGCTCAGAAATACTCTCAAACATCCAATGAAACGAAAGAATGGCATTGGGCAACTGCATCTCGATCGTCGCTTCGCGGTCCGTCTTAAGATCCCGGATCACTGATTGCAAGGTCTGACCGGGCAAACTGGTCGTCAGGCGGGACCCGACGCTGAATGGGCCATCCAAGTGAAATGTGGCGGGCGGATCATCCCAGTTGGCGATGTTAGTCCAGTAGCTCCACACGAAGTGCCGGGAGGCGTTGCAATCTACAGAAGTTTGAAACTCCCAGGCGGGATCGGGTATGGGTTGCTCCATCAGGCGGCTATCTCTCCTTAGTCACTGCGGCGCCCCGACCTGCTTCACGAGCACGCGAAAGCGCTGATCGTTGCGGAGAACCGCAAAGCGAGGGCTTTGCCCGATCCCAACTAAGTCCCCCACGTCTTTCTCTTCAGCCTTCCCCAGCCAGTACATCGCGTCGTCCTTGCGGCCCAGACCGGAATAGATGATTGCCAAATCCAGTGCTGCCCGTGGGCGTTGCGGCCACAGCTGCTTGAGTTCACGAATCGTTTTATCCGCATTTCCCCGGTCTCCGGTGACGGCATAGACGTACCCTAGATAGCCGTTCATTTCCGATGTTTCTCCGCCCAGTTGCAGCGATATCTTGTATTCGGAGATCGCTTGAGGGTACATCTTCTTGTCGTCGTACATCAGTCCCAACACAGCATGGGTGACGGCGGAGTTGGGATCGAGTTCCAACGTTCGCTTCGCCCGATCGAGGGCCTTTTCGTACTCACTATTTTCATCGAGAATTTTGGCGAGGTTCGCGCCGACCACGGGAGAGAGCGGGTCAAGCTCCTCGGCTTTCTCGGCTTCCGCAAGTGCCTGAGACTTCCTACCCGTGAACGATAGGTACATCGAGTACCAATGGTGCGCGGGCGCATAACTGGGATTCAGCTCCAAAGCGCGCTTGAATTCTTTCTCCGCGCCGGCCCAGTCCCGATCGAACCGGAACAGCAACTGGGCTAGCGAGTTGTGGGCTTCCGGAAGGGTGCTGTCGAGATCCAGCGCCTTTTGCAACGCTTGCCGGGACAGACTCGGGTTGTCGGCCAGCTGATCGATGTCCGCGAGGCCGGTGTAGGGAGGAGCGTAGTTCGGATCCTTCTCGATCGCCTGCTGAAAATACGCTCGCGCCTTTTCGTTGCTGTTCCTCTTGCTGAAGAAGAAGCGCCCTTTCAAATAATATTCGTAGGCCTCCGGGTCGACTGTCTTTGCGGTTTTCAGCACCGCCTGTTCATTGGGTGTTAATTCAATTCGAATCTGGTCCGCGACGGCACTGGCCACCTGTTTTTGCAGCGACAGAGTGTTGCGGACATCGCCCTGATAACTCTCAGCCCAAAGATGCCTGTCGTTCGCCGCCTGGATCAGCTGCGCAGTGATCCGGACCTGATCGCCCGAACGAGTGACTGTGCCTTCCACAATCGCGTCCACGTTCAGTTCGCGCGCGATCGCCGGTAAGGGCCGCCGCACACCTTTGTAAGGCATCACCGAAGTGCGCGAGATCACACGCAGCGCACCGATCTGGGCGAGATCGGTGATTAATTCGTCGGTCATGCCGTCGGCGAAATAATCCTCCGCGTCGCCGGATAGATTTTCCAGCGGTAGGACAGCCAGCGATCGAATCGCGTTAGCAGACGAAACATTCGCCGATGCGCGTTCACGCCAGCGCACGATCGCGAATACCAGGAAGGCCAACAAAAACACCGAGACCACGCTGACGATGGTCCAGAACCGGCGACTCGAAGAGGGCTGAACTACGACGGGCGAAGAGATGGCCGTGCCGGAATCGCTACTTCCTTCTGCAGTTGGGATTGGCTTGGCAATCTGAGTCTTGCCGCTGTCCCGCCGCAGAACCGAAACCTCGGCAATGAAACGGTAGCCGCGGCGGGGAATGGTTTCGATGTAGCGCGGGTTATCCGCAGAATCGCCCAGGGCGCCTCGAAGTTTCGCGATAGCGACGTTGACCGCCTGGTCGAAGTCCCCAAAGCTCTCCTCCGGCCAGATGCGGCTGCGCAGGTCTTCCCGGGTGACGACTTCTCCGGGGTTTTCCAGAAGGATTTCGAGGAGCTTGAGGGGCTGCTGCTGAACCTTGATTCTGACACCGGACTTGCGCAGCTCTCCGGCGTGCGGATCCACTTCGTAGGTCCCAAAGCGCAAGACCGAAGTATTCCGCAGTTTTTCCATCAAGTCCTCGCAGACGGCACGAAGTCTAGCATGATTTCATAACATTCCATTCAAGGATATGTTTCAGGTTAGCCTTTTCGGAATCAACGACTTAACTGGAAAGGAACAGACTATAGGGAAAGAAGTTGGCGTCAATTGACCTGGCGGCCCGAACGGGATCAGATACGTGTAAATGATGAGCAAACCATGCAGGCAGCAGTGCCGGACGAGCACGGCCGGACCATGGGAAGGGGCCACGGGGAAGGGACAAAAAGCAAAAACCCGCACCATAACGCCCAGGCATACGTCTAAACGATTAGAATGAGGGCTCCTTTTGGACCCGCCTGCTGTCCAGGGTCGCAGTTCGCGGAGATCGCGGTTGGTGGGAGCGTGTAAGTCAGTCCAGTGTCAGAGATCGAAGTGGAAGCAGTCTCGAAACCAGCAGATCAGAATTGAGGCGGAGCGATGTCACTGAAAAATCTGGCGTTTGCAGACAATAGTGTCGGTTTGTGTCCGAACAGAACGCAGCGAGACCATCGCCGACGTACCTTCAACTGGCGCGGAACGATTGATGGTGCTTTCCACGATGTGGTGTTGCCCTTCATCGACGAATATGCACCGCAACGCCCGCAGCCTGAGCCTCTCCATGAAGACGATTATGAGATCGCTCTCGTGCCCCGTGCGAACCGCGAACGCGGGGTCGGCGCGATTCCCCAGAGTTCATCTACGATGGACCGCGTCCTGCTCTTACCCATAACCTGGCGCGAACTGTTGGACCGGGTTCGGAGAACACTCATCCACGCGAACCCGGAAAACCAGTCAATGATGCGGTTTGGCGAGGTGAAAGTCGACTTCTCGACGCTGGAGGTGAGCCGCTCTCAAAAGCCCATCACGCTGACGGCCCAGGAATTCCGGCTCCTGAGGTTTTTCACGCAGCGTCCGAAAGAAGTCATTTCGAGACATGAGTTGCTGTACGAGGTCTGGGGATACAAGGACTATCCCTCCACCCGCACAGTCGATAACCACGTTTGCATGCTGCGCCAAAAACTGGAAATGAATCCGGCACGCCCGATTCATTTCCTGACAGTGCACCGCATGGGGTACAAGTTTATACCCTGATCCACGCGAGGTACTTATGGAGTCCGCCGTGCTCGATGAGTTAACCGAACCAAAAACCGCGCCCATCCAGGACCCAGACCTGTCTCTGGTCGAAGGCACTGCGGCCGGCGACATCACGGCTTTTGAGGAGATCGTGCGCCGCTATGACTGCAAGCTGTTAAGGATCGCCCAGCAGGTCACCCACAACCTGGAGGACGCGCAAGAGGCGGTGCAGGAAACCTTTCTAAAGGTTTATCAGAAGATCCACCAATTTCATGGAAACTCGAAGTTCTCGACCTGGCTCATCCGGATCGCCTTGAATGAATCCCTGATGAAGGTACGCAAACGACGACATGACCAGGAAGTGCCCTTCGAACACGAAGATGAGAATGGCGATCACCTGCCGTTGGATGTCGTCGATTGGTCTCCCAATCCGGAGCAACTCTACAGTGGCGCGGAACTGCACGACATTCTGCGCAAAGCCTTAGGGGGACTGCTCCCCGCCCTGCGCGTCACCTTCATCCTCCGGGATATTGAGGGTCTGTCTATCAAGGAAACCGCTGCCATCCTGCAATTGGAAGAGAGCGCCGTGAAAGCACGACTCTTCCGGGCGCGTCTGCAACTTCGAGAAAAATTGAGCAACTATTTCCGACTACCCTCCGCCAGCGACGATTCGGGACGTCCCTGGATGACGCACCACCGGCCTTAAGGAGTCCACAGACTTCCCGGTCTCACCCATTCCACGACAAAACCTTTTCCTTTCATCGACATAGTTCTAACACTGTGACATTTCCAAAGAAAATGCTTGACAGTTTCAATAGTGTTATAGTTAAGTATAACAGTGCATCGCTACCTGGCCGGGGAGCTCATGTAAAGCCAACAAGAACTGTTCCAGGAGAATGAAAAATGAAATCCCTTCGATTTGTTCTACCCGTTGTTCTGCTGTCGCTCTCAACCATCGCGTTGGCGCAATCCGATGCGCCAAAGTCAGACGCTAAGAAATCCTTTGATCAACTGAAGACTCTGGCGGGGACTTGGGACGCCACTGTCACCGTGAATCCGCCAATGCCTGAGATGGAGACTGGCAAGCCCAGTCAGGTCACATTGCGCGTGACTTCCCGGGGCAACGCTCTGGTCCATGAGATGAAAGAACTGGACACACCAGACGATCCGACGAAATACGATCATCCCGTAACCATGCTCTATTTGGATGGCGATCGGCTGATTCTGACCCACTACTGCGACGCCGGAAACCGGCCGCGCATGGCTGCCCGGACTTCCGCGGACGGCAAGACGGTGGAGTTTGATTTTCTCGACGTCGCCGGAAGCACGCAATATGGGCACATGCACCACGCCGTGTTCACAATCGGCGACGCCAACCACCACACCGAGGACTGGACCTATATGATGCCGGGGGACAAGCCCATCCACGCGCACTTCGAATTGAAGCGGGCAAGTTCGAACACGGGCACGAAGTAACCGTAAGAAATTCCGAGAAGGACGACTGGAAACCAGGATGGACCGTGAGTGGAACGACAATCAACCGATTTACCGCCAGCTTCGCGACCGCGTGGTCGCGATGATACTCGACGGCGTGCTGAAGGAGGGCGATCCGCTGCCTTCCGTGCGCACGGTCGCGGCAGAGTACCGGGTCAATCCGCTCACGGTTCTGAAGGGTTATCAACAACTGGTGGACGAAGGCCTGGTCGAAAGCAGACGGGGCCTGGGAATGTTCATCAACACCGGCGCGCGCAACTTACTGCTGCAAGGCGAACGGCAAAAATTTCTGGGGGAAGAATGGCCGAGGGTTTACGCGGCCATTCAGCGCCTCGGGCTGAAGGCGGAAGAGCTGCTGAACGGCGCAGGCCGGTCGCCGTCCGATTCCGCTGAGTCGAAGACTGCCACGCCGGCTCACGCTGCCGATCCAACCAAGGAGGAGAGCTGAAGCCATGACATGCATTGAAGCACGTGGTCTCCGCAAGGCCTACGGCACGAACATCGCGCTGGACGGCGTGAATCTGCGGGTGGAAGAAGGACGCATCCTCGGACTGATCGGGCCGAACGGCGCCGGCAAGACGACAGCGCTCAATGCGATTATCGGCCTAACCCCATATGAAGGACAGCTGAAAGTGCTGGGGCGCAATCCATGGACCGAGCGCGATCAACTGATGCGGGATGTGTGTTTCATCAGCGATGTCGCGGTGTTGCCGCGCTGGATACGGGTCGCGCAGGCGCTTGACTACGTTGCCGGAGTGCATCCGCGATTCGATCGCGCGAAGGCGGAAGGATTTCTTGCGAAGACGACGATTGGGCGCGACCGAAAAGTCCGGGAGCTATCGAAGGGCATGGTGGCGCAACTTCACCTGGCGCTGGTGATGGCGATTGACGCGAGACTGCTCGTGCTCGACGAACCGACCTTGGGTCTCGACATCCTGTATCGCAAGCAGTTCTACGATTCTCTGCTGAACGACTACTTCGACCGCAATCGCACTATCGTGGTGACGACGCATCAGGTGGAAGAAATTCAGAACGTCCTCACCGATGTGATGTTCATCGACCGCGGCCGCATCGTCTTCGATTGCAGCATGGACGAGTTGGAATCGCGTTTTCTGGAAGTGACCGTCCATCCCGGGCAGACCAACGCCGCACGCGCTCTGAAGCCGATGAACGAGCGTCAGGCATTGGGCCGCAGCATCATGATCTTTGATTTGAAAACCAACAACTTGAAGAGTAACGAGGGCGACCGTCAGCAAGTCGCTGCGCTGGGTGATGTGCGTACCCCCGGCATCGCTGACCTGTTCGTCGCCGTGATCGGGAATCATGCCCAGGCGCAAGTGCAAGGAGCGGCCCATTGAATACGATCAATACACAATCGAATGTCGCCCCTGAGTCTCACAGCGACTCGCAAGTCACAGCGTCCGGAGTAAGCGCCCCCGCTGTTATCTCTTCGACTCAGCTCATGTACTGGTCGGTCCGCCGGGAATTGTTGGAGAACCGGTCGATCTACATCGCCCCGTTGGCGGTCGCCGCCGTGTTTCTGGTGGGCTTTATGGTGAGCCTGGTTCACTTCCCGCAAAAAATGCGGGGCGCGTTTGCACTCGATGCGATGCAACGCCACGAATTGGTCGAGCAGCCGTATCACTTCGCTTCGCTGCTGATCATGGGGGCCTACCTTTTCGTGGCGGTGTTCTACTGCCTCGACGCGTTGTACGGCGAACGCCGCGATCGCAGCATCCTGTTCTGGAAGTCGCTGCCGGTTTCCGATCTGATGACCGTGCTCTCGAAGGCGAGCATTCCAATCCTCGTACTTCCGATCGTTACGTTCGCGATCACGCTGGCTACGCAGTGGATCATGCTATTCATGAGTTCGGTTGTCCTGATGGGCGGTGGTGTTAGCCCGGCGACGTTGTGGTCACAGCTGCCGTGGTTCCAGATGTCGCTGATGCTGTTCTATCACCTGCTGGCCATTCACGGGCTGTACTACGCGCCCATTTATTGCTGGATGCTGCTGGTCTCAAGCTGGGCGCGGCGCGCGCCTTTTCTGTGGGCGAGTTTGCCGCTGCTGGTGATTTCCATCGTCGAGAAGGTGACTCTCAACACCTGGCATTTTGCCAACCTGCTGAATTCGCTTGTCAGCGACGCGGCGGGAGCGGGCGACATCACGGCGCCGGGCGGCGTCATGATGCATCCGCTGACCCTGCAAACAGTGGGTCGATACCTTGCGAGCCCAGGTCTCTGGATCGGCCTGGCAATCAGCGCGGCATTCCTCGCCGCAGCCGTCCGCATTCGCCGGAACCAGGGACCGATCTGAATTGCCGTGGGATGCGGCGAGTGACAAAAAGGAGAGAAGTATGATTTCACCTTTATTGGTACTTCACATCAGCGGAGGAATCACAGGCCTGCTGTCAGGCGCCGCAGCGATGACGTTCCGCAAAGGTTCTCGCGGCCACGTGGTAGCGGGACAGGTATTCGTCATCGCGATGCTGACAATGGCGGGAGCTGGGGCTTCCCTTGCGGCGATAAAATCCCAAATCGGCAATTTGATGGGCGGTCTGATGACGCTCTACATGGTGTCTACCGCATGGGCGACTGTCAGGCGCAAAGAAGGACAGACCGGACTCTTCGAGTGGGGCGCGCTACTGGCGGCGTTGACAGTCGGCGGTGTCATGATGACCTTCGGGATTGAAGCCGTGCAAAGCCCAACTGGCACAAAGGGGGGGTACCCTCCTCCGTTGTACTTTATCTGGGGCACCATTGCGCTGCTGTCGGCCGTAGGCGACTTGCGGATGCTGGCACGCGGCGGTGTTTTTGGCGCACAGCGCATCGTACGGCATCTTTGGCGTATGTGCCTTGGGCTGTTTATTGCGTCCGGATCCTTCTTCCTTGGACAGCAGAAAGTATTTCCCGCGTTCCTGCGCGGACTCAAGATCTGGTGGGTGCCGGCGCTACTGCCGCTGGTGTTGATGATTTATTGGGTGATCCGAGTGCGGTTCACCAAGGAGCACAAAAAGAAACCCGCCTTGTCCCAGCGAACAGCAGTCGATCGAGCTGCATTCCCCACGCAATCCGTGGCCGGATGACAAAGGCCTCGGCCCCCCTCGGACTCTACGACCAGCGCAGCTTCTCCAGATAGCCGTAGCTGGCCGTAATGTTCTCGAAGGCATCTTTCGGGTAATCCTGCTCGACGAAGTAGTGCTTGATACCCGCTTCCTTGGAGTGCGTGAAATATTTTTTCCAGTCGATTGAGCCGGTGCCGACTGAGGTCATCTCCGGGAAGACCTTTTCAAATTCAACGGGCTGGCCGGGTGTGATGACCGGTGGCACAACCTTCACATCCTTCACGTGGACCATCGGAAAGCGCCCAGGGTATTTCGCGAAATATTTTAGTGGGTCCTGACGCGCGACAGTCATCCAGCACAAATCCATCTCCATCTGGACGAGCTTCGGATCGGTTTCCTCCAGAAGGATGTCGTACGCGTATTTGCCGTGGACCTGAATGAACTCGAAATGATGGTTGTGATAGGCAAATTGCAGTCCGGCTTTTTTGCACTCTTCACCGCAGCGATTGAAGATTTCAGCCGAGCGCTTCCATCCGTCCGGGTCTTTGCGGACTTCGTCGTCGATCCAGGGCATCACGATGTATTCGTGGCCGATGACTTTGCTGTCTTCAATCACTTTGGGAAAACGGTCGGCGGCCAGGCTTTTGTAATCGACGTGGACTGAAGGAGCGGTCAGTCCATTCTTGTCGATGGTGGCGCGGACCTGCTTCGGTGTGTGGTCGAAGTATCCGGCGAACTCGACCTCCTTGTAGCCGATGGACGCGACTTTGGCGATCGTGCCGTAGAAGTCTTCCTTCATCTTGTCGCGCACGGTGTAGAGCTGCACGCCAATCTTCTCGATGCGATTGGACTCGACAGCCCACGTCAGACGTGGCGCGAGAACGGTGGCGGCGGTCAGGCCCCCGATAAATGCACGACGATCCAATTTACGGTTCGGGAAATCCATGGCTAGAGTTCTCCTTTTTTCATGGACGATACAGCAAAGTCACAGGCCCGCGCGGTCAGAGCCATGTAGGTCAACGACGGATTCACGCAGGACGATGACACCATGCACGCGCCGTCGGTCATGAACAGATTCTTGGCGTCGTGCGCCTGATTGTGGGCGTTGAGCACCGACGTCTTGGGATCATTGCCCATGCGCGCCGTGCCCATTTCGTGAATGGTCAGGCCGGGTGGATTGTCTTCCGTAAAGGGAGTGATCTCTTTCGCGCCCGCTGCGGCAAGCATTTCGGCCGCGGTGATCGACATGTCTTTGATCAGCGCGCGTTCGTTGTCGCTCCACGCGCAGTGGATTTTGAGCGCCGGAATGCCCCACTCGTCTTTCAATTCTTTGTCGAGCTCGACAAAATTGTCGGGGTTGGGCAGACATTCGCCGAAGCCGTAGAAGTCTAACATCCAAGGACCGGGACGGCTCAGCATGTGCTTGAATTCGGGGCCGAATCCCGCGAGATCGCCGCCGCGGTCCCAACCCTGGCGATACCCGCCGCCTTGGAAGCCGTATCCGCGCAGGAAGTTCGGATGCTTGGTTTTCACGTTGCGGAACCGCGGCACGTAAATGCCGTTGGGACGCCGGCCCATGACGATTTTGTCTTCGTTGCCGGGTATGCGTCCGGTTGCTCCGCCGCCCATGGTGTGGTCCATGAGGTTGTGTCCAAGCTGGCCGCTGGAGTTGGCCAGGCCGTTGGTGAATTCGGGCGTCGATGAGTTCAGGAGAATGCGCGTGGATTCGAGCGTCGACGCGTTGAGAAATACGATGCGGGCGTGGAATTCAAGCGCGGCTTTCGATTGGCCGTCGATCACGCGCACGCCCGTGACTTTTCTTTTGGCGGAGTCGTAGATCAGGCTGTGCACAACGCTGTGCGGACGCAGTGTCAGCTTGCCGGTAGCAATGGCAGCGGGCAAAGTCGAGTTCAGGCTGCTGAAATACGACTTCGTAATGCATCCGTGATCGCACGGACCGCAATAGTGGCAGGCGGCTCGTCCACGGTGCGGACGCGTGAGCACCGCGGCGCGTCCGATCGTCATGAGGCGTTCGCCGGGGAAATGTTTCGCGACAGCGTCTTTCACGATCAGTTCGCTGCAGGTCATTTCCATCGGCGGCAGGAATTTTCCGTCGGGCAGTTGCGGCAGACCCTCGGCCTGGCCAGTGATGCCGGCGAAATCCTCGACGTGGTCATACCATGGTGCGATGTCTGCATAACGAATCGGCCAGTCGGTCGCGATGCCATCTCGCAGGTTACCTTCAAAGTCGAGATCGCTCCAGCGGTAGGACTGGCGTCCCCAGATGATGGAACGTCCGCCGACCTGGCGGCCGCGAATCCACAGAAACGGCTTCTTTTCGTCGGTGGTGTACGGGTTTTGCTTGTCGTTGACGAAGAATTTGCTGTTCAGTTCATCGAGCGCGTTGCACTTCTGCTGGATGGGCTGTTCGCGATTGAAACGGTTGCGGTCGCCGAGTTCGCGAAACTTCTTCTGCCAGACGGGAACATGCTCGACGTAATCCTTGTTGGGTTCGATCGGGCGGCCCGCTTCGAGGACCAGCGTCTCCAGCCCGTTTTCCGTAAGTTCTTTGGCTGCCCAGCCTCCGGTAATGCCGGATCCGATCACGATGGCGTCGTACGTTTTAACCGGCATGAGTTATTTCGCAGCCTCCTCTTCCTCAGGCAACGTGGCACATTGCGTATGCTGCGACGGTATGACCTCGTAATGAAGGGCCTGCTTGGCGCCTTCTTCCGACGTGAAATATCCCACCAGCGTCAACTGCTTCATGGCGCGGAAGAAGGAATTTTCCGCGGTCAATGTCCCCCGCCGGCGACGGCGCGAAGCGTGGATATCGGCCTGACGCAATTCGGTCAGCTCTTCATCGAGCACGGTGAGCATCTGTTTTTGCTGCGCTACCGAACAATCCAGAAAATCCTTGCCGAACAGGTCGCGGGACTGCGTGTCCACGTTCGCCAGGCCCGCCAGAAACTTGCCGCGGTCTTCGGCGTCGAGCCACTCGGTCAGAATCAAGTCGATGAACTCGTTAACGCGGACGGCCTTCGCGCCCGGTGTGTCCGTCTGGGGAATGATCCATTCCGCGAGCGCGGTGACGGTCGCGTCCTGATGAGGGTTGAGTGTCTTGAGTGCAGGCGCTGCGGGTAGTTCGCTGTGGACCTGCTGGAGCAGGCCGAATACATCGCGAGGGAGCAGCGGGAGGGCTGCCGTCCCCATAAGAATCCTGATGGCTTCGCGTCGCTGCATCGATTTAGTTGGACCCCGGAACAAGGTAGCCTAGAGGCGCTTGCGCGTCAATGATACAGATTGGGTCGCGCGGGATGCGTTGGAGAAGACGCGGCTAAAGCCGGATCAAAATGAAAACGTTGTGGCGCGGCTGAAGGCGGGCCCTCCCATCGCGCTTACTCGTGACGCAGCGCTTCGATCGGATCGAGTCGCGAGGCACGGATCGCGGGAATCATGCCACTCACCAGGCCCACCGCGCCGAGGATGACGGTGGCGACGATCAGCGTGACGGGATCGATAAGCAGCCGGATATCGCCGCCCTCGGCATGTTTTGCCAGCGCGCTGTAGAGCGTAAGGCGTCCAACAGAGAGGGAAACCGTGTAGGCCAGGATAATCCCCAGCAATCCTCCGAAGAAGCTGATGGCGAGGGCTTCTGCGAGGAATTGCAGAAAGATGTCGCGGCGGCGGGAGCCGAGCGCTTTCTCCACTCCAATTTCGCGCGTCCGTTGCGTTACGGAGACCAGCATGATGTTCATTAACCCGACGCCGCCGATTCCCAGCGTGAGCGTGCCGATGAAAGCCAGCAGGACTTTCAGTCCCATGGTGATGATCTGAAACTGATGCACCTGCTCCATCAGGTTGAACACCAGAAGCGCCCGGCGATCACTGGCATTGAACTTGTGTTGTTGGGCGATGACCGTTCGGACCGCGCGTTCCAGGCCCTGGTAGTCGTTCACTTCGTAGGTAATCCAGATGGCTCCCAGATAGTGCGTATCGGTCAGATCGCCCATCGAGGTGAACGGAATGTAGATGATGCGGTTGATGTCGTTGTCGCCTTCTTGCATCTTGGGCTTCAGGACGCCGATCACTTCGAAGCTCAATCCGTCGATGCGGATGCGTTCGCCGAGAGCGTTGCGCCCGGAGAAGAGCTTCTCCTTGGCTTCTGAACCAATTACGGCGACGCGCGCGCGCTGCACCTGATCTTCGAGGTTGTAGAAACGGCCCTGGTCGATGTCGAGCACGCGGATGGTACTCACGGATGGATACGCGCCAGACACGTTGAAATTGAAGGTGCGGGTGTCGTATTGAATGCTTGCGTCTTTGCCCGCGTCGGGGGTCATGCGCGTAATCTGCGGCACGTTCGCGCTCAGCAGGTCGACATCTTCCATGGTGAAACGGAGCTTGGCGCCGGCTTTTTCGCCGCCAGCCTGCATGGAGGTGCGACCCGGAACAAGGATCATCGTCTTGGTGCCGAAGGTGGCGAAAATATTTTCGCAGGCCTGCGCGAATCCGTTGCCGTAGGCGAGCAGCAAGACGACGGTAGCGATACCCCACGCCATGCCCAGCATGGTCAATGCAGTGCGATGCCGGTTGTGCTTCATGGCGTTCCAGGCTTCGCGAAGGATGTCACGTGTCATATGAATTCCTGATTCCCTACTCCTGCCGCAAGGCTTCCACCGGCTGCAACATGGCCGCTTTGCGCGCGGGATACAGTCCCGCAACAACTCCCGCCACAGCGAGGCATGAGATGGCCAGCACCGCCGTTTTCATCACGAGTTTGGGGGGATCGAATCCGCCCGGGCCCTGAATCGTTCCCAACGCTGCCATCAGGCCGGCCGAGAGGCCCATGCCAATCATTCCGCTGAGCACGGTCAGCAGAATTCCTTCGAGAAAAAACTGGAACAGAATGCTGCCATTGGTCGCGCCCAGGGCTTTGCGGAGGCCGATTTCACGCGTACGCTCGGTGACCGAGACCAGCATGATGTTGACGACGCCTATCGCGCCCAGCGCCAGTGTGACAACACCGACTCCGCCGAGAAATACGCTCATCGCGTCGAAGATGGCGCCGACCATCTCCGACTGCTTGATCGTGTCCCAGCCTTCGAAGGCGTTGTCGTCGCGGTAGTCGAATCCGTGATTGCGGGCGACGACTTTACGCACCTCCATGAAAGCCTCGGCGTGCTCCGAGCGCACTCGCGGCTGGTAGTTGATAAAACTTACCGCGTCTTTTTCCTGTTCGCCTTTACGCGGAAAATATTCGGCCATTACCTGGTAGGGAATGTACCCGCGAGCGTTTGTGGAATTGTTGTCTCCCCGGCCCACACGCTTCAGTGTGCCGATCACTTCGAAGCGGACACCATTGAGAACGATGGTCGCACCCAGCGCGGGGCGGCCGGTAAACAGGTTGCGCGTCATTTCGTCGCCGAGGACGATCACGTTGCGCTTTTGCGCGCAGTCGAGGTTGTTGATCCACCGGCCCTGCAGGAGCGGAAGAAAACGAATCTCGTTGAATTGTGGTTCGATACCAGTAATCTGGCCGGCAGCGCTCGCGAAATCGCTGACCGCGCGCACGTCATCGCGAGTCAGAACGGGAGATGCGTTCCGGATGAACGGCGCCGAACGGATGTCGAGATAGTCCTGGTAGGTAAGAAGATAGTTTCGGGCGGAGTTCATGCTGCCTTCGACCACCGGCGCGCGGCCGGGGAAGATAAACATGATGTCCTTGCCAAACTCCTCCATCTCGCGTTTGTTGCCCGAACGGAAGCCTTCGCCCAGGCCGACCAGCAGCAGCAGTGATCCGATGCCCCAGGCGATGCCAAACATAGTCAGAAACGACCGCAGTTTGTGCGCCCACAGGGTGCGGAAGATCTGCGCGAAAATGTCAATCAAGTTGCGCATGCCAGGCCGGACTCCATTCTTACATTAGTGCGAGAGCCGCGCTACCCGCCCCTGATAAGCTGATTTCGCGTGGATCAGCCATACGACGCGATCATCCTCGGAGCAGGAGCGGCCGGACTGATGTGTGCCATCGAAGCAGGACGGCACGGACAGCGTGTCCTCCTGCTGGAACATCAGGAACGAATCGGCAAAAAGATCCTGATTTCCGGCGGCGGACGCTGCAATTTCACCAACCTGCACACTCGACCGGACAATTTCCTCTCGGCGAACCCACATTTTGTAAAGTCTGCCCTGGCTCGGTACACGCCCGCGGATTTCATCGCGCTCGTCGAGAAGCACCACATCCCCTACCACGAAAAAAAACTTGGCCAGTTGTTCTGTGACCGGTCGGCCCAAGAGATCACTGGCATGCTGGAACAGGAATGTTGCGAAGCCGGGGTTGAAATCAAGACCAGCACGGCGGTTCGGGACCTACAAAGGGATGTGCAGAGAACTGTTTCCTTCGTTGTTAGGACAGATTCGCACACCTTTCACGCTCCCTGCCTCGTCATCGCAACCGGAGGTCTTTCGATCCCGAAGATGGGAGCGACTTCGCTCGGCTATGACCTGGCCCTGAAGTTCGGACTGAAGATTCAGGAACCCCGCCCCGCGCTGGTGCCGCTCGTGTTCAGCGAGTCGGACAGTAAACGCTGGAGTGATCTAGCGGGTCTCTCAGTCGAAGTTGTGGCGTCTGTGACGGGCAGTAAGCAGACGTTTCGGGAAAACATGCTGTTCACGCATCGAGGGATCAGCGGTCCCGCGATCCTGCAAATTTCATCGTATTGGAATGGCCGCGACCCGGTTCAGGTCGATCTGGCACCGGGGCGAGAACTTGTTTCCGAATACCACGCGCTGGGAAACCGCGACCCTGCCAACTGGAAGTCGCTTCTTCGTGATGTCATGCCTCGCCGGCTTGCGGACCGCTGGCTCGAAGTTCATCCGCTCACGGGCGTCTCGGACGCGGCGTTGGCCAAGGCGGAACGACAACTCCACCAATGGATGATTTCACCTCAAGGTACCGAGGGCTTTGGCAAAGCGGAAGTGACGGCTGGAGGCGTGGACACGAGCGAACTCTCCGCAAAGACGATGGAGAGCCGGAAGGTTCCGGGCTTGTTTCTGATCGGAGAAGTCGTGGACGTCACGGGCCAGCTCGGCGGCTTCAACTTTCAGTGGGCATGGGCGTCTGGCTATTGTGCAGGGCAGGCAATCGCGGAAAAGCTTTTAACCGCCGAGACGTAGAGAACACCGAGAAATTCTTAGAAAAAACGCTCTAATGCCAGGTTTGCTTTTCTCTGCGTCTCGGCGGTTAAACGGGTTGCGCGTCGTCCAGTGGAGCGCCTTCGTTCATGAAGGGCATACTGGCGAGAATCACGGCGGCCTGCTCCAGCCTTTTTAGATCGTCGGTTGTGAAGTCTGTGCCGGCGAGCGAAGAGTCGAGACCTTTGCGCGAAACTTGAATCGCTCCGATCACTTTCCCTCCGGCAGGCGTGATAGGCACTGACATGATCTTCTGAATCGGCAGTTGTTCGGAAGCCTGTTCGTCCTGCGATGAACTCAGTTTCACGGATTCGAACAAGCTCACGTGTTTCATTCGCGCAAAGCTGTTCGACAGCAAGGATGTGCCCGTCGCCACGGTGCGGGCGGCCACGGCAGAGCTGGACATCGGGATTACGCCGGCGGCGCGCAGTGCGGGAGGGTACACAAACCGCAGGCTGCCCTTTTCCACGCGAAGTACTGCGACTTCGTTGCGCGACACGTTCAGGATCTGGGCAATCTTCGCGCTCACCCTCTCCGGACTAGGAGACTCCGTGAGCATTTTCTCGAGGTCTTTCAAGCCAGTCGCCCAGTCCCTACCCGCCTTTGCGGCGACGCCTGAATTGCCTTGAAAAGACATAAACCTGCCCCTAAGCCTCTGTAGCGATCCTCAAGGGAGCGCGTCACTCTGACAAGTTACGGGAGTACTTCGGCAATGCCGAAGGTGCAGGCCAAGTTCTTGAATCAGCAGGAGATTTCCACAGGAATGGGGTTTATACTTAAGGCATTAATTCACTACCAATCGTGCCCGGAAGATTGAGACACACATGCATTTTATTCATCACTTTCGGCCTTTTCTGGAACTAGGGAGATGTAAGGAGTACGTTATGGCATCGAAAACGACTGAAAACAGCAAGAAGCGCACCCGAAAGGCCGCGTCCATTCAGCCGCCAGCGGTGGTTGAACCCCGCAAGGACGTGGTTCTCGCCAACCCACCCTCAAACGGCAACCTTGAAGAAGAAATTCGCCGCCGCGCCTACGAACTGTACCTCGAGCGCGGAGGCATGCCGGGCAATCCGAACCAGGATTGGCTGGTCGCGGAGCAGCAGGTCCGCTCCCGCCAGATGCAGCAGGCGGGCTAGTCCGGCCGACAGCCCAGCCGTTCCGCCGGTCTCACAGTCCGGCTACTTTGCCGCGCAGGACTGTGATTGACGCCTTGGGCAGCACAAATGTGCCTTGCGGACTTCCAGTGACCGTGGTTGCCATGGGAGGTCCGTCGGGATCAGCGTGACTGGCCGGGCCTTCGTCTTTCCACACATATTGCTCGCTGCCGAAGGTCGTCACAGACACCGGCCCGTTGAATGACAACTTGCGGCGCGCTGCGTCGAACTCCACTCGCACGGTATGCGCGTTTGACTGGTCGCGATTCACCAGCATCAGCGACCAGTTGCCATCCGAGCGATGGACTGAGTATGACGTCACCAGCACGTTTCCGTGTTCGTCCTTGACGTCGGTTGCCGCTGGAAACATCTGGTGTACTCCCGACCGATGCTGCACCCATTCCAGGTTAATCAGGCGCGCGGCGAAATAGAGCGCGGTGTAGCCAGTTATGTTGAAGTCGTTGTCAGCCACAAAATTGGACCAGGTGGCCCAGCCCTGACAGCTGCTGTGAACCGTTTCCGGCTGGATCGGCGAGTGGTGAAAAACGGCGCCGCCGCCCTCGAAAAATGCACCGACGTTGTCGGCGAGCCACAGCGCCGAAAAGATCGTACTCATCGGGCCGGTTAGTTCCGCAGCCAGATGGTCTTCGGTAATCATGAGCGGAATTTCGTTAGGCACGCCATCGTCTCGCCAGACCTGGAGAATGTGTTTGACCAACTGCGGTTCCGAATACAGCGACTCCCACTTGATGGTGCAGGGCTCAAACGGATAGTGCTCGAACGAAACGAATGACAGGTCGGCAAGGCGTCCGTGCGCCTTCAAATAGGCGATGAAGCGTCCCATCCAGGACGTGCGCCCCTGCGCATCTGGCCAGACGTGGATGTCTTCGTTTACTCCTTCGAAAATCGGACCCCCCAATTTCAGTATCGGATCGACCTTGTGAAGGGCGGTTGCCCATTGCAGGTAGAGGGCGGCGTAGTCCTCCGGCATGGCGTGCTTGCCGTCGGGTTCCTCGCCCATCTCGATGTAGCTGATGGGATAGCCCCGCTTCTCGATGTAAGCAATCTGTGCCGCCGCGTCGTCGGGGGTTCCGTAGAGCACGGTGACGGGAATCATAGCCGGCAGATTGTTCGTAATGCCGCTGGTGAAAAAGAGATCAAAACCCGTGTGCTGGTACTTTCCATCGTCGCGCACATCGGCCGCGGAGTGCCATGGATCGATCGATGACGCACAATAGGTCGGCTGAAGTTCGCCCTTGGCATCCAGCGCTGCGTTGGTAAAGGCACCGCTCGAATCCAGCGTCCCGGCTTCGATTGATTGAATCGCGTACCCGACACAGTTACGGATGTCGCTCGATCCGTGCAGATCGCAGGTATTCGATGATTCGGACATCAGCACGCGTACGAATTGGGTCGGAACAGGAGCATCGGAGAGTTTGAGCGTGACTGCTCCACCAGTGCCATTCTTGATCGTTCCCGAAGGAAACACTTTCCATTGACCGTCAGGACCGCGGTCGAAGTCGAGCGCATCCTTCCCTTCCCAATACTCGACCTGATACGTCACCGCGAAAGGACTGGCCCAGGCAATGCGAATCGCATTGACAGATTTCACAGTGCGCAGGTCGACCACCACCCATTGCGGATGGAGCGCGTCGCTCTCACCCGTAAATTTGCTGGTCAGGTAGGGGTTACTTTTCCAATAGCTGAGATTTGGCCCGGGGACGGGAGCATCTCCGCTGGTGGCGAATCCGCGATGCGGCAGCGCGTAGGCGAGAATGTACCGGGTGGGGTCTTTAAGGTCGGTGCTGCCGGTGAAGTATCCGCTTTTGTGGGCGGCGTCGCTCCAGGTTCCGTTCTCAGTCCAGTGCCATGCCCCCATGCGGAGTTCCGTGTTGTTCCGGTACGTAATCGGCCCCCAGCCTGCAGAGAGAGATTCCTGAACGATGTGCGGCGAATGAACCTTGTCGATCGCGGTATGGGACAGGACGTCCAGTGAACTTCCCAAAGCGCGATCGGGATCGAAGGAGTTGAGAATATGCCGAGGGTCGGCATCAACGCGCACGGTTCCGACTCCTGAGGGCGACTGCGCCGATGCAAAATTCGCCGACATCCCGACCACCCCAGCGGCTAACACGATGATCACCACGCGACTCAGGTCATTCATCTTTTCATTTACCTCCGGGCAGCTTCCTCCGGGACCGCCAACGATCCAGGAACACCATGGTAGCCACCCAGAGAGTGGCCGTGAGGTAGCCGGCGATCACATCGCTGGGATAATGCACGCCCAGATAAATCCGAGAAAGCCCAATCAGGAGAACGAGCACCGCCGCAGCGCTCCAGATGGCAATTTGCGCGATTCGCGAACGCGTGCGGCCAACCAGGAGTCCAGCGAGAACGCCGTAGAAGCAGAACGAGAACAAAGCGTGTCCACTGGGAAAGCTGGGAGTACGAGGCACGGAGCCCACGAAGGGAGTGGGGCGCGGCCGATGAAATCCATATTTCAAGGCCAGGTCCAGAACCAGCGCGCCCGCCAACGTCACCAGCAACCACAAGGCGGCGCGGCGCCGATGGAAGCGAAGAAAGAGGATCACGGCCACAATGGCCGCGAGCACGAGCCCGTCGCCACCGACGAAGGAAACTCCGACCATGAACTTCGTCATCCCGGGCGACGTGTACCGGTGAATCGCGTTGCGCACAGCAAGATCGAAGCCCTGTGTGCGGTTGTCTTCTACGCTCTCGGCGATCCACGCGAACAGGAAGATCGAGAGGATGGCGAGAGCCAGGCTCGCGACGATCAGGGTCTCCTCGAATACGGTAGGTTTCGTGACCGGTTCGAGTTCGGACTCTGGAGTCACGGCGTCGGGTAACACATCGTCGGGGATCGTCACCGGTTCGCACCTCGGCCAGAGGCCCCATACTCGGCAATGAGAGCGTCGAGCTTCGTCAGCAACGCCTGATTTCCCTGACGCGGATAGGTTGCCAGACTCTCGCGGTAGTGCGGCAGGTTGTAGAGGAACGCCTCGACGCGTTCGCGGTTCAATTGTTCCCAGTAGGCACCGTAGCCCGCCTTCTGTAGCCAATACGCGTTGAAGACCTGTTCAAACTGGTGCTCGACGGGAACGGCAAGGTACGGTTTGCCGAGATGCAGCGCTTCGGTAACCAGAGAGAATCCGGCGTTGGCGACGATGGCTTTGGCGTTGATCAGATCGTCCATGAAGCCGTCGGCGCTGGGCTTCTTGAACAGGATATTGCCGTCCTGACCTTCCCTGCCAAATCCGTATGCCGCGAACTGGCAGCGAACGTTCGCCAGAAGTCTGGCCATCGCCGGTGCGGGCGAGGTCACATACACGAGCACCTGTTCTCCGGTACTGGGCTTCGCGCGCAGGATGCTCTCGCGCAGGATTGGCGGAAACAGAAAAGTATTGCGCCGCTTTACTTTGGCACTGAAGAACGAGGTCACCAGATAAACGTCGGCTCTCGGCACCATCAGGCGGACGACCATCTTCGTAGCGGCCGCGTCGGCACGATGTTCGCGGGGAAGCGCAACGTCGAGGTTGGTGATGCTGTGCTGGTTATCGATCGCGATGACGGGAACGTGCCGGCGGTGTCCAATATGACAGGAGAGGGGCTCGAAATCGGTGATGACCAGGTCTGTGCCCCACCCGTCGCAGAGTCTCTTGAGCATCGCGACGCTGGCGGCCGTCTTGCGGGCGCCCAGAAGGTTCTTCGCGATCGTGCGCCGGTACCGAACCTGGTTGTTCACATAGGCAAGACGCCAGCCGTGGATCTCCGTGACCTCAAAATCGCGCCGCAAATTCGCCAGGCCGCGGTCGAAGGACACCACATGCACGGAATGGCCCTTCTGTTGCAGGTGAGCGATGACTTCCTTAGCGCGCGTGGAGTGGCCCGCGCCCTCGCCGTTCACGCCGTACAGGATGTTAGCCATTGGCTTCCGGGCGAGTATATCGCGCCGGATTCGACGCCGGGCATGGGTTTCTATTTTTCCTGATCTTGCATCACAATAGCATCACAATATGAGGACTACGGAGTAGTTATCTGTGAAGTATCTGGCACGACGATTGGCCGACTATCTCGCCGCCCGGCTGCGGATCGAGGGACTACGACTTTCACGAACCGTCGTGCTGGCTGCGGTTACCCTGGCCGCAACTGCGGGCGGCATTCCGGCATCCGCACAGTCGAGCGACAAGGCCAACAGTATTCGCGGAATCGTGATCAATCAGGTCACGCACGCTCCTGTTCCCCGTGCCCTCGTCATTTCTTCCGACCAGCGCTTCGCTACCTTGACGGACAGCGAGGGTCGATTTGAGTTTGCGCTTCCACAAACATCCGCGGACTCGAATGGTCAGGACACAGCCATCAGCGCAGTCTTCAACGCACGTAAGCCGGGATTTCTGCCCGAAAGTCTCCTAGTCGGTACGTCTGCGGCTGCGCCGGGCAGCGAAATCACGCTTGGTTTGGTTCCTGAGGCCGTGCTGACCGGCAAAGTGAGCCTTGCAAACGCTGAGGCGCCCGACAGCATCACCGTCGAAGTCTACAAGCGCCAGGTGCGGGATGGCCGCGAGCATTGGTATCAGGCTCAATTCGCGCAGTCCCGTTCGGATGGCGAGTACCGCGTTGCCGACCTTGCCGGCGGGACCTACAAGGTCCTTACCCGGGAAGTCCTCGATCGCGATCCGGTCTCGTTTGATCCGCAAGGACAGTTGTATGGATATCCTCCGGTTTACTCGCAGAATGCTCCGGACTTCTTTTCCTCGGGCGCGATTCGTCTCTCCCCAGGCATGACGGGCATCGCGAACCTTACCGTCGCCCGGAAGGCATACCATCGCGTAACCATTCCAGTCACCAACGCACAACCGGATACGGGCCTCAACGTAAACGTGTACGTGGCGGCGCACAAGGGCCCGGGTTTCACCCTGGGCTACAACAATCGTAGCCACTCCATCGAAGGCATGCTGCCGGATGGCACTTACACCGTCGAAGCGTACGGGTTCGCGAACGGGCCCGGTGCAGGGACGGGGATGGTCGCGCTCACCGTTGCCGGCGGTCCGGTCCGCGGACCTGCGATGTCTCTGGTGCCGAGTGGGTCGCTGCGGGTCGACGTGAACGAGCAATTTGCATCCGCAGACGAATCATCTCCGATCACCTTCAACATGGGTCAGCGCGCGATCAAGTTGAAAGGGCCAAGACGCTATTTGAATGTGACTCTCGAACCCGCCGACGATTCGGAACGGGGAGGAGTGTTTTCCCTGCGCAATCCCACCGGCCCGGGCGACGAAGCGCTGGTGATTGAGAGCGTGCGTCCGGGGCAGTATTGGGTGCGAGTCAATTCGACGCGCGGGTATGCGGCGTCGGTTCGGTCGGGAAGTGTAGATTTACTTGAAACGCCACTCGTCGTCGGCCCCGGCAGTTCGCCAGCTCCAATCGAAATCACCATGCGCGACGATACCGCCCAAATCAGCGGTACGGTGGAGGGCATGGTGCCGCGTGCGGCGGCAGTGCTCCAGTCCGGATCGACGACTGAACCGGCGACCGAATCGCCGATCGAGGGGTTTTACTCCGATCGACTCCAGCCCATGCCCGTCGCTCCCGCTCACGTTTACTGCATTCCACTCGGGGACAGCGGAGGACAGTATGCGGAAGTCTACGTATCCCCGGACGGTAGTTTCACGTCGCCGCCGCTGGCGCCGGGTGCGTATCGCGTGCTCGCGTTCGATCGCCCGCAGCCGGAACTGGAGTACCGGAATCCGGAAGCCATGCAGGTTTACGAGTCGAGAGGGCCGGTGGTGCGTGTTGCGGGCGGACAAAAAGAAAATGTGCATTTGCAGTTAATCTCATCGTCATCGCTTGAGTAACCGAGTGAAGTCAATGCGCCGTTTCAGAAATCTCGTGCTGGCGGTTTTGGCAGTCAGCGGGCTGCTATGCAGTTTCTCTAACCTCCGCGCGCAAACGGACGATCCGGAGAGGGGAAAGATCCCGACTGGTCCCTGGGTGATCGCCGGCACCGTAGTCGATGCAAACAACGGACACCCGCTGGCGCGCGCCCGGGTCACAATCATGGACGCCAAACACCGCCAGAACGTTCAGGTGGCAAGCACCTCGGATGCAGGAAGGTTCGAGTTTCAGGTGCCGGCCGGAAAATTCGCCCTGCAAGGCGCCCGCCGCGGCTACATCACCTCTGCCTACAACCAGCACGAGCAGTTCTCAACGGCAATCGTGACCGGAGTGCCCGGCGTAGACTCCGAGAACCTCAAACTGCGCCTCCCGCCGAACGCGGTGCTTGCCGGGAAAGTTCTGGACGAATTTGGAGAGCCGATGCGACAGGCGCAGGTCCAGGTTTATCGCGAGAGTCGCGAAACCGGCATGAGCCGGATCTCACGATTCAACGGCGCTGTGACCGACGATCTCGGCCGCTACGAAGTTACGCCGCTCGATGCCGGCACGTATTTCGTGTCGGTTAAGGCGACCCCCTGGTACGCAGTTCATCCGACGTCCGCGCGGGACAGCGGGAATGCTCCGATCCAGGTCGACAGCGCTCTCGATGTTGCGTATCCGGCCACGTACTACGGCGACACCACCGAAGCTGACACAGCCACGCCGATTCCGATCCGTGGCGGCGACCATCTTGACGCGGACATCCATCTGAAACCCACGCCTGCCCTTCACTTGATATTTCATGCCGGTGAAAACGGTGCGCCTGCAGCGTATCCCCAGATGCAAAGATCCGTGTTTGACGGCGTGGAAGAAGTCGAAAGCGGGACTGTGGAGACCGTCGCACCCGGCGTCTTCGAAATGACGGGAGTGCCGGCGGGACGGTATTTGCTCCGGATGCCGGACTCGAACGGCCAATTGAAGGAACCCACCGCAACCAATCTCACCAGCAGTCAGGAACTGGACACCGCCTCCGGCAACGCCACCGGGAGCGTCAGCGTAAAGGCCGCCATGGAAGGCGGAGGGCCGATCCCGGCACAGTCGTGGATCGGATTGCGCGACGCGAAAGGCGTCCTGGTTGCAGCCCGGATGAGTACCGACGGCGAAGCAAATTTTGCAGACGTCATCCCCGGCAAGTACGACCTCGTCGCCGGTTCGCGAGCGGAAACCTACAAGGTCATGCGCATCGCATGGGAAGGCGGAGCAGCTTCAGGACGAACTGTGAACGTACCCTCGGGCACAACGCTCTCAGTGACCGCCTCATTATTGGCTGGCTCGGTGCAGATTGAAGGCATCGCCAAACGCGACGGCAAGGCGTCGGCCGGCGCAATGGTCGTCTTGATTCCGCAGGACCCGGAAAATAACGTCGATCGTTTCCGCCGCGACCAGACCGACCTCGATGGCACGTTCACCCTGCTCAACGTGAATCCGGGGTCTTATACGGTGATTGCGATCGAAGACGGATGGGATCTGGATTGGGCGAAGCCCGCAGTTCTCGCGAACTACGGAAAAAATGGACAACCCCTTGTCATCACTACGAACGAACGCGGGACTGTGCACTTGCCGGAACCAGTTCCGATCGCGCCCAAGTAGCGTCGTAGCATTGGCTGAGAGTCCAGACCTCGACATAAAGATCTCCGGCAAAAGACCTCGGCCTCGTCGGGGATAGCTATACATCTGAGCAAACGGCACCGCTGGGCCGTACTAGCCTTCGTTTACGGACTGTGTTACCGGGGCCGAACGATGCCGCTGAGAAAATCGTTGAGAATGGTGTCCCGATAGAGCATGATCCGCAAGCTGCCATGGCTCTTTCTAAGCAGACTTCTCATGATGGTACAAACCGGGGACTTAAGTCTTATGTTCAGGTCGAGAACGCGGAGAACATGAATTCCTTAACAGTGTTTTTTGCAGGTGGATTCAACATGATCGGCTGTTTGTGGAATGTTATTTTCTGAAGGTCGAACTTTGATATTGCAAAATAGAAAGCGACCATCGAGTACGGTGTGGTTCAGGGGCAAGCATGTCCCGATTTTGCGTACTAGCACAAGGAAGGACATGCTCGGGACAGAAGATTGGGTCGCGAGAGGAACGATACAGAGAGTTGGCGCGAGCTTCTTCGCCGCAGTCTTCTCCTGTCTTTCAGCCGCGCTCTTTGTTGCCAGTCTTTACATCAGGGGGGAAGTGTTGGCCTATGCAGGTGGAGGTATCATAGGCCAGATTGCCGGAGCTGCTATAACAGCTCTCGTCGTTCCAGGAGCAAGTCTCGTCATGTTTTTGAGTTTCAGAATAGTCAGGGGCGTGGTTCGGTCATTTCGAAAATGAAACCAAGTCCCACCGGCGAGTGGCGCGAAATCGCAAAGCTGGGGCTTGAATTGTTGGTCGCGAGTTATGGATCGACAGCTGGTGCGGCGATGCTGATGCCCCTTCTGTATCCACTTGCGCAGGCAATAGACAGCGGACTATCGTTTCATCAGTTTAATCGAATTTTTTCTGTACCATACTTCCCCGTCCAGATCGCTTTCGGTTTCGCCGTGGGCTACCTAGGGCGCAACCGCTTCGGTACTCGATTCTCTGTTTGGGTGTGGACCTTTCCACTCTTGGTCTTCATTTGGCACTTTGCTGCGTTCGAGCCGAGTGTTTTTCAAGGGTTCTGGCGGGTTCGCCTTGACCATTTTGTAGGGTCAGGTTGTCGACCCCCAGAGTGCTTCGATCAATTAAGCTATACCTCTCCCGTATACACATCAATTGCTTATGTGTTGGGTTCGTCTGTGAGGGGCAAACGGCAGCGCGCAAGTCGTTTTCCCGATCCCGGCCTAGGGGTGTAGTAGTTTGCTCAGATGTATAGCTATCCCCACCCCGACCTTGTCGCCTTCGTAACTCCGCACTACACTTCCCAGTTGCGTATCCGTGCTCCTGACGTGCCAGAGAACTCACAAGGCGGAAACTTTCCACCGACGCGCCACTCCGTGGTGTTTGCGGCGCAGAGTGATGATCCTGCGACCCGCTTGTGGGCGATCGAAACGATCGCCGCTGCCTACTGGCGCCCTGTCTACAAGTACGCGCGCGTGAAGTGGAACATCACGAGCGACGACGCTGCCGACTTCACTCAGGATTTTTTCACTCGTCTCCTGGAAAAAGAATTCCTCGATTCTTACGACCGCAGCAAAGGCATGTTGCGGACCTATCTGCGCACCTGCGCTGACCGTTTGTTCATGAACCAGACACGCGACGCGAACCGGCTCAAGCGTGGCGCAGGGGCGGTCCATTTCTCTCTCGACGCCTTCTCTCTCAACTTCGACGACGCCGAACAGGAACTGACGGCCATGCCTCGTTCGGAATCTCCGGAGGATTGTTTCGACAAGGAGTGGGTCCGCAGTCTTTTCGCACTCGGACTGGAGCGGTGCCGGGCAATCTGTGAGGCCAGCGGTAAGACGATTCACTTCGAACTGTTCGCCCGCTATGACCTCGAAGAAGCGGATCCACGGCCGTCCTACGCGCAACTGGCTGAGGAATTCGGACTGACAACAACGGACGTGACGAACTACCTGGCATTTGCCCGGCGGGAATTCCGCCGCCGCGTGCTCGAACAATTGCGGCAGATGACCGGCACGGAAGAAGAGTTTCGCCGCGAAGCCCGGGCACTGCTCGGAGCCGAGGTCAAGTGAGGCAGCTCACGGACAAAGTCGTGGCCAGGCTCCAGGCAGACATGCAGTCGCCGGATCTGACTGGAACACGCTACCGGCTCGTACGCTATCTCGCCCGCGGAGGCATGGGCAGCGTCTGGCTGGTCGAGGACACGATCTTGCAGCGCCAGGTCGCGCTCAAAGTGCTGGACTTCGTCGCGGCTGCCGACGATCTGGCCGAGCGGCTGCTCCAGGAAGCACGAATTCTCGCCGGACTCGAGCACCCCGGGATCGTTCCGGTACACGACGTCGGCACGCTGACTGACGGCCGCGCGTTTTATTGCATGAAGTATGTCGAGGGGAGAACTCTCGCGCAGCACATCACCGGCAAGAGCGTTCCCGACCGGCTGCGACTGCTGGAACGCGTCGCGGAGCCAGTCGACTTCGCCCACGCCCGAGGCTTTATTCATCGCGACCTGAAGCCGGAAAACATTATGATCGGCGCCTTTGGCGAGGTACTGGTCATGGATTGGGGACTAGCCAAAGTTCGCAACATAGTTCGCAACATCGCCCGACAGCCTGCGCGCCCACCTACAGAAGAGGAACTCACAACTGAGGCGGCAAGTTCGGCTACATCGCGCGCAACCGGCCAGGGCAGCGTTCTCGGTACTCCCGGATACATGTCGCCGGAACAGAAGCGCGGCGACGAAGTCGACCACCGCACAGACATTTTTTCTCTCGGTGCCCTGTTGTGGTTCCTGGTAGCCGGATCATCGCCCGGCGAGGGCTCAGCTGGTGGCGTCAAGGTTCCTCGCCCCTTGCGTGCAATCTGCGACAAAGCGATGGCTACCGACCCTGTAGCGCGCTATCAATCCGCCGGTGAAATGACTGCCGACATCGCCCATTACCTGGAGGACGCACCCGTGAACGCGTACCGCGAAAACCTGGTTGAACGCGGCGCCCGACTCTACGCCCGTCACAGCACGGCGGTGATTCTGGTCGCGGTCTACCTGCTCATGCGCTTTCTTTTTATTTTGTTCGCGCGGCGTTAAAGGAATTGCGCACCGCGGGTAATAGGTCAGTAGAGGGTTACGAAATCAGGTTTACGAAACTAAGGGGGTTACATTTATGAACAAGATTGTTCTGGGCGTGGTGTTGGGAGCGGTTCTGGGCGCGTTTGACGGATTGTCCGCCTGGCTCACGCCTGCGGTACGATCGCAGATCGTCGGCATCGTGATAGGGTCCACCGTCAAAGGCATCATTGCGGGAATCCTGATCGGAGTGTTCGCGCGCAAAGTCCATTCGCTCGCTCTCGGAATTCTGTTTGGACTCGCCGTTGGCCTCGTGCTCGCGTTCATCATCGCGCAGCTCCAGCACGGATACTACTTCCAGATCATGCTGCCCGGCGGCATGGTGGGCCTGATTGTCGGCTATGCCACTCAAAAATATGGCTCGCTGCAAACTACACAGCGAGCCTGATTGGGGGGAGGGCTCTTAGAGCCTCGGTCGATGCACGACTCCTTCCTACGCCGCGGATCCCGCGGTTTCGGGAACGAGAGCGTCCATCTCCGATTCCTTCTTTGTTGCTTCGGCTGCGTGCGTTTTCGCCACCAGCACGTAGATCGACGGAACCACAAACAGCGTGAACGCGGTTCCGATGATCATCCCGCTCACCAGCATGATGCCGATGCTGTTTCGCGCACCGGCTCCCGGTCCCTTCGCGAGTACCAGCGGGAAGTGTCCAATTACGGTAGCGGCGGTGGTCATCAGAATCGGTCGCAGCCGAGTGCTGGCTGCTTCGATTACCGCTTGCAATTTGCTCAGACCAGTCTCTTGAAGGTGGTTGGCAAACTCCACGATCAGGATGCCGTTTTTCGACACCAGTCCTACCAGAGTTATCAGACCGACCTGACTGTAGATATTCAGCGTCGTCAGTCCGAGGAAGGAAAACATCAGCGCGCCCGAAATCGCCAGCGGCACCGAACCAACCAGGATGATGAACGGATCGCGGAAGCTCTCAAATTGCGCTGCCAATACCAGGTAGATCAGCACGGCGGACAACAGGAACGTGCCCAGGAATTTGCTGCCCTCGACTCGAAGCTGGCGCGATTCGCCGGCGTAATCAACGGTGAAGCCTTGCGGCAGAATCGTCTTCGCCTGCTCTTCAAGAAAGCCCAGCGCCTTGTCGAGCGGCACGTTGGGTGGGATGACTCCCTGAATCGTCACAGCATTGAGCTGTTGAAATTTCTTCAGCTCCCGCGGTTCGGTGGTCGTCTTCACCGTCGCAAAAGTCGAC